>Ga0233425_10002796_pt1 | contig 33285 bp, 36 predicted proteins | sample Watercolumn_Towu_2_FD_181712 | JGI IMG/M metagenome (GOLD analysis project Ga0233425, IMG submission 181712) | Freshwater microbial communities from Lake Towuti, South Sulawesi, Indonesia - Watercolumn_Towuti2014_140_MG | ecosystem: Environmental > Aquatic > Freshwater > Lake | place... | reverse complement strand
GGGCGACTTCCGCTTCACGTAGCTTCGCAAGAATCTGTTCGACGGTGTGACGCAATCGTGGCATCTGCCCCTCCTTCCGGCCCGACCCTAGCATAGGATCTGGACCCGTTTAAGGGGGCGAGGTCACTCTTGTCCTCGCCAACAGCAAGCTCCTATAGTACGGCTAATACAGCCCGTGACTGCTCTCTTGGAGAGCTGATTGAACTATGCAATCGATGGACAACAAATTAACCATTTCGGAGGTCAGCGGCCCGTTTCGTGAGCCGCGGGAGCCGGTCTTTTCGTACGACTACTCGATTCAACGATCGACCTGGGCGACGCCGCATGGAATCCGCGTGAAGGTGTCGATTCCGGATGAGCTTGAGGTTCTGAGGGAACGGTTACTAGGGCCGGTTGCCGGCTCTTCCGGCCAACAGCTCGTGATCGGGAAAATCCTTTCGCGCACGATTGCGGACTGGAAGGTCCGGATCGCAGAGGCGGAAGGGATGCTGGTCGAACGGCGTGATGTGATGCTGGCGCCCTTTGTCGGGCCGCTTGGGCATCTGTTTCCCAAGCTGGAAGCGTCGTTTGAGCAGGACAAACATGCGGTGCGCGAAGAGATCCGGAAGCGGGTTGGCTTCTGATCTGCGCCTCGCTCCATCCTTTCATTCCCTTCCTGTTTCCATTAATATGTGTGCTTAATTCCCTTCTTCACGAGGCTCTGCTCGATGCGGGCGAAGACCAGTTTTTCCTGCCAGGCTTGCGGCCATCAAGCACCCCGGTGGCTGGGCCGCTGTCCCGATTGCGGCGGCTGGAATACGATGAAAGAAGAGCGGCAGGCGGCGACCGGCAAAGGCCGCCCTGCTGCGATCAAGACGGCTCAGGCGAAAGCGACACCTATTGCCGAGATCGAAGCGGTCGGCGAGGATCGTCGGCTGACCCGCATCGGCGAGTTCGATCGGGTGCTGGGCGGAGGCGTGATTCCCGGCTCGGTGATCCTGATCGGTGGCGACCCTGGCATCGGCAAGACGACGTTGCTGCTGCAGGCGCTGCCGCGACTGGCTTCTCGGGACGAACCGGTACTCTATGTATCCGGGGAAGAATCGCCCCGCCAGATGAGGATGCGCGGGCAGCGGCTGGGTATCGAGCATCCCAACCTGCTTATTCTCGCAGAGACCTCTCTGGAACAGATTCTCAAATCCGTGCAGGAAGTTGAACCGGCAGCGGTCGTCGTCGATTCGATTCAAACCGTCTATACGGAGCAGATCACGTCGGCGCCGGGCAGTATCAGCCAGGTGCAGGAGGTCGCCGGGCAGCTCATGTGGTTTGCCAAGCGGGAGGGCGTGCCGGTCTTCATCATCGGGCATGTCACGAAAGAAGGGGCGATCGCCGGGCCCAGGCTGCTCGAACATATCGTCGATACCGTGCTCTATTTCGAGGGGGACAAGGGGTATAGCTACCGCATTCTTCGCGCCGTCAAGAACCGGTTCGGTTCGACCAACGAGATCGGCGTGTTCGAAATGAAGGACGGGGGTCTGGAAGAAGTGAGCAACCCATCCGAATTATTCTTAGCGGAGCGGCCGCAACGGAGCACCGGCTCGGTCGTGGTGTCGAGCCTCGAGGGCACGAGGCCGATTCTGGTCGAATTGCAGGCCTTGGCGTCGTCTACCAGCTATGCCATGCCGAAACGGGTGGCCAATGGAGTGGAATTGAGTCGGGTCTCGCTGTTGCTGGCGGTCATGGAAAAGCGCCTGGGGATGCATCTGTCCGGCCAGGATGTGTATGTGAATGTGGTCGGCGGCATGCATATCGATGAGCCGGCGATCGACTTGGGCATTGTCGCAGCCGTCACGTCCAGCTTGCGGGAGGTGCCAATCGAGCCGGGCCTGCTGGTGCTGGGTGAAGTGGGCCTGGGCGGGGAAGTGCGCGCGGTGAGTCAGGCGGAGCTGCGCATCCGCGAAGCCGCGAAGATGGGATTCAAGCGCTGTCTCCTGCCGGAGCGAAATCTGGCCAAACTCGATCCCATCGACGGTATGGAGTTGGTCGGCATTCAGGAAGTGCGTGAGGCGTTGGATGTGGTGTTGGCGTAGGCGTAGGGGGGCGAGGGAGGGACAAGTCTCGGTGCTCGCGCAACGCGCGGTCTCGGAAGACCCTCGTTGCATGCGCGCAGTGGAGACTTATCCCTCCCTGCTTCCCAATGGAATGGAGGGTGGAGTGGGGAGGGTGGTGCTGCGCTCCATTATTGGTGTGGCCAGCGTTGCGGCCGTGCTTATTGGAGTGGGTTGCGCGCTGGTGACGCCGACAGAAGAGCCGTCGCTCAAGCGGGCCACTGCGGAAGACTTGACGTCGCTCCTGCGTCAGCGGGAAGCCTCCCTCCATTCGATGAAAGGCCTCTTCAGTGCCAAACTCCGCGGGGGGATCCTTCCCATTACATCCCGAGTGGAGGGGGTGGTCTACTATCGCCGTCCCAATGCCATGCGGCTCAGGGGCTTTCTCGCTCCTATCGGGAGCGAGCTGTTTGAGCTTGTGCAGGCGGATGATCTGTACAAACTGCGTCTGCCGACGATGGGACGGGTTCTAACGGGCCGGCAGTCGGAGATGAGGGACATGGGCAAGCTCGCGCGTCCGTTTCAGCTGAGTGTCTGGGCCATGGGGGGCGTGCTGGGTAACGGCACGATCGCGAAAGGCGAAACGGTAAAGCTGGCGGAGGACGGTGACCGCTATCGGCTGGATGTCTATACGGCCGCCGAGGGTGCCGAGAAGGGAGCGATCCTGGCGCGCCGGTTGTGGTTCGACCGTCGGACCCTTTTGGTGGTGCGGGAAGAGCGGCTCGCACCGAGCGGGGAGGTGGATGCCACCATTGAGTACGATGATTTCAGACCGCTGGATGATCCGGAGTTTCGAACATCTCCCGGGAAGGTGGCCACGGACAGCCGGTTGTTGAGGCCTTTCAAGATTTCTCTCGAGGATGGTCGTGGACAGGGGAGCGTGCAGGTGACCTTCCATGAAATTCTGCCTAATCAGGTCCTCAAGGCGGAGGACTTGGGTCAGGTATCGTAAGCCTTCATGAAACTCTTGGCAGTTGAAACCGCCACGTCGTGGCAGAGTGTCGCAATACTGGAGGGCGACCGTGTCCTGGCCAGGCACGATCAGGATGCCGGCGGTGCTCATGGTATGCTGCTCCTACCGGTGATCGATCGGTTGTTTGATCAGGCCGGATTCCGGCTGACCGATCTCGACGGCCTGGCCTGCTCCATCGGTCCCGGTTCGTTTACCGGCATTCGCGTAGGCCTGGCGACCTGCCTGGGACTCCGGGCCGCGACCGATCTTCCATTGGCATTAGTCCCGACACTGGAAGCCATGGCCTGGAAGGCGAAAGGCACGGCTCATCCCATTTGTCCGGTGCTGACGAGTCGCAAAGAGGAGGTGTATTGGGCGATTTTTCGCTGGACGAACGAGGGCCAACTTGTCCGCGTGCTGGCCGAGCACGTCGGGGCATCGCGAGCCTTGGCCAGGACGCTCACAGAACCCACACTTATCTTCGGCGAGGGCTGGTCGTCAATGGAATCGGAGTTTCGTTCCGCATTCCCTGACCATGTGGCTGTCTCGGCGGGACCGGAGGAGGCGACCAAGCCGACGGCGGTCAGCGTGGCACAACTCGGCATGCAGCGACTCCAACGGGGCGAAGTCGCGGGCGACCGGGTCGCACCATTATATGTCCAGCGGGCAGAAGCAGAGCTGAAATACGAGCAGTCAGGGGGCGTTTCGCCGGTCGTGCGTCGACAGGAACGGGTTGCCCGAAAGGTTGCTGGGCGTTTGGAGCGGGGACGCCGTGGGGCGGGGCGAGCAGTCCTGCCGAAACCATTTCATGACCAGTGATGTCCAGATTGTGCCGGCCACTGTGGAAATGTTACCGGAGCTTCTCTGGTTAGAGGAGGCTTGCTTCTCGGCCCCGTGGACGCGCAAAATGCTGGAAGCCGAACTGACCGGTAATCCGTTTGCCCACTTTCTGGTGGCGGTCGATCACGAGACGTCGGGGAGAACGGACGTAGCAATTGTTGGGTACCATTGCTTCTGGATAGTGTTTGAAGAGCTGCGGTTGATGAATCTGGCTGTGCGCGAATCGATGCGAAGACGCGGGATCGGGCAGGCTCTTGTCACCGAGGCGCTGAGGATGGGCCTGGCGCAGTCAGCGAGCCGGGCAGTCCTTGAGGTGCGGGCCTCAAACGAAGCGGCGCGCGCGCTGTACCAGCGAATGGGCTTCACTCGGACCAGCACACGCCCCAAATATTACGCCAACCCCGTCGAAGATGCCGTGCTCATGGAAATGGCTCCGCTTGTCATGCAGACAGGGATGCGGCGCGACCGCGAGCCTGTCGTCGGAGGTGGATCGGTCTCAGCACACTAACCTAACCGAGGAGGTGTCGCATGTTGACGGAAGACGCGATTGCGGAACAGCTTCGCCAATCCAACACCGAATTCCGGGAGTTGGAAGCGTCACACCATCGCCTGGATCTTGAGCTGAATGAGTTGCAGAAACGCCATGTGCTGACGCCGGCGGAAGAACTCGAGAAGAAGCGGATTCAAAAGGAAAAGTTGGCGAAAAAAGACCGGCTGGCTGAGTTGATCCGTTTGTCCCGCGACCAAGGGCTGCAGCCTGCTGCGCGCTGAACGAGTCGATCAGCCCGAGGCCTGACGGACCGCTGGCGTCGTTGCCATGGATCAGATCATCAATCCGCTTGCCGTCCACATCCGAGCCATCAAGCGGCGATTGATCGTCATGGGCGCGACGATCCTCGCCGCCTTGATCTTCACCTTCACGTTTTCCGCCGAGATGGTGGCCTGGCTGAACCGGCCGTTCCGGAATCAGCTGGTCTTTTACGGGCCGACGGAAGCGCTCTTCGCCTCCATCAAAGTGTCGTTTCTGGCGGCTGTCGTCGTCAGTCTACCCGTCATCTTTTATCAATGCTGGAAGTTCGTCGAGCCGGCGTTGTTGCCGAAGGAGCAGCGCTGGGCGATTCCATTATTTCTCCTGGCCGGCGGCCTTTTCTTCCTAGGGCTGGTGTTCTGCAATCTGGTGATTCTTCCGCTGGTGATCGACCTGTTCGTGAGTTTCGGGCTCGAACGGGATATTACCCCGCAACTGAGTGTCGGTACCTATATCGACTTCAATGTGAAGTTTCTACTCATTTTCGGCTGCGCCTTTGAATTGCCTCTCGTGATGACCCTGCTGGCGATGGCGGGGATTGTGCCGGCGGGGGTGTTCGCGCGCTATCGCAGGCATGCCATCTTACTGTGTCTCATCGTTTCCGCCGTCGTGACACCTGACGCGACGCTGTTCACGATGTTGCTGATGGCGGTGCCGATGATGGTGCTGTATGAAATCGGGATTCTCGGAGCCCGCTTGTTCGGGCGTGGTCAGGATCAAGGTCGGATCGACTTACCTCTCGATCCGGACCTGCCGATGGGGACGGCGGGAACGAGAGTGCAATGACGAACACGTTCGAGGCGAGGCAGGAAATGCGGCGTCTCATGGCTGCCGGATTCATCGTGGGGGTGCTGCTTGGTTCCGCAGGCGTTACAGATCTGCAAGCGGCCTCAGGAGACCAGGCGCCGCCGGGGCCGTTCGATCACTCAGCGGCCAGCGTCCAGGCCTTGACGATGGCGAGGCAGGGCGCCGTCTATGCCGGATCCTTCGGCCACGGAATTTTTCGAACGATCGATCGAGGCGCGACGTGGGCTCCGGTCGGGGGCGGGGTGACCGACCACTTTGTTCTGAGTCTCACAACTGCGAGAGACGGATCGGTGTATGCCGGCACCCTTCGAGGCGGTGTGTTCTGTTCGCGCGATGACGGGAAGTCATGGCAGACGGTCAACGCCGGCCTCAAACGGCTGGAAGTGAAAGCGCTCATGGCCACGGGCGACGACCTCTATGCCGGCACGGGTGACGGAGTGTACCGGCTCAATGAGTCGGGGGATCGTTGGTCGGTGGTGACGACGGGGCTGGATGACGTGTTGGTGCATGCGCTGGCCCGATCAGCGGACGGGACGCTCTACGCCGGAACCTCCGGCAAAGGCATCCTCCATTTCAAGCGTCATTCGTCCGGCTGGGTGCGCGTGCAGCATGGATTGAAGGATCATGAAGGGATGATCGAAAATTTCATACGCGTGCTGGTCATCGATCAGGACCAGAGCATATTTGCCGGCACCTTTGGCGGCGGAGTCTTTCGCAGCGCCGACGGCGGCGCGACCTGGCGTCCGATCAGTCGGGCCTTGCCCAATGATTCCATCCGCGGGATCGTCCTGATTGACCAGGGCTTGATCGTGGCGACCGGGAACGGTATTTTCCGAACTGTGGACAAGGGGAAGCAATGGACTCCGGTGAACAAGGGGCTCACGAACCTCGCAATTCAGGTGTTGATCGGGTCCGGCGACGAAGGATTCTATGCGGGGACGAGTGCAGGGGTCTTTCGCAGCGACGATGGTCTGACATGGACCGCCGTCAATCAAGGCCTTGAAGCGGGGATGGCGCCGCCGCCCTTTCTGTTTCGATGATCAATGAAAGGATCGAGCGATGTCCGACGTAACTGAGAAGACCCAGGCCAGAATTGCCGTGAGCAGCAAGGGGCTGCCGATGGGGGAGATCGTCCTCCGATTTTTCCCGGATGTGGCTCCCGGCCATGTCAATAATTTCGTAAAGCTCTCAAGAGAAGGATTTTACAACGGGACCACCTTCCATCGTGTGATTCCCGGGTTCATGATTCAAGGCGGAGATCCCAACAGCCGGAATGCGGACCGCACAACGCACGGAACGGGCGGGCCGGGGTACAAAGTGAAGGCCGAGTTCAACAGTAAACCGCACAAGCGCGGCATCGTATCCATGGCGCGGGCAAATGATCCAGACAGCGCCGGTTCGCAGTTTTTCATCTGCGTGGCGGAGGCGACCTTCCTCGATTGGCAGTACACCGTGTTCGGCGAAGTCGTCAGTGGCATGGATGTCGCGGACAAGGTCGTCACTATGAAGCGCGACGGGCGGGACAATCCGCTGGAGCGCGTGGAAATGACCATTTCTATCAGTGAAGGGTAAAGGGTGACAGGTTAGGGGTGGAGAGTCAGGGAGAGAGAGTTTACGATGAAGGATAAGCGAAACAAATCAGCCGCTTTGTCTTTCCTGCTTCTTGTCGCCTTACCTCTAACACCTTACGCCTTACTGACTGCCTGTGCCATTCCCCACGTGCCGTCCAGGATTGTGTACGAGGATCCGGTCAATTACGTCCGTCTGGAAGAAGACAAGCGAGTGCTGCCGGAATGGCCGCAGGGCCATTTTTCCCATCCCAACACGATGGGACCGAAGAAAGTGCGAGTCATTTTGTCGGGGCTGAAAGTTCGGGAACATCGGATTACTCCCCAGCGTTGGATCCAGGGTGAGGCGCCTTTGGTTCAGGCCTTTAACGAGGAGGAACTGACCTTGTTGTCGACTCAGTTGGCTGAGGGACTGGCCCAAGCCAACTACAACGAACGTGTGACCTTCTACTTGAGCCGGCCCCAGACCTCAGCGAAGCGGGTGGTCACTTCAGGCGGGGTCTATGTCCAGGGGACGGAATTCCATCTGATCCTGGGAAACTGGAAGATCGTCTACGGAATTCCTGCCTACGGCATGATTTACGATCGGCGCTATCCGATGCGACCGACCGCGGCGAAAGGGTTCGATCTGGTCTTTGAGCCGGCCGAGGCGGTGCATCCCCTCAAGAGCAGTCTGTTTGACGATCTGATCGCCAACGCAAGGGATGAGCTGGTATTCGACATGAGCAAGCTCGACTTTCCGGAGTCAGCACCCGCGCCGTCAACGCCGAACCTGTTCTAGCTCACGGTTTCACGCCCCGCGTTGCCGCTGCCTGAAAATACATTCTCGGTACCTCTCGCAACGCTTCGACAATCGTCGGCCATCCAAGCTTGCTTTGGCCTTGAACCCGATCGCTGAAACGGATGGGCAGCTCACAGATTTTTGCTCTTAATTGACATGCCCGCCAGGCCATTTCAACCTGAAACACATAGCCTTTCGCCTGCACGGTCTCGAAGTTCATGTCGGCTAACAGCTCGCGTCGGTAACAGCGAAAGCCGCCGGTCCAGTCGTGGATACTTGAACCCAGGAAGAATTGGACATACGCATTGCCCAACTTCGACACGAGGCGCCTGCGTCTATCCCAGTTTTCAGTCCCTCCACCGGGTATGTATCGACTTCCGATGACCAGGTCAGCCGTCCCGCTCCGGTGGACCAGCCTCGGCAGATCCCAGGGCGGGTGGCTGAAATCGCAGTCCATTTCCAGCATGAGCTGATAGCCACGGGCCAGCCCCCACTGAAACCCTGCGATGTAAGCCGGGCCGAGTCCTTCTTTCCTGGTCCGATGCAGGACATGCACATGCTGGTGTTGGCGGCTCAGTTCCTCGGCCAGTTGTCCCGTCCCGTCGGGAGAATTGTCGTCGACAACCAGGAAATCGGCGATCAGATACTGGCCGACCGTCCTGACCAGAGCTTCAAGATTTTCGCGTTCGTTGTACGTGGGGAGCACAATCAGGATGGAACGGTCAAACCGGAACGGCACGACCGGCACGAGGGGCTTGTTCGAAGCAGCCTGGGCATATCCCGGATAGTCCGCGTCGGAGGGATCGATCCGGCTGATCGCGATGCGAGCGCTGTCGGCGCCGCGGGCGATCAACGCCTCGGCCACCTCGAAACTCGGCACGACGAACGCTTCTCCGGACTGCACTGTTTGTTGGACGGTCACCCCGGAGACATTGTCGACCGGATAATAGCGGACCCTGGTTTGCTCCGCGTCGGGTAAGAGGGGCGACGCAGGAGAGCTAGTTGGCATAGGCGGCCGCTGAGGTCGGGCTCAAAGAAAGGTTTGCCGTATTCCTCGATTGGAACATCAGTACGGCCAAGATAAAGATCATGAGCATGCCGATCGTAAAGGGTTTGAAACTGAGGAACACGGCGAACCTCTGTTTGCCCAGCACTTCATAATTCAACACGACAGCGATCAACACATACAGCCCCAGCGCGACTTTGGCAAGAGGGCTCAGACCATCACGGCTGCAACTCTTGGTCACACTGCAGGAGAGCGCCGGGATGAGCCATGGCAGATGCTGAATCCAGCTGAGGTGAGAAAGGAACAGCATCAGAATGATGAGGCCGCTGCATGCCCGTGGCCAGGCGGGATCACCGGCCCCGCCATGATCATTCGATGGAGCAGCACGCAGGTCAACCACAAACAGGCGATCACGGTCGTATAGCGTAGTGCCAATCCAGTTTTCTGATCCACCAATCTCCGATCTCACGATGTATGTCGAAATCGCGAAAACGCGGCTTGCGAAGGAACGCCAGTGCGATTCCATATCCGGTTGCGGCGGCGGCGCAGACGGCTGTCAGCAGGCGCTGAAATGCCGGATGGGATAAGGACGCGGGTAGCATGGAGTGGAAATACCGAGCGTGCAATTGCCCCTATCACGGGCACCATCCTTAGAGTACTGGCAGAAGCGTGGCAAGCAGAGCATCCGGCAGGGGCAGAAGTGCACTGGGTCCTTCAGCCTTCGACCGTCCTCAGCCCGGCGCGCTTTGACAGCCAGTAAACGGCTGTGCTAAAGTCCGCGGAACTGTTGAGGTTCTTGGCCTTTCTCCGTTCATTTCCTTTGAATGAACAACGCATGAGCGCAATGCATTCGCATGTAGTAATTCTTGTCGGGGCCGGGCCGGCAGGGATGGCAGTTGCCAGCTGCTTGGCAAAGGCCGGCCATGAGGTGATCATTCTAAACCGCGACATCAAGTTCGGCGGTTTGGCTGAATATGGAATTTTCCCCGCAAAACTCAAGCTCCGCGGCGGGCTCAAGAAACAGTACTGGGAGTTGCTCGAGCGACCGAATGTTCACTATTTCGGCAATGTGTCGATCGGAAACGGAAAGGATCTCACGGTTGAGGAGGTTCGAAAGCTCGACGCCAGCGCCGTGGTGTTCACGATCGGCGCGCAAGGCACCAAGGCCATCGGTGTGGAGGGAGACTCCGCCAAGGGTGTCTACCACGCAAAGGATGTCGTCTACCATTTCAACCGCTTGCCCGGTTTCGCGGATCGTCCGTTCGATATGGGCAAACATGTAGCAGTGATCGGGGCCGGCGACGTCATGGTCGATATTGCGCACTGGCTGGTTCGCTACAAAAAGGTCGAGCGGGTGACGGCCATCGTTCGCCGGGGGCCGGTCGAGCGTAAGTACAATCCTAAGGAAATTCGGGCCGTCTGTGCCAACATGGACATTGAGGGCATCAAGGGCGAGTTCGAGCGCATCAAGGACCGTCTCGCTGCCGTGGGGCAGAAGCCCGATGAAGTATTGAAGGGCTTGATCGACGAGTTTACGAAGTGCGAGCCGAAGATCAGCGATACCAGGATGGGCTTCCGGTTTCTGGCCTCCCCGAAGCGCATCCTGGTCAATGCGGATCATTGCGTGCGCGGGCTCGAAATGGAAGACAACAGGCTCGACCCAAAGGGCGAGGATACGGTTGCCGTCGGATTGAAACAGTATTACGAATTCCCGTGCGACGCGGTCATCTTTGCTGTGGGCGACAAAGTCGATGAGACCGTAGGACTGCCGTACAAGGGCGGCATGTTCGTCACTAATCCCAACAAGACGGGGAACGATCCGGACGATGCGTTGTTCCAGGCCTATGATGATGCCGCCGGGAAGGTACTGGACGGGGTGTTCTTAGCAGGTTGGGCACGGAAGGCGAGCGAAGGTCTTGTCGGAGTGGCGAAGCGGGACGGGGACTGGTGTGCAGAGGTTGTGGAGCGATACCTTGCAACGAAGCCGGTCGCCAACCAGGCCAAAGTCGTCCTCGACAACCTGCACGGCATCTTGAAAACCCGCAGGAGCCATCCCGTGGATGTTCAGGGGCTCCGTGCTCTTGAAGCGGCGGAACAGGCTCACACCGGAGCAAGTGACTGTATCGGTGAATTTAAGTTTGTGGCCAATCAGGATATGCTGAGCCTGATCGAACCAGACGGGCGGTAGGATCGGTCAAGCCGGCAGGAGTGGCCCGGCCTCAGCCGTCTCCCCACTTCAGTTTTTCCCGCAAGACCTCATAGTAGTGACTTTCAGGAAACCGGATCAGTCTCGTGCGATGTTCTGAAGCGTGAATTACGGCTGTATCGCCCTGTGTCATCGCAACACCCACCTGTCCGTCCAGCGTGGCCATCGCGCCCTCATCCTTGCTGGTCAACGTGACCTCGACCTCTACATTTCCCGGAACAATCAAGGGCCGATGGGCGAGCGTGTGCGGGCAGATGGGCGTGAGGATCAGGGACTGCACGGCCGGATTGATGATGGGGCCTCCGGCCGACAACGAATACGCCGTGGACCCCGTCGGTGTTCCGACGATCAGACCGTCACCTCTGAGATTCGTCACGAACTGACCCTGAATGGCGATCTTCAGTTCGATCATTCGCGCCAGCGTGCCCTTGCTGATGACGACGTCGTTCAGCACCGTGCCCCGCGCCACCGTTTGGCCATGTCGATGGACATGGGTCTTCAACATGAGCCGCTCGTCGAGGACAAAATCATTCGCGAACACCCGATCGAGAGAGGGATAGAGATTGTCCAGTCGAACCTCGGTCAAGAATCCGAGGCCCCCCATGTTCACACCCATGATGGGGATGCTTCGTTCCGCCGCCAGCCGCGCGGCGTTGAGCATTGTTCCGTCGCCGCCCAAGACCAGCAGGACGTCGGCTTTACCGGCCAGGTGCGTTTTCTGAATTCCTCCTGGTTCGCCCAGCAACGCCGCCGATGTCGTATCGAGCAGGACTTCGATGCTCCGGGCCTTTAGCCAAGTCACCACGCCTTGCAGAGTGGTCTTGACTTCAGGGAACTTCGGTTTTGTCAGAATCCCGATACTCTTACTCTTCATGGGTGCCGGACTCTAGAATTGCCTGAGTGGGTGCGGGATTGTATCGGGACGGTTCTTTTCGTGTCAACGTAACCTCCGCTGGAACTCCGTGCGCGCGGGGACCGCGTGAAAAAATGTCGTGATCTCGAACGATGGAGTCGTCACTTTTCCGTCCAACCTTGACTCTGCAGGGCGCTCTGGTTAGAATTAGGTCAAGTTTTTCCTTGGGTTTTGCTCGACACGGCCATGACTCGTACCCACTAGTAAGGAGGCAGGATGTTCGAACGATTCACGGACAAAGGTCGAAAGATCATCATTCTCGCACGTGAGGAAGCTGAGCGGCACCAGAATGACTATCTGGGGACCGAGCACCTCGTCTTGGCGATACTCCGTGAGTCCGATGGCATTGCCCTCATGATTCTTAAGAAGATGGGGCTGTCGACGGAACAGATCCGTCTCGAGATCGAGCGCAATCTCCCTGGCGGGGGAACCACCATGACCTTCGGCGAGATTCCGTTCAGCCCGCGCGTCAAGAAAGTCATCGAATACGGAGTCGAAGAGGCCCGCCTGCTGGGACACAGCCATATCGGCAGCGAACATCTGCTCCTGGGCCTGCTTCGGGAAGAGGAGGGGATCGGCGGCAAGATTCTCCGCAGTCTGGGGGCCAATCTGCTTACGGCCCGGCAACTGACCGTGACCTTTCTCCGGAAGTCAGCCCCGCGTGAACGCGACCGCAAGAGTAATACGCCGGCGCTTGATGAATTCGGGCGCGACCTGACCCAGCTGGCCCAAGAAGGCCAACTGGATCCGGTGATCGGCAGGGCCGACGAGATCGAACGTGTACTGCAAATACTCAGCCGAAGAACCAAGAACAACCCCGCACTGATCGGCGAATCCGGGGTCGGGAAAACGGCCATCGTCGAGGGACTCGCCCAACGGATCGTCCAATCGGAGGTTCCCGACAATCTGCTCTCCCGCCGGGTGATCGCGCTAGATCTCGGTTCGCTCGTGGCGGGCACGAAGTATCGGGGCCAGTTTGAAGAACGGCTCAAGGTCGTGATGAAGGAGATCGTGCAGGCGGGGAACATCATCATTTTCATCGACGAGCTCCACACACTGGTCGGGGCAGGAGCAGCCGAGGGGTCGATCGATGCGTCGAACATGCTGAAGCCCGCGCTCTCACGAGGAGAAATTCAGTGTATCGGCGCCACGACATTGGATGAGTACCGCAAGCACATTGAGAAAGACGGCGCTTTGAAGCGGCGATTCCAGCCGATTCACGTTCAGCCGCCCAGCCTCGATGAAACCGTGCTGATCATTCAAGGACTGCGGGATCGGTACGAAGAACACCACGGGGTTGAAATCATGGAAGATGCCATTGTCGAGGCGGTCAAGCTGTCTGACCGCTACATCACCGACCGGTTCCTGCCGGACAAGGCGATCGATCTGATCGACGAAACCGGGTCGCGCGCCAAGTTGCAGACCTATGCGCTGCCGTCAGAGTTGAAGGCGATGGAGCAGGAACTCAAGAAGGTATCGCGCGAAAAGGAACTGTCGATCTCGATGCAGAATTTCGAGGAAGCCGTACGCCACCGCGAGGAAGAAGAACGGTTGCGGAAGCTCCTGGATGAATCCAAGCGGGAATGGAAGAAGAATCAGGAGAAGAACAAGCCGGTGATCGGCAAGGAAGACGTCGCCTATGTGGTTTCCAAGATGACCGGCATCCCGCTGTTCAAGCTCGAAGAGGAAGAATCCAATAAGCTGCTGCGCATGGAGGAGTTTCTCCATAAGCGGGTGGTCGGTCAGAATGAAGCGATTTCGGCGGTTGCCCGGGCGATTCGCCGTTCCCGCGCAGGCCTCAAGGAGGCGCGGAAGCCGATCGGCTCGTTCATCTTCCTGGGTCCGACGGGAGTCGGAAAGACGGAACTTGCCCGAACCTTAGCTGAGTTTCTCTTCAACAGTGAGGACGCGCTCATCCGGGTCGATATGTCCGAGTATCAGGAGAAGTTCACCAGCTCCAGGCTCTTCGGTGCCCCTCCGGGCTATGTAGGCTACGAGGAGGGCGGGCAGCTGACCGAAAGGGTTCGCCGCCGCCCCTATTCGGTCGTCCTGTTCGATGAAATTGAAAAGGCGCATCCCGATGTCTTCAACGTCCTGCTCCAAGTGCTGGACGACGGCGTGCTCACCGACAGTCTCGGTCGAAAGGTGGACTTCAAGAATACGGTTGTGATCATGACGTCCAACATCGGGACCAAGATGATCCAGAAAGGCGTGTCCCTCGGCTTCCAAAGCACAGAAGACGAAGCGGCGCGGAGGAAGAAGGAGGAGGTCCTCGGAGAGGTCCGCAAGTCGTTCAGTCCGGAATTCTTGAACCGAATCGACGAAATCGTGATCTTCCATCAGCTGGAGAAAGAGCAGCTTTACAGCATCCTCGATATTCTGCTCCGTGAGTTGAATCTTCGACTTCTTGACAAGGGAATTGAAATCGAAGTCGACGACGAGGTTAAACAATGGCTTATCAAAAAGGGCTATCAGCCACAGTACGGCGCCAGACCTATGCGCCGAGCCATCCAGCGCGCGATCGGTGACCCGCTCTCCGATGAGCTCATCAGGGGTCGCTTCAAGGAGAGCCGCAAGGTCAGGGTGGTGCTCCGAGATGGCGCCACGGCCTTTATCGAGCAGGAGGCGATGGCAGGGGTCTAGTCATCAGCTTGTGATCATTACGGCGCACGCGTATCATGCGACAGTCGGCGACCCCTGCGGCGGACAGCCGCAGGGGTCGCGTCGTCTCACCCATATCCGATCCCGTCTGTAACAACCGATGGTCCCAATCAGTCAGTCCAGGTCCCCGGCCCACCGCGGATGGCAACCGAGCCCCATCCTTGGAATCGAATCCTCGTGCGATGAGACGGCTGCCGCCGTCGTCGACGGGCAGGGGCGTGTGCTCTCGAACGTGATTTCCTCACAGGATGCCGTCCACGCCAAATTCGGCGGAGTCGTCCCGGAGCTGGCAGCCCGTGCCCATCTGGGGATGATCGATGCCGTGGTGAACGACGCGCTTACCCGATCAGGTGTTCGCAAACACGACCTGGGAGCAGTGGCCGTCACCCTTGGACCCGGATTGGCCGGCGCCCTCCTCGTAGGGGTCAACTATGCGAAAGCCTTGAGCTACGGCTTAGGGGTTCCAGTGATCGGTGTCAATCATCTGGAAGGGCACATCGCCTCCGCCTGGCTTGCTGACCCCGCGTTTCCGCTTCCCTGTGTCATCTTGGTCGTATCCGGAGGGCATACGCATTTGTATCGGCGAGAAGCGGACGGGCGCTGCGCGCTGCTCGGTTGTACGAGGGACGATGCCGCAGGAGAAGCGTTCGATAAGGGGGCGCAAATGCTCGGACTGGGGTTTCCGGGAGGACCGGCGATCGAGCGACTCGCACGCCAGGGCAACCCGGCCGCGATCCCGTTCCCCCGATTCCAGCGGAAGAAATTCGCTTTGGAGTTCAGCTTCAGCGGGCTCAAGACGTCATTGCTGTATAAACTGCGCGAGATGAACGCTCAGGCGCGAACCCAACAGGCTGCGGACCTGGCGGCCGGCTACCAGGAAGCCATCGTCCAAGTGCTCGTGTCCAAAGCTTTCTCGGCCCTCACCCGGGAGGGACTCTCGGCTCTTGCCGTCGTGGGCGGAGTATCGGCAAACTCCCGATTGCGAATGCTCTTCACGGAGCGAGCGACACGGGCGGCGGTCCGGCTCGCATTGCCGCCGATGACCTATTGCACCGATAACGCGGCCATGATCGCCTTTGCTGGACGGCAAGCGCTGTTGTCCGATCAGCGGTCGTCCGGCAACCTCGACATTCAACCGGCGCTACAGATTGAGCCCGTGCGCACAGCCGTCCCTCGCAAGGAGGCTGCCCATTCCTGAAATCCGTGGCCAGATCGGAGGACTTCGTCCGAGCCAGGTCGCCGCCCTTGAGCGGTTGTACCGACGCCGTGTGCCGCACGACAAGATCCTCTCTCCGGAGCTGGCCCGAACGATGGGTCAGCTTACCATCGAGATCCGGCGTGCGATCGGAGTGTTGCTGACGCGCCGCGGCTTGGTGCAGGACATTATCGTGGGGACGGATCTTACACTGTCCCCTGCGACACTCGCGAAGTTCAGGACCGGCCCGCGATCATTGAGAGGACTGAGGCTCATCCGAACGCAACTACAGGATCAGCCATTGAGTCAGGAGTCGCTGACGGATCTCGCGTTTCTTCGTCTGGATCTGATCGGCACCCTTTCCCTCTTGCCGGACGGAGGGCCGGGCCATCTGTACCTCGCTCATCTTCTGCCTCCGGACGGGACCGGCCAGCTCTGCAAAATTCTCAAAGCCGTTCCGTTTCATCAATGTTCGCTGCCCTTCGATCGTTTCATCGAAGAATTGGAAGCGGAGATGCAGCCGGCGCGCGCCCATCATGCCGTCAAGGATGTGCCCGAATCGGCGATCCTTGTCAGCGCGTCGCCGCAAGGACGCGCCGAGCAGGAGGAGCGTCTCGCCGAACTCGCCGACCTTGCGGACTCGGCTGAGGTGACCGTCATTAACCGCATGGCGCAGCGTACCAGCGACAGCCATCAACGGTATCTGCTGGGGAGTGGCAAACTGAAGGAAGTGCTTATCCAGACGCTCCATCAAGGCGCCGACATGGTGATTTTCGACCAGACGCTTTCGCCAGCCCAGTCACGCGCGATCGCAGAAATTACCGACGTGAAAGTGATCGACCGCACTCAGCTCATCCTCGATATTTTTGCCAGGCGGGCACACAGCCGGGAAGGGAAAGTGCAGGTTGAACTAGCACAATTACGCTACCTTCTGCCAAGGCTGGCGGGGAAAGGCACGCAGCTCTCTCGGCTGGGCGGCGGCATCGGGACCAGAGGGCCTGGTGAAACCAAGCTGGAAAACGATCGCCGCCGTGTTCGAGACCGGATCACGTATCTGGAACGCGAACTCGCTCATTTCGCCCGACACCAGGACCAGCGTCGAGCTCGCCGCGGGCGTCACGGCCTGCCGGTTCTGTCCCTGGTGGGATACACGAACGCCGGGAAGTCCACGCTGCTGAACGTGTTGACCAAGAGCCGCGTCTCAGTTCAGAATCGCCTATTTGAAACGCTGGACACCACCAGCCGCCGACTCCGGTTTCCGCATGACCGTGAGGTGATCATCACCGATACCGTCGGATTTATCCGGGACCTCCCCAAAGAACTGGTCGGCGCCTTTCGCACCACGCTGGAAGAGTTGCGTGAGGCCGATCTTCTGCTCCATGTCGTGGACGCCAGCGCCGCCGACATCGAAGTGCAAATCACCGCCGTCATCGACATCCTTCGTGAGCTTTACCTGGACACGATTCCGCGCATGCTGGTGTTCAATAAGTGCGATCGCCTGCCGGCTCAGGAGATCGCGCCGCTCTGCCGCCGCTACTGCGCCATCGGTATTTCTGCCCTCGATCCGTCGACCTTCCCTCCGCTTCTGGCGGGCATGGAAGCGCACGTCCGGTCTCTTACGGAGGGCCGCGAGGATGGGTATGGGGTCACCCACCAGGGACGGGGTGCCCACACAGGGATTTCGTTTGTCACTCCCATGCCATCATCCCGACTGCGATGACGCCTCGAACGCCGTCCAGCTCGCGCATGACTATACGTCTCTCCCGGATTGCGGCGATTCTGTACCGAACCATGCCGACCGTGGCAATGGAGCTGACCCACCGAACGCCGTGGGAGCTGCTGGTGGCCACCATTCTCTCGGCCCAATGCACCGATCAACGGGTGAATCAAGTGACGCCGGCCCTGTTCAAGCGATACCGTACCCCTCTCGAATTCGCTCAGGCACAGCCGGGAGAGCTGGAATCTCTGATCAAGACGACCGGATTCTACAGGAACAAAGCCAAGAACCTGACTGGGTGCGGTCGGGCCGTGGCCGAACGATTTAAGGGGCAGGTTCCCTCGACCATGGAGGAACTGGTCTCGATTCCCGGTGTTGGGAGAAAAACCGCCAACGTCCTACTCGGCGCAGCTTTCGGCCAACCGGCAGTCATCGTCGACACCCACGTGAAACGCGTGGCCAACCGCCTCGACCTGACCCGATCGAGCGATCCCGAGAGGATCGAAATCGATCTTCAGCGGATGTTCCCGCGAGAGCACTGGACAGGGGTTTCCCAGCGGCTGCTGCTCCATGGCCGGTATGTCTGCCTTGCGCGCAAGCCGAAGTGTGGAGATTGTGCGTTGGCCGTGGTCTGCTACTGGAAAGGAAAACAACAGTCATGATCAAGAGCATGACGGGATTCGGCAGGCAACAGGGCATTTGGCTGGACAGCACGGTCACCGTCGAAGTCCGTTCCGTGAACCACCGGTTTCTGGAGCTCGGAATCCGGTTGCCGAAATCGATGGGTCACCTTGAAGAAACCTTCAAGAAGATCGTGCAAGGGCACTGTACGAGGGGTCGCGTTGATCTGACGGTACTCCTGCAGGGGGGACGAGGAGGTCTGCGCACTCTCGAACTTGACGTTGATTTGGCGAAGCAGTACCATCGGAACCTCCGCACCCTCCAACGGGCCTTAAAGCTTGGAGGTTCCATTGACATCGGACTCATCGCAGGATTTCGCGATATTATCGCGCCTTCGGATCAACCGATGGATGATCCGAAGCTGGCGAAGCTTGTGGAACGGCTCGGTCTGCAGGCGCTGCGGCATCTGGCCCGGATGCGGAAGAAAGAGGGAGCACTGCTCGCCCATGACATCCTGGGCCGTCTCACCACGCTCAGGGACTTGAAGGGGTTGGTGGCGGGACGGGCGCCCGCCATTGCGCAGGAGGCATTTGCGCGGATGAAGCTGCGGCTGGAAAAGTTGCTGGGCGGTGAGAGCCCAGACCTTCCCAGGCTCCACCAGGAACTGGCCCTCTATGCAGATCGTTGCGACATTACGGAAGAATTAGTCAGATTGGACGCCCATATGGTACATTTTGACCAGACGATACAGGGCGTCGAGCCGGCAGGAAAGACATTGGATTTTCTCCTTCAGGAGATGGGCCGGGAGGTCAATACCATCGGTTCGAAGGCCAACGACAGTACGATCTCGGCTGCGGTCGTCCAAATGAAGGCTCAGCTCGAGCGTATACGAGAACAAGTGCAGAACGTCGAATGACCTCGCCATGCCCATAAGCGCGCTGCCGTCGGGCCCCGCAGGGGACCACCCTGTCGTTGAACGTCGTGGCATTCTTTTCATTGTCTCGGCCCCGTCCGGAACAGGGAAGACGACGCTGTGCAAGCAGATTGCGACGTCCGTACCGGGGCTCTGGCACTCCGTGTCCGTCACCACCAGAAAACCACGGGTTGGGGAGGAGAGCGGACGGGAGTATTTCTTCGTCGAGGAGAAGACGTTCCAGGACATGGTTGCGCGCCATGAGTTTCTGGAATATGCGCATGTCTACGGGAATTGGTATGGGACCCCGCGTAAGGCGTTGATGGATAAGATGGAGCAGGGGATCGACGTGTTGATGGAAATCGATGTGCAGGGCGCGCTCCAGATCAAGAAGAAAATCGAGGACGCGGTCTATATCTTCATCCTGCCCCCATCGATGGATGCCCTGCGTCTTCGGCTGGAAAGCCGGGCCTCGGATTCTCCGGAAGAGATCCTGCGCCGCCTGCAAAAGGTGAAGGAAGAGGTCTGGAGCTTTCGCGAATACTACTATATCGTCCGCAATGACGACCTGACCCAGTCGCTTCGCGAGCTGCAGTGCATCTTTCTTGCGGAGCGGCTCAAGACCAAACGCCTGAACATAAACTGGCCGGAACAGAATTTTATTCTCGACAAAGAGACCAAGCAGATCACGCGAGACACCTCAACCACCAAATAGCAGGGAGCGCTGACCATCATGATGGACATGCTGAGTTTGCTACCGCAGTACACGCCCAACGAATTTGATTCACGCCACCGGCTTGTGATCGTCGCCGCGCAGCGGGCCAAGCACTTGACCCAGGGCGCGAAAGCGACCGGGACCTCGCGTTTCACCAAAGAAACGACCGCCGCGCTTGACGAAGTGTTGCGGGGCAAGATCACCTACCTCACCGGGAAAGAGGCGCGGGATGCGATGAAAGAAGCCAAACGAGGAAGAGAGGGTGAGACCGAACGTCTTGCCATGATGACCGGGGAAGATGCCCGAGAAATCAAGAAGGAACTCAGCGTGTATGTGGACGACACGGTTGCGCCCGCACCGGCTTCGTCCGAGGAGCAGTGAGTGGACCTGGACCGATCGCAGGAAGCCCTGCGGGGCAAGCGCCTCGTTCTCGGAGTGACCGGAAGCATCGCCGCCTACAAGGCGGTCAGCCTGCTTCGAGCCCTGACGCGCGAGGGTGCCTCAGTTCGGGTGGTGATGACGCAGGCTGCCACGAAGTTTGTGACGCCTCTGACGTTCGAGGTGTTGTCGGGAACAGGGGTCACGACAGAACTGTTTGAGGCGCATGAAGAGTTGAAGCATCTGTCCGTTCCGGAGGGGGCCGATGCGATTCTCGTGGCCCCGGCGACCGCCAATTTCCTGGCGAAGGCGGCGCTCGGACTGGCGGATGATGTCCTGTCCACCATGCTGCTGACCACCCGCTGCCCGCTGATCGTGGCTCCGGCCATGGACAGGCATATGTGGGCGCATCCTACCGTCAACGAACATGTGAGCACGCTCCGGGCACGCGGCGTGGTCGTGCTTGATCCCGAGGAAGGGCCGTTGGCGTCGGGTCAGGTTGCGCAGGGGCGGCTCGCCGCGGAGTCGCGTATACTGGAAGCGGTCCATCGTTGCGTGCGTGCGCTCGACGATTGGCGCGGACTCAGGGTCTTGGTTTCCGCCGGCCCCACCCAGGAAGCGATCGACCCTGTTCGGTTTCTCTCAAATCGTTCATCGGGCAAGATGGGGTACGCAATCGCGGAAGCCGCACGCGACCGGGGGGCAGACGTCGTACTGGTGGCGGGTCCGACCGCGCTTGCTCCTCCGCCAGGAATCACGGTGATCCCGGTGACCACGGCGAAGGAAATGGCCGAGGTACTGTGTCGGCATTTCGCATCGGCCGCGGTTGTCATCATGGCTGCCGCTGTTGCGGATTTTCGCCCCAAACATCAAGCTCCTCAGAAGCTCAAGAGACAGGGCCGGGCGGAGGTTGCGCTCGAACTTGAGGCGGTGCCGGACATCCTCGCGATGCTTTCCGCTCAACGGACATCTCAGGTACTGGTCGGGTTCGCCGCGGAAACCGATCAGCTGATCCCCCACGCGAAGGCCAAGCTCATCTGGAAAGGGCTCGATATGATCGTGGCCAACGACGCGACAAGAGCCGGGGCCGGGTTCGGCAGCGATGACAACGCGGCGGTCATTCTCTCACGCACCGGCCGACAGCAGGAATTCGGCCTGATGCCGAAACGCCGGCTCGCGGATGAAATCTTGACGAGCGTGCAGAATTTTCGCATCGAACAGCGGCATGCCGTAACTGCAGTGGAGTAACTCGGTTTATGGCTTCAGGATCTCACAAGGCGGCTAACGCGAGTGAAATCGATCGGCTGGCTCTGGCATTGGCCAAAGATCCCGGATCCAAGGCCTTTATTCCACTGGCTGAGGAATACGGGAAGGCCGGGATGTGGGAGGAGGCGGCCGCCGTTCTTGAGGATGGATTGAAGACCTACCCCAGCTTCATCACCGCCATGGTAGCACTGGGTCGAGCCTATGATCAGATGAACCAGGCGGTCAAGGCCAAAGCGATTCTGGAAGAAGCGGTGAAATTGAGCCCGGAGAATCTCCGCGCGCATCGAACATTGGCGAAGATCTATGTCGCACAGGGTGCCAAGGATGCGGCCTTGCGGTCCTGCAATGTAATCCTGTCCGTCAATCCTCAAGACCAGGAGGCCTTGTCGCTTCGCACGATCCTCGGGGTCCCGGTCGCCCAGCCGTCGACCGGCCCGGCGAGGCCCAGTCCGAAGAAACAATCCGGCAAGCCGACTGCCGAATCGGCCGCTTCGCCCGGAGGAACCGGTCGATCCAGGCAGCTCGATCCTGACGCGCAGCAACCTGCGACGGTCATCTCAGAGTTGCCGAAGGAAGTTTCCGCAGCCGTGCCAATCGCCGGGGAAGCGCCCACCCCTGACCCAAAGCGCGCCGTCGTTGCGCAACTCACGCAATGGCTGGACTCTGTCCAGGCGCGTCGTCGAGACCGCGATCGTCCCACCGAATCAAAAACTACAACCTCCTAAGTAGTTCAATAGTTTGACCATCTTGGACAGGGCTGCTAGAATGCCGTCGCTTGTGCCAGGCGGCAAGGTGCACCGAGGTTTCGGCGGAGGCGGATCGTACCCCACATGCTGCGAGTGCTGATCCTGCATGGCCCCAATCTCAACCTCCTGGGAAGCCGTGAGCAATCCATCTATGGGACTGTCACGCTCGATGCTATCGATGCCTCCCTGTCCAAGCTCGGCGACGAGCTGGGTGTTGCCCTGGATATCCGACAGTCGAATCATGAGGGGGAGTTGGTGTCCTGGATTCAGGAAGCGCGCAGCGGCTACGACGGGATCATCATCAATCCGGCGGCCTACACCCATACGAGCGTGGCGATACGCGATGCCCTAGCGGCCGTCGAATTGCCTACCATCGAAGTGCATCTTTCGAATATCCACAGGCGCGAGGAATTCCGGCACGGTTCCTATGTCTCAGGAGTTGCGCTGGGGCAAATTTGCGGGTTCGGGCCCACCGGCTATCTCTTGGCACTCCGGGGACTCTGCGAACATCTATCCTCACGGACTTCGAAGGCCTCGACTCCACGAAGCCAGCCGATGCGTCATGCCGGGACGCGCAGGAATCGATAACATCGGTCGTGCGGTTGATGTCAGAATGCAAGGGAGCTCAGGGTGATTTCGACTGTTGATTTTCGGAACGGGGTTCGTCTCATGGTTGAAGGCGAACCATTCTATATCGTCGAGTTTCAGCATGTGAAACCGGGTAAGGGCGGCGCATTCGTGCGCACCAAGCTGAAGAGCTATCTCTCAGGGAATGTGCTGGACCGCACGTTCAGATCCGGCGAACGCTTCGAGGAGCCGAATCTGGAGGAGCGGGACATGCAGTTCCTCTACGCCACCGGCGACTCCTACACGTTCATGGATACGGAGACCTACGAACAGTTGACCTTCGAGAAGAATCAACTGGGTGAGAACGCCGATCTCTTGAAAGAAAACATGATCGCGAAGATCCTGATCTACGAGCATCGGCCGATTGCCGTCGAACTGCCGATCTTCATCGAACTGAAGGTCGTCGATGCGGACCCCGGGGTAAGGGGCGACACGGCGTCCGGTGGGACCAAGCCGGCGATCGTGGAGACAGGCGCGACGGTCAAAGTGCCGCTCTATTTGGAAGTGGGGACTGTGATCAAGATCGATACCCGAACCAGATCCTACGTGGAGCGCGTACGGTGAGCAGACGCCGATCCACTCGTTCGAAAAAGGCGACGCGCCCTATTGTCTTGCCGTCGGCTATCGGCGGGTCGCCTCCGGAGGCGTTCGCCACCGGTGCCCAAACCAAGCAAATTCAGGACCTCATCGATCTGCTTCGCCGGAACAACCTTACGGAGTTGGAACTTGAACGGCAGGGCCTGCGTATCCGAATCCGCCATGAGGTTGGCGGCAAGCCCATCACGGCAGCGGTGCAGGAATCTGTTCCGAGTTCGTCGCAACAGCTCGCGCAGCCTGTGGCCACGACTGGCCCCTCGGCGGAACAGAGTACCGCCATGGTCACCATTGTCTCGCCCATCGTCGGTACCTTCTACCGATCCCCTTCGCCGGATGCCGATCCCTATGTCGAAGAAGGCGACTTCGTGAAGAAAGGCCAGGTCCTGTGCATCGTCGAAGCGATGAAGCTCATGAACGAGATTGAGTCAGAAGCCGATGGGCGCATCGTCAAGATTCTGGCGGAAAGCACCAAGTCGGTCGAGTACGGCCAGGCGCTCTTCCTGATCTATCCGAACGCCGCTCCCTAGTCGTAGCCGGTCCTCGCCCTTTGCATCGGAGTTGAGACGTGTTCAAAAAAATTCTCATTGCCAATCGCGGAGAAATCGCGCTGCGAGTAATCCGGGCTTGCAGGGAACTGGGTATCAAAACGGTCGCCATTCATTCCGAAGCCGACGCGGCCAGCATGCACGTACGAGTTGCTGACGAGAAGGTGTGCGTCGGTCCGCCGGAAGCGGCGCTGAGCTACCGCAATATTCCCAACGTCCTGAGCGCTGCTGAGATCACCGGAGCCGAGGCCATCCATCCGGGCTACGGATTCCTGTCAGAAAACTCCCACTTCGCCGAAGTCTGTGAATCCATCGGCATCAAGTTCATCGGCCCCACTTCCGAAAATATCGCGATGATGGGGGACAAAGCGAAGGCGCGCGAAGTCGTGGCCCGGCGAGGACTCCCGGTGACGCCGGGCAGCCCGGGGGAATTGCGGAGCGAGGAGGATGCATTGCAGGCCGCGCAGAAGATCGGTTTTCCCGTGATCATCAAAGCCACGGCCGGAGGCGGGGGACGCGGGATGCGCGTTGTGAACCATGCCGAAGCGCTGGGACGGGCGTTTCAGTCCGCCCAAGCCGAAGCGAAATCGACATTCGGCAACGAGGGCGTGTACCTCGAGCGGTACTTCCTGGAGCCGCGTCATATTGAAGTCCAGGTTCTGGCCGACTATCGCGGCCACGTCGTGCACCTCGGAGAGCGAGATTGTTCGATTCAGCGCCGCCATCAAAAACTGGTTGAGGAAACGCCCTCGCCGGCGGTCGATGAGAAGCTCCGTCGGGAGATCGGGCGAGTCGCGGTGGAAGCCGTCAAGGCTGTGCACTACCGGAACGTCGGCACCGTTGAGTTTCTCCTCGACAAAGATCGCAACTTCTTCTTCATGGAAGTGAACACCCGCATCCAGGTCGAGCACCCGATTACTGAAATGGTGACCGGCATCGACCTGATCAAGGAACAGATTCGTCTGGCGGCGGGCCACCCGCTCTCAATCCGCCAACAGGATGTGGTGCTCAAGGGCCACAGTATGGAATGCCGGATCAATGCGGAGGACCCGGAGAAGTTCATTCCTTCGCCAGGCCAGGTGACGAGGTACAGCGCCCCGGGCGGTTTCGGAGTTCGAGTCGATTCAGCCGTGGAGTCCGGGGCGATGGTCGTCCCGCATTATGATTCGATGATCGCGAAATTGATCACCCATGGGCATGATCGCCAGGAATCCCTGATGCGCATGAGACGCGCTCTCGACGAGTTCGTCATCGAAGGTATCAAAACCACCATCCCTCTGCACCGGAAGATCTTTGACGACCCTGACTTCCAAAAGGGACACGTCTCCACTACCTTTCTTGACAGATTCCTCGGAAACTAGCCTTCCCAGAGGGCCGGTTACAGGAGGGCCGCTCCGCTTTCCGCGCGCACCGCTCTGGAGTGCCCCGTTGGGTGAATCGCGTGAGGCTTCCTGATAGAATTGACAACATGTCGCGGGAGAAGAGCATGCGACGTCTAGGGTTCATGATCGGTGTGGCTGCCGTCGGGCTGGCGATCGGTGGCTATGTGTTCTTTAACGGCGAGCGCAAGGCACCGATCCGGTACCGAACGGCCGGAGTGGAACGCGGGCCGGTTGTCTCGATCGTTAGCGCAACCGGGACCATCAATCCTGTTGTCTCCGTGCAGGTAGGGACCCAGGTCTCGGGAATGATCAAGAGCCTCCACGCGGATTTCAATTCCAGGGTGAAGGCCGGAGACACGGTGGCCGTCATCGACCCTGAACCGTTCAAAGCCCGCCGCGAGCAGGCCTTCAGCAACCTCGAAATGGCGCGATCCACCGTGGCCCGGGCCAAGACGGATCTGGCCCAGCGCAAGCGAGAACTCGACCGGCTTCAATCACTGGTAGCCCAACAGTTTGTCTCGCAGAACGATGTCGATGTCGCGCTGACGAATTACCAGAGCGCCGAAGCACAAGTCCGGGTGGTTGAAGCGCAGGTTAAACAGGCGGAGGCGGCCTTGAATTCATCGGAGCTGGAATTGAAATACACCGTGATCCGATCTCCGGTCGACGGCATTGTCGTCGCACGCAATGTGGAGGTCGGTCAGACGGTGGCGGCCAGCTTTGCCACTCCGAATCTGTTTCTCATCGCACTCGACCTGACAAAAATGCAGGTTGACACCAATGTGAGTGAGTCGGACATCGGCGGCATAACGGAAGGCAAGGATGCGACCTTTACCGTGGATGCCTACCCGGGCGTGCAATTCGCCGGGGTCATTCGACAGGTCCGGTTGGCGCCGATCAACGTGCAGAATGTCGTGACCTACAACGTGGTTGTTGCGGTGAACAATCAGGATCTCAGGCTGAGGCCCGGGATGACGGCCAATGTCTCCATCGTCGTGGCGCAGAAGGATCACGTTCTGAAAGTGCCGAATGCCGCATTGAGGTTTAGCCCCCCGCAGGGCGATCGGACGGAGGGGCCCGGCAGTGAAGGAATCGGTTCCAAAGCCGACGGGCTTGCTGGACGGGGACGGCCGGCGGTCGTAGCTGCGGAAACCGGCGGACAGACGAGAAAAGTTTGGAAGCTGGGGGCGTCGGACGATCTGGAGCCCATGACTATTCAGACGGGCATCTCCGACGGGGTGTCGACTGAAGTGGTGGCCGGTCCGGTGGGCGAGGGAGATCTGGTCGTGGTCGGGATCGATTCGACTCGGGGCGAGCGACGGGCGGGCGACCTGCCGCCCGGGTTCGGCAGCGGACAGCGCCGATCGGGTCAAAACCGCGGATTGTAGATGCCACCACTCATTCGTTGCGAAGACCTGTGGAAGATCTATGCCCTCGGCGATGTCGAGGTCCAAGCGCTCCGCGGGCTCAATCTTTCAATTGAGCGCGGCGAGTTTGTCGCGATCATGGGGTCGTCGGGGTCCGGTAAGTCGACGCTGATGAACATCCTGGGCTGTCTGGATCAGCCGACCAGAGGCCGCTATTGGCTCAATGGCATCGAGGTGGCGGCGCTACGGGCCGACCAATTGGCCGACCTGAGAAACCAGCAGATCGGCTTCGTCTTTCAAAGCTTCAATCTTATTCCGCGGACCAGCGCGCTGGAGAACGCGCAATTGCCGTTATTTTATCGCGGCCTGCCCCTGCGGGAACAGCGGGCACTGGCCATGACGGCGCTCGGTCGGGTGGGACTTCAGGGACGCGAGCGGCACTATCCCACGCAACTCTCGGGGGGACAGCAGCAACGGGTGGCGATCGCACGCGCGTTGGTGACCTCGCCGTCGCTGCTCTTGGCCGATGAGCCGACCGGTAATCTGGATACTACGTCGAGTCGCGAGATTATGACGATTCTCGACCGGTTGAACAAAGAGCAGGGCATTACGATTATGCTTGTCACGCATGAAGCGGAAATTGCGGCCTACGCCGAGCGGAAAGTGGTAATCCAGGACGGTCGCGTCCTGACTGATCGCCGCACGAGGCCGGGACTGTCGCTGTCGCCCACGGAGGTCTGATGCCGGCCTTCGTTCTGCTCACTGTACTGACGGCGATCCGGATTCTCAGCCGGAATCGGCTCCGTGCCGGACTGACGATGCTGGGGATCATCATCGGAGTGGGCGCGGTGATCGCGATGGTGAGTATCGGAGAAGGCGCCAAAGCGGCGGTGGCCCAACGGGTGGCCAGCATGGGGACCAACGTCATCATCGTGCTGCCTGGCTCCACCACGGCCGGAGGGGTGCGCGGCGGGCAGGGAGGTGCGGTGACTTTAACCATGTCGGATGGCCTTGACTTGAAGAAGCGTATTCCATTGTTGCGTGACACGGGCTGGGCGAAGCGCGACGTCATGCAGATCGTCAACGGAAACAAGAACTGGAACGGGCCCGTCAACGGCATCTCGCCCAGCTATCTGACGATCCGGGACTGGTCGTTTGCCAGCGGGGGCCCCTTCACGCAGCAGGACGTGGACGCCGCGGCCCGGGTGGCGCTGCTCGGACAGACGATGGTCGGGAATCTGTTCGATGCGGGAGAAGAACCGGTCGGGGCGATGATCCGCATCAAGAACGTTCCATTCCGCGTGGTAGGCGTTCTCGCTCCGAAGGGACAGTCGGCCCAAGGGTCGGATCAGGACGACATCATCTTTATTCCGTTCAGTACCGCGGAGCGAAAGGTATTCGGGACGCAATTCCTGGGTTCCGTCGGAGCTCTATTTGCTTCCACGGAGCGGGTGGAGGACCTGGGTCCGGCAGTCGACCAAATTCGTGAGACACTCCGGCTGCGGCACCGGCTGCAATCCGAGCAGGAGGATGATTTCACCATCCGCACGCAGGTCGATATCGGGAAGGTTCAGGAAGGGACGAGCGAAACGATGACGGTCCTGCTGTTCGCCGTCGCCTCTATTTCGCTTCTTGTCGGCGGGATCGGGATCATGAATATCCTGTTGGTGTCGGTGACGGAACGAACTCGGGAGATCGGGGTACGGATGGCGGTGGGGGCTAAGCGGCGGCATATTGTGATGCAGTTTCTGATTGAAGCGATGACGCTGAGCGTGGTAGGCGGCTGTCTCGGCATTCTGTTCGGGGTACTGGGGGCCCGCTTGACGACCGTCATCGCCGGGTGGCCGACTATCATCTCCGGGAACACCGTGGCAACCGCCTTTGTCTTTTCCGTGGCGGTCGGGCTGTTTTTCGGATTGTACCCGGCCAACAAGGCCTCGCGCCTGAATCCCATCGACGCCCTACGCTATGAATAGCGTGTGGCCGCTACCTGGTTTCCCATCCGCCTCGTTCCTCAATCTGTAGCGGTTGTGCAGGATTGCAACGGACGCGCGGTGCTCCGCTACGCGGCGCGAGGTGAAGAGGAAGGAAGCGAATCAGGCATGGTCTCAAGGGCCGCCCCGATCAGCTTTTCGATCTGCAAGGTCTGCTCGATCAGGAAAGAGTGGCGGACAAAACGGGTCGGATCATGAGGTGAATCCACCCGATCTCTCACTGATCGGTGGGGAAGAAGAGAGGCTAAAGCCGAGCCGTGGCGAAGCGCGATCGAGCAGCAGAGGGGTACGGTGGGAATTGGGAGACCGGAGAGAGCGTGACTTCGATGCGGGGATGAGTCCTGTCGACCTGTTTATAGAGATGGGTTTCTATGATCCGATTGTCGTTGAGGCCGAGGCCTTCACAGAGCGCGTCCTGGGCGATCTTCAGGCCGCCGTCCACGTCGCGTCGCAGGGCAGAGGTGAAAAAGAAGCGGATGGAAAGAACAAGCGGTTCGGATTGAAGGCGATCCACCAGGGAGGCGCGGGAAGGTGATTGAGACAGCGCGACCCAAACCTGCTGTCCCACCTGTGCCTTGTAGGCACGCCCGGCCGAGGACAGGAGCCGCCGGCCGTTCACCGTGGCATATTGATGGTTGATGCTGGGCGGGACCGGCAACGTAAGCGAAATCCGCTCAGCGGTGACTATCGAGGCCGGCAGTGGTTCCTTCAGGGCGATGCGTCGCTGGGGCGTCTTGCGTTGGGCCAAGACGGCGACGCGATCGACAGGCCAGGGTTTTGCCGGTGCAGGGGTGCGGTGCCGGGCATCGGAATGACGGTACGAGCTGACGCGGGCAGAAGAAATTGTGGATGAGCGGGAGGTTGTGCGACGTCGGCCGGATGGCATGGAGCCGGGCTACAGGAGGTTAAGGATTTTTGCCATGTTTTGTTCGTAGCGATCTTCCGTGCGGGAAATATAGCGCCGCCATTCGCTGGGATTCCAGATTTCCATGCGATGGTAGAGACCAACCAGAATGACTTCCTGATCATCATCAACCGGCACCAGCTTCCGCAAACGGCCTGGAATCAGAATGCGCCCGGTCTTGTCGATATCGGAGGTGCCGGATTCGGAGACAACGAAGTGCATGAAAAGCCGGCTCTGGTCCTCGTCCAGCGAGGACTTGGTCCGCTCCAGGACCCGCTCCCATTCCCTGGTTGAATAGATCAGCAGGGACTGTTCCGGTCCCTTCAGAAACACGACAGCCTGTCCGTCCGCTTCAATCTGCTCTCGAATCGGTGACGGGACGATGAAGCGCCCCTTTTCGTCCACCTTACAGAGATACTCGCCAGCGAACATCAGCGGATTCCTAGTTTAGGAGTTGACGGTGGACCTGGTTCGTTCGCGAATCCACTGTTCCAGATCCGAGCGCACGAACCGCCATTCTTTCCCAAGTTTGAAGGCGGGAATCTGCCGGCTGTGCAAGTAGCGATAGAGTGTGCGCGGGGTGATCTTCAGGTAACGGCAGGTTTCCGTTACCGTCATCAATTCGCTTTTCGGGGCTGCCTCCATGGCACCACCGATCGTCCATGACCTTGCGAGGGATCATACAAGTTCCAAGACTAGGCGTATTCTAGGTACTGTCAGAAAAATGTCAAGTGAAAATATATGACAATGTCTGTCAGAGATTGTCAGTGTCTGTTGTTCCCCCGTCATCCTCGGCTTCGTCCATCATGGCTTCTGTGTCCTCACCGAGATCCTCGCCCATTTCTCTGCCAATTCTCTTCATCAGGCGGGCGACGCTCTGCGGGTCATTTTCGTCCAGATCGCCAAGATTGCTCGGGTCGGCCAGCGCTTCGAGCCGGGCCTCCTCCGATTTGGGGGTAGCGAATCGCGACAGCAGGCGGTCCACGTTTGAGCTGCCGCACTGTCGGCAGTGGGCCGGAGCGGAGTTGCGGATGTTCAACACAAGGATGGAGTTGCGTTTCCGGCAATCGCGACAGCGATACTCGTAAATCGGCATCGGTTACGCTCATGCCAACCCCGGCGCTGGGTAAGAATACCGTGCAAGGATACGGTCAGGAACCGTACCGGCGTCCATGGTTCGGCCCAGGGTCACGACGAAGACGTCACCGGATCCGGCCTTGCGCAGGGTCTTGGCACATTCGTTCACCGTGGCGCCGGTGGTGAAGACGTCGTCGACAAGTAGGATGCGTCGGCCGGTGATCGATTCGGGCTGGCGCACAGCAAACACCCCACGGAGATTCTTGAGTCGTCCCTTCCGAGAGAGCGCGGTTTGCGCCGGGGATGGAACGATACGGACCAGGTTGGTATAGGACAGGGGGGTGGCGAGATGACGGCTGATCCGGTCTGCAAGGAGAAGCGACTGATTGAATTCCCGCTCACGCAGGCGGCGGGCATGGAGAGGGACGGGCATGACCAGGTCAACGGAATCGAGTGAAGGAAGCCGGTCGAGCATGAGAAGGGCAAGTGGGGAAGCCAAGGCCACCTTGCCTCGATACTTGAACAGGCAAATGGCATCCTGTAGCGGTGGCAGATAGGGGTAAAGAGTCCAGGCCCTGGTGAAGGAAGGCGGGCGCTCTGCGCAGGCCGGACAAACATGGTTCGGGCTGTAGGCTGTTGCGGTGGGCGAGGCGAACGGGCGGTCGCAACGGGCGCAGTGAGCATAGGTCGGCGATACGATGGTCCCCCAGCAGATGGTGCAGAAATGGGGAATCGGATCATCCGCCAGCGGCGCGCCACACCGCGCGCAGTCGATCGGCAACAGGAACCGGGCCGCCCGGCGCACCAATCCTTGTACAGATCCGGAGGGAGATTGAGTCATCGGTAAGTCCCATGAACCGTCGAGTGACATCCTGATTTTTATGGTGTCTGGCGGTCCGCTGTCAAGGTTGTCCCCCTCTGAACGGTTGTGTTATACGAATGCGGCACTCCCATGACGACCGGTTCGGCCCGTGGCCGCCTGAAGTTCCCGATGGTGACGCTGAAGCAGCTTTCGAAGACCTACGCGCGCGGAGCTGCGACCGTAGTGGCCTTGCACGAGGTGAGTCTTGAGATACGGCGAGGAGATTTCTGCGCGTTCGTCGGACCGAGCGGGTGCGGCAAGAGCACACTGTTGAATCTTATCGCCGGCCTGGATCAACCCACGTCGGGAGATATTCAACTCGACGGGCGGTCAACCAGGAACTGGACTAACGCCGATTGGACGAAGGTCCGACGCGAGACGATCGGCATCGTGTTTCAAGCGTTTCATCTGATCCACGGACTTACGGTGGAGGAAAATATCGCGCTGCCTCTGATGCTGCGCGGCGAGGTTGGGCGCGTGGTAACCATGCGGGTCAACGAGGTGCTGGAGATGGTCGGAATGACCAGCCGGCGGCATCATCGGCCCGGCGAACTGTCAGGTGGGGAGCAGCAGCGCGCGGCAATTGCGAGAGCGTTGGCGCATGGACCGCGTCTGTTGCTGGCCGACGAGCCAACCGGTAATATCGATTCGCACCAGGGAGCGGAAATCCTGGGGCTCATCAGGACGTTGGCCAAGGAGGGAGCGCAGACCGTGTTGCTGGTGACCCATAGCGGCCAGGCGGCGCACACGGCCGACTACACCTGGGCGATGCAAGACGGACGACTTGTTTCACGAACCGAGCGGATGTCCGAACTGGTGGCGCCATGACGGACCTTTCGACCACCATCGCCGGCGTGCGATTCCCGAGCTGTTTCATGAACGCGGCCGGGGCGCTCTGTGTGACGCGAGACGAACTCGTGGCGCTGGGCAAGTCACGTGCCGGGGCGATCGTCACCAAGTCAATGACGCTGGAAGCACGGCAAGGCAATCCCGAGCCGCGCTACTATGGATTTCCCGGCGGATCGATCAATTCCATGGGGCTGCCCAATCTCGGGTACCGGGCCTATGCCGAGATGATTCCCGAATTGAAGTCATTCGGGAAACCGGTCATTGCGAGTGTGGCGGGTCTCTGTGAGGAGGATTTTCCTGCCATCGCCACCACGATCAACGCCGCCGGGCCCGACCTCATCGAAGTCAACTTGTCTTGTCCGAATATTCCCGGCAAGCCCCAAATCGGGTACGACCCGGAGGCATCCGAGCGATTACTCCGACGGGTGCGCAGGGTCATCACGGTGCCGATGGGAGTCAAACTGCCTCCGTACTTCGATCCGGTCCACCATGAGGTCATGGGCAAGGTAATCGGGCGCTGCGGAGTCGATTTTCTCAACATGATCAATTCGGTAGGCAACGGGCTGGTCGTCGATCCGGAACGGGAAACCGTCGTCATCAAGCCCAAGGGCGGATTCGGTGGATTAGGCGGCACGATCATCAAGCCGGTGGCGCTGGCGAATGTCCGCGCCTTCTACAAGCTCTTTGAGGGAAGGATCCCCGTCATCGGAACCGGCGGCATCGTGGACGGGGTGGATGCGTTCGAACATTTGTTGTGCGGGGCTTCCGCCGTGCAGGTCGGAACGGTGCTGGTGGAGCAGGGCGTGGAAGTATTCGGCCGGCTGGAAGCGGAGCTGGCCGCAATCTTGAAGAGAAAAAGCTACAGATCCGCGGCGGAATGCCGCGGGAATGTCAAAGAATT
>Ga0233425_10002795_pt1 | contig 33285 bp, 21 predicted proteins | sample Watercolumn_Towu_2_FD_181712 | JGI IMG/M metagenome (GOLD analysis project Ga0233425, IMG submission 181712) | Freshwater microbial communities from Lake Towuti, South Sulawesi, Indonesia - Watercolumn_Towuti2014_140_MG | ecosystem: Environmental > Aquatic > Freshwater > Lake | place... | reverse complement strand
GCTCTCGGACTTGCGTCCTCCCACTCCGCCACCGGGCCAAGAAACCACGATGTAGTGACTAACAAGAAATCCGGTTGTTGTCCTACAAGGACTTACAACGACACCTGTCAAACATGGGCTAGCGCGGCTGGCGGACCACACCGGCGGGAGCGACGACGGGCTGACGCGCAGCGGCCAGGTCATGGGGACGCTGGACTACATGGCCCCGGAACAGGCGCTGGATACGAAACGTGCCGACGCCCGAGCCGATATCTACAGCCTGGGGTGCACGCTGTATTACCTGCTGACCGGGCAGGTGGTCTATCCCGAGGACACGCTGACCAAGAAGATCTTCGCCCACGCGCAGCAGCCGATTCCCGACCTGCAGACCTTGTGCCCCGAAGTTCCCGAGGCGGTAGCCACCCTGTGCCGGCGAATGCTGGCCAAGAAACCCGAGGACCGGCCGCAGTCGATGGCGGAGGTCCTGACAGCCTTGTCGGCGTGCCCTGTCACCGCGGGTCTGGCGGGGCGACCGGACCGATCGGCGCCCGAAGACCGACCGGCACCACTCGCGGCGCCGACGGGCGAGACCGCCAACCTGCGCCGCGCGGACGTTGAGACCTCGCGAGAAAGTCACCCCGCCACTTCGTTCAGCCCGACTCTGATGCGCGAGCCCGTGCCTCTGCCGTGGCTGCGCGCGCGGCAGCGACCGTTGTTCCCGTCCTGGTTCGGGAGTCCGCTCGATCGCCGCTGGCGGATTGGTCTGTCGGTCGCAGTGGGGACGATGTCCCTCTTGCTGCTTGTTTGGGCCGTGATCATGTTGCGGACGAAGGCCGGAACGCTCGTCGTCGAATTGAGTGACCCGGACGTGGTGGTGCAGGTGTTCAGCGCTGAAGGAAGACTGGAGATCGAGCGGCCTGGTGCCCGGGAGCCGCTGACGATCAGCATCGTGCCGGGTCCGTACCAATTGCGCATCAAACAGGACGACCTGGTAGTCTTTGCGCAGGAATTCACGCTCGCCTCCGGCAGCCGCCAACTGATCCAAGCGCGCTGGGAAGCCGCTCCCATCGTCGCGACACCGACGACCGCCGTGCCCGAGTCCGCGCCCGTTCCAGAAACTCCTGCGGCTAGTCAGCTCCCGCAACAGGCTGTGACCACTGCCGCCACTCCCGCACTCGCACCCGCTCCCGCACCCGCAATCGTGGCCACGGACGCTGGCCGCCCGGCACCAGCTACCAATCCCTTCGACGCCGCGAAGGCGGCGGAACTTCAGGCGGCTTGGGCCATGTACCTGACGACGCCCGTTACGATCACGAACTCGATCGGGATGCGCATGCAGTTGGTCCCGCCCGGCGAGTTCACCATGGGATCGGGCACGTCCGAGCGCGATCGAGGCACTGACGAGTACGCCCATCAAGTGCGGATCCTGCAGCCGTATTTCGCCGGGATATTTGAGGTCACGCAGGACGAGTACGAACGCGTCATGCGCGACAAACCGAGTTGGTTTGCTGCCACCGGTGGCGGCGCCACTCAGGTGGCGGGCAGAGACACCAGCCGGTTTCCCGTGGAGATGGTGTCCTGGAATGACGCCACCGAGTTCTGCCGGCAGCTCTCCGGGCTGCCCGAGGAACGAGCGGCAGGCAGAACCTATCGACTGCCGACGGAAGCGGAGTGGGAATTCGCATGCCGGGCCGGCACCGAATCCGCCTTTCACTTCGGATTGCAGCCCGCGCACCACGGAGCCAATATCGGTTTCCGATCAAACCGCACCAACGGCGTAGGCGGAGCGGCCGCCAATGCCTTCGGACTCCACGACATGCACGGCAACGTGTGGGAGTGGTGCCAGGACTGGTACAAAGGCGACTACTACCAGACATCACCGCGCGACGACCCCCAGGGTCCGACGCAGGGTACGACGCGCGTGCGCCGCGGTGGCAGCTGGGACTGCTTCACGGGACTCTGCCGTTCAGCCTATCGCGGTGGCAGCAGCCCCACGAGCCGGGTCAGCAATCTGGGTTTTCGCGTGGTCTTCACGGCTGGGCCTTGAGTATTCGCAAGTCGAAGATCCCGCCCGCTGTGGCCCCGGGCTCCGCCTTCAGCCTCACGGTGACTTCACTCTTGCCTTGCGTCAGTGCCGCGGGGATCGTGTACTGTTCGCCGAAGAAAGCGCCCGGCTTCTGGGCCTCGAGCACTTGGCGGCCGACCGGCTGCCCGTCCACAAGAACCGTGAAACGTCGGTTGCCCGCATCACCGCCCCAGTACGTACAGAAGACCGCCTGCTCGCGCGACGGCTCCACCTTCAAACGATAACTGAACCAACCGCCGCCGACGGCATGTCGCCACGCGTGTCCGAATGCCCGGCCATGGCCCGTCTGGTCTCCTTTCAGCCCGTGCTGTTTCTCCGATTGCGTGTTTCCGATCAGCACCACATCCACTGTCCGTTCCTCGATCGCTGCGAAGTCCGGCAACTGGTCCGGCGGTCGCGGCAGGTACTTGGCGACTTCAGCGGGATCCTCCATCAGCCACACCTGCGAGGCTCCGCCGCGATTGAGCCGCACGTAGTTCGGCACCGCCAGGAGACCCGGACCTTCCACGGCCATGACGCCCCCCAACAGTTCGCCTTTCCACGCAGTCTTGAGCGCCATATCGGGCTTGAGTTCCAGTTCGGCGGCCGGCCGGGAATGATCCACGTCTTCGGTGTTGTAAGCCAGCGGCCCACGTTGGATCGCGACCCGGCCGCGATTGGCCACCACGCGTTGGTCGCAATGAATGCGTTGAACGTCCATCGGCAGCGACAGCTCCACTCGGTCACCGCCTTGCCACTTGCGGCGCAAGGCAATGTATCCCCGCTCGATCTGAAGCGACCGTGACTCGCTGTTGATCCGCACCGAGAACTGGCCACCGAGGTCCGGTTCAGCGGAATACAACACGCTTTCCGTGCGGTCCGGGATCCGGATCCGGAGTGTGAATTCGATCGGGCGTTCCGGGTGCAATGTCGTCGTCACGTTGCCTTCCCACGGATAGCGGGTCTCCTGCCGGATTCGTAGCGGCGTGCCGGCGACGTTCGGGACCAGCACTTCGCTGTCCACGAAGTGCGTCAGATAAAGGTCCGTGCGCGGCGGGTTGGTGGCGTAGATCAGGTCCTTGATGGCGAGCAGTGTGCGGGGGATGTTGCCCACACAACAGGGGCACACGTGCCAGGGGTAGCGCGCCGCGTCGGAGTCCAACGGGTTCTGATAGAAGAAGTTCTCGCCCGACAATTCGACCGCTCCGAGAATGTTATTGTAGAGCACCCGTTCCTGCACATCCCGGTAGTGGCCGTCCGGGTGGAGTCGATGCATCCGCTCGGACCAGAAGCTGAGTCCGCAACCGGCGCAGGACTCGCAATAGCCGTCGTTGGGCAGTTCAAAGTCGCCAGCGAAGGCCTCACCGTTGTGGGAGGCTCCGACACCTCCCGTGAGATAGTGCTTCTTCTGGATGGCGTTCGTCCAGATGCGATTGACGGCCTCGCGGTGAGCGTCGCTCTTCTCGAGCAGGGCGACGTCCGCCATGGCGGTATAGAAGTAGGTGGCGCGCACAGCGTGTCCCTGCGCTTCGCTCATCTCGACCGCAGGCTTGTCCGACTGGTTGTAGGCATCGGGCTGTTCACCTTCGTGCTGGTGGTCGAGGAAATGGCGCGCCAGTTGGATGTACCGATCGCCTCGTCCCGCACCTGCCAATTCGTTGGCCAGGCGGCCCAGCCGGCAGAGCGCGTATTCCAGGCCCGGATGCCCATTCCTCCAGGTTCGCCGGGGCGGTGGACCGAACGTCGCACACAGATGATCCGCACATCGGATGGCCGCGTCGTACAGCCGCCGATCCTGACCCTCCGTCATCCGGTAGTGGGCGACACCCAGTTCCAGGAAGTAGCCCATGACGTAGAACTCGTGCCAGCCGACGTTGCTGTAGCGGGGGTGGCCATTCAGCGTGTGAAAGGAATGGATGTAGCCGTCTTTGGACTGCGCGGCGAGAATGAGCGGGATCCAATCGTCGAGCTTCCTGCGCAGCTGTTCTTGCGCTTTGGCCAGTTCCGCGTCCCCAGCAGGGTCGACCGCCAAGGCCAGGCAGATGGCCTCCGCCGTGTTGTAGACGTAGGCATCGCTCCAGGGTGCTCCGGTGTATTTCCAGTTCGATGGCTCACCGCGCTGCAGGCGCCCGGTCGCAATCAGGTTGAGCAGTTCCTGGCCGCGGCCCCCCTCTTCCATCTGCCTGACGCAATGCGGCAACCATTTCTCGGTCAGGCGTTTGGCCTGCTGTCGCCAGAAGCCATCAAGCGTGATGTGCGGCACATGCACCGGCTCGAGGAATTCCGCGGCCTGAGCCGGTTCTTTCTCCGCCGCGCGCGCGGAAACGGTAATCAACAGAAGTGACAGACATGCTGGGACGACAGATCGATTCATGGGAGAGGCCATTTCCTATGGGAACGACGAATCGCATGCGGTACGCGAATCGGCGGCGAAAGAACCGCGCCATCGCGGGTCCGGTTCTATCAAAGAGCCATGCGGTTGTCGATCAGGGGAGATGGAGTAGCTCGCGGAGACAACGAGCAGCGAACGCGTGCGTTGGATGGCGCCCACGATCACCGTCGGCCGCAGGGGGTGCGCCCGCCGGCCATCAATACTCTTCCTGCACCTGCGCCGCCTGCCACATCTCGCGGAATTTCTCGGCGACGTACGGGTTCAACTCGGCGGCGTACTCCAGAGGCAGACGATTGGCACGGATCAGCTGGATGGTATCGTCAAGGTCGCGCGGTCGATGCGGGGCGGTCATCCCGCTGGCCAGCTTCAGTTCCAGCAGGGTCTTCAGCGAAAGGAACGGCAGGCCTTCCGCGTCGGGTTCGGCCACCGTTTCCGGCGGGGGAAAAGCCACGGGCTTGGGCAAACCGTCGCCCGGGTATTCGTCTACGATCAGCACGTCAATGTTCACGTTGCTGATTGTATCCCGGAAATTCTTCGAGCCTTCGAATTTGTCGACCCAGCCCAGTCCCAGATAACGCTCCTTGAACCGCCGCAGGTCTTCGCGGCGGATCAGGATGTCGACGTCGGACGTGGTGCGCTGGTGTCCATGAGCATTGGCCGCCATCGCGCCGGCGATCGCAAACGGAATCTGCATTTCCTGCAGCGTCTTTGTGAGACGCCTCATCGTATCATGGACAGCCGAAGTTCCCATAAAGAACTGATCCACCCGCGCGGCGATTTCCAGCAACGACACGGTCATCAGCAACTCGGCCTCGAACAAAACCAGGTCAGATCGTACCTCGCTTGGGGCCTATCATACATTCGAACGCGCTCCGCCGATACCGACTTCGACCAGGCAACAGCCGCGAAGAGGCCGGCAGGAAAAGCGGTGCCGCCGGGCCCGGAGGTGTGTCGAAAGGCCACGCAGCCGCACAGCGAAAACGACGAGTTGTCTGCAGGAAACAATATGTTGCGACTCGGTGCACGGATTCAAAACGGAGAGGACAGGATTCGAACCTGCGGTAGGGCGTTAACCCTACACCGATTTAGCAAACCGGCGCTTTCGACCACTCAGCCACCTCTCCCGGCTCGCCGTCGCATGGACGCCGGCGGGTCACTTAGATTGTGGAGCATCTTGCCGCTGTCTGCAAGCCACGTTGTTATGCCACTCACCGGTCAATTGGTTGTCAATTCAGGCAAGACGTGACGAATCCGCAGGCCCTGAGACGGATGCCAGCACGTTGGGGCCGGCCGTGGAGCGGAGAATTGCCGTGGGCTCGCTGCGGAATCATCGGGTATATTTCCTTTGAACGTACGCGTTCACGGGTCGGTGTGTTTTGCACCAGACGGAAATCGGCCCATGTTTTCGGTCCGCGCTTGGTTCTAACAGCCAACCGTCAACGCCGAGAATTGCGCCAATTCCCCACCGACCCGTGAAGGCGTCCCCCTTTTTGGACAAACGGTCAATACCAGGTGTCTGTCAGTCTATGCGCGGATCCCAGTCGCTCCCCCATTTCACCACTGCTTCTCGCCTGTCGGCGTTCGTGACCGTGGCCCTGCTGTCCACCTGGGCCGGGTCGGCCTTCGCCGTTGACAATGCGGTTTGGCTCGACGCCCTGGCAACGATCCGCGCCAGCGACCTGCAGAACCACGTGGAAGTGCTGGCCGGCGACGCGATGGAAGGTCGCGAATCGGGAACCGCCGGTGGGCAAGCGGCCGCTGAATACCTGGCGGAGCATCTCCGCAACCGCGGGCTGCGCCCGGCCGGCGAAGCAAACGACTACTTCCAGGAATTCGGCCGCGCCAGCCAGAATGTTCTGGCGGTCATTGAGGGGAGTGATCCGCAACTCAAAAAGGAATTCGTGTTGCTGGGAGCGCACTACGACCACGTCGGCTACGGCACTCGCCGCAACAGCTTCGGACCGATCGGGCAGATTCACAACGGCGCTGACGACAATGCCAGCGGCGTCTCCGGCGTGCTCGAGGTGCTCGACGCGATCGCGGGCATGCCCGCTCCGCCTCGACGATCGCTGATCATCGCGTTCTGGGACGGCGAGGAGATGGGACTGCTTGGATCCAGGCATTTTGTCGCGCACCCCACCGTGCCCTTGGGCCAGATCGTCCTGGCAATCCACCTGGATATGATCGGCCGCCTCCGCGACGAACGGCTGTTCATCTATGGCAGCCGCACGGCCGCCGGGTTGCGGCGGTTTGTCGCCGAAAACAACCATGAGCCGCAGCTAGTGCTCGACTTCAATTGGGAATTGAAACCCAACAGCGATCACTATTCCTTCCTCGACCCCGGTATGCCGACCCTGCTGTTCCATACCGGTTTGACCGACGAGACACATCGTCCGACGGATGACGTGGAACTCATCAGCGCGGATGGCATGCAGCAGGCGGCGCGGCTTGCCTACAGCCTGGTCTACGAAGCCGCGACGAGAAAGGACCGGTTCGCGTACCGCGCGGTCGCGCGACAGGAGTACCCGGCCGACCAGAAACAACTGGAGCGCCCGCTGCCGCCTCCTGCGCCCCGTCTGGGAATACGCTGGCGGCCAGAAGCATCCGCAGCGGGACTCGTTGTGGAAAGCGTTGACTCGGGATCCGCGGCGGCGCGCGCCGGTATCCAACCCGGCGATCGCCTCATCCAGTTCGCTGGTCAGCCGGTCAGCGACGGCGAACGTCTGCGCCGCGCTGTGCTCGCCGCCGTGGCGCCGGTACCCGCCACCGTGGAGCGACCGGGGGCTGCGGAGCCGCTACAGCTGCAATTGGAGCTTGAGGGCAGCCCGACTCGGCTGGGGATTTCCTGGCGGGAGGACAGTGCCGAGCCCGGGACGGTCGTCGTGACCCGCGTGATTGCCGGCTCGCCCGCCGCCGACGCGCAGCTCCAAACCGGCGATCGAATCTATGCCGTGGCCGGGCAGGGTTTCACCAACTCCGAGGAATTCTCGGCCCTCGCCACGTCGCTGGCGAGTCCCTTGCAGCTGACCGTGGAGCGTCGCGGCCACCTGGAACACATCTCGCTGAACGTGCCGCCGCCGTTGCCGCCGCGGCAGATGTGAGAGGCCGGAGGCCGGAGGGTGGGAACGGATGGGCCTGTGAGTCTTCACGCGCTGGATGCAGGTCGGCGGACCGCTTCCAAAAACACGAGCGTGCATGAGCGCCGCCCCGATGGGGCTTGTGGTCTGAATATGGTGTTCGTGACCCAGGGCAGCGCCCCGCCGCTGCGCGGCGCGGCTCTGGGGTTGGCCGACCAATATGATCACAAAGCTCCAACGGGCAACGCCAATTCCACGTGCGGCGCACGTCCAGTTCAAGTGTCTTGTGGCCGGATACGCAGACATCATATCCGTGTGGATCCGTGTTCATCGGCGGCCAATGTGATGCTGAGGGTAGTTCCACGGAAGTTGGGTTTGCCACAGATGGACACAGATGAACGCAGATGGAGGACATCGATGACGTGATCGTCCGCCAGCTGGGAAGCGGGCAGACGCGTGTCTCAAGCCAGTAGCGCCGCCCCGATGGGGCTTGTGGTCTGAATATGGTGTTCGTGACCCAGGGCTTCACCCTGGGCTGACATAGGGACGCCCCTGCGGGGTTTGGACATGTGCGTCGCGCGATTCCGGCGCGTGTATTCCGTGTCGCAGAAGCGGCGCTATGTTGGACACAGAACGCAGTCTGGCGGCGTGTGGATTATCCGTCTTACCTCCAGACTCCTCCGACGCCAAACGTTTTCAGGGCCGAAGGCCCGACACAACCTCTGCCGGGGCCGTCAGGCCCCGGTGCCTGGGTCTCTCCACAATCACCAAGGCCCGGAGGGCCGACACACATCTGGAGCGGCGGCGGACGCACGGTCAATGTGTCGGCCCTCCAGGCCTCGAGATAAATGATGCATGCCGACCACCGGTGGCTTACGCCACCGGCCAGGGCTGTAACGGGCCTCCGGCCCTGACGAACACAGCGGACCGAGATCGGAGGCTGGTGGACACTCCCGGCCTCCGGCTTCCTGCCTCCGGTCTCCGGCCTTCTCCGCCTGCTGTCTGCATTGCCTCCCCGGCGTCGCTGACCTATACTGCCTGCGCCATGGGGCACGAAGGTTCTTCCAAGTTGCGGCGGCAGATTGCCTGGGAAGCTGCCCGTCTGATGTACGACCGGCGCGAGTCGGAGTACTATCGCGCCAAAATGAAGGCCGCGCGTCGCGTCTGTAAGGGCTGGGTGAAGCCGCTGGATCTGCCCAGCAATGCGGAGATTCGCGACCAGATCCAATCGCTGGCGCGGCTGCACGAGGGGCCTCAACGGTTGGCCAATCTGCGCGAGATGCGGCTCGAGGCGCTGCGCATGATGCGCATTCTGCGGCGGTTCCGGCCGCGATTGATCGGCAGCGTGATGACGGGACACGTGCGCGCCGGCTCGGACATCGATTTGCATTTGTTCGCCGACAGCGTCGAGGGCATCACCGCCGCGCTGGAAGCGGAAGGCTGTGTCTTCGACGTTGAACGCAAACGCGTGCGCAAGGACGGGGAAGAACGTACCTTCACGCACGTCCATGTGCGTGATCGTTTCCCCTTTGAGCTGACTGTCTATCCGGCTGACAAGGCCCACTACGTCTTCAAGAGTTCGATTACGGGCAAGGCCATTGAGCGCGCCTCCATCGCCGAACTGGAGCAGCTGCTGCAGCGCGAGTACCAGGACCTGGATCTCGACGAAGTCGTGGCGGAGATCGAGGACAAGGTTGATCGGTTCCAGGTCTACGAGGCGTTGCTGTTGCCGTTGGAGAACGTCAAGCAGTCGCGCAAGTATCATCCGGAAGGAGACGCGCTTTATCACAGCCTGCAGGTGTTTGACCTGGCGCGGGACGAACTGCCGTACGACGAAGAGTTGCTGTTGGCCGCCCTGCTGCATGACGTCGGGAAGGCCATCGAGCCAGCGGATCACGTCGCCGCGGGCCTGGAGGCGCTCGCCGGTTTCATCACCGAACGGACCGCCTGGCTGATCGAACACCATCACGACGGGCAGGCGGCACTGGACGGAACACTGGGACTGCGCGCCAAGCGGCGTCTGCAGCGCGAGGACAGCTACGAGGAACTGCTGTTGCTGGCGCGCTGCGATCGGGCCGGGCGTACGGCCGGTGTGCCCGCCTCGGAACTGGACGAGGCACTCGACTACGTGCGCGACCTCGCACGAACCTTCGGGTAAGGCAGGTGTTCACGCGTCGGTGGGGATTGGCGCATTTTGTCGGAGGACGATTCGCCACCACGTCCGGATACGTCCGAAAAATGGGCCGATCCCCTTCTCTTCACCGACGCGTGAACGCTCACTGGCACGCGACCTTTCTCAGGTCGTGTATTGCGAATTGAAGCGTACGTAGTCCACCGTCAGGTCGCTGGTCCAGAACCGCACGCTGGCAGAGCCGCTTTGCAGAACCAGCTCCAAGTGCGTTTCGCGGCGCTCGCGCATGCACTGCGACAGCGCCCGGTTGTCGAACGCCACGGGTGCTCCCTGCTGAAAGACCGGTGTGCCGTTGATGGACAGGCTCAGTTCGCGCGGGTTGAAGGGGACTCCCGCGTATCCCGCCGCCGACACGACACGTCCCCAATTGGGATCCGCTCCCGCCACCCCCGCTTTGACCAGCGCGCTGTTGGCCACGGCCTGCGCGATGCAGTGTGCGTCGCTGCGATTGGCGCAACCCCGCACGTCGATGGTGATCAGGTGAGTGGCTCCTTCCCCGTCATCCGGAATCATGCGCGCCAGTTCGATGCACACTTCGTCGAGCCCCTCTTGGAACTGTCGGAGTGCGGCCGCGTCGAGCTCGGCATCCTGGGCGGCACCCGTGGCGATCAAGAGCACGGTGTCATTGGTACTCGTGTGCCCTTCGACGCTGATGCAGTTGAAGCTGCGGTCAACTGCCGCCACGAGTGCTTGTTGCGCGAGCGCGGGTGTGAGTCGCGCGTCGGTCATGATGATTCCCAGCAGCGTGGCCATGCGCGGCCCGATCATGCCCGCGCCCTTGGCCATGCCGGCAATGCGCACTTCGCGCCCGTCGACGGGCAGCGATCGCCAGGACGTCTTGTGCGACCGATCGGTCGTCGTGATGCCCCGGGCGGCGGACAGCCAGGCCGCCTCGTCGCCTTCCAATCGCGCGGCGGCCAGTTGAATTCCGCGCGTGATCTTCTCCATGGGGAGGAAATGGCCGATGACGCCCGTGGACATCACCAGGGACTGCCGCGATTCCGCGCCGCAGGCCTGGGCTGCCAACCGCCCCATTTCTTCCGCGTCGCGCCGGCCGCGGTCCCCGGTGCAGGCGTTCGCATTGCCGGAGTTCACGACCACCACGCGGATTTCCGCGGAGGGCGTGCGTTGCCGGTCGAGTTCGACCGGTGCGGCCACGATCAGGTTCTGCGTATAGACGGCCGCCGCCACGGAGGGCCGATCCGTCACGATCAAGGTCAGGTCTTCCTTTGCGGCGTCCTGCTTGATCCCGCACGGGACACCCGCCAGGCGAAATCCGAGTGGAAGCTTGGTCATGGGAACTCACCGAGATTACTGGGTTGAAATCGATGCAATTCGGGCCAGCCACGGCGCGTTGTCAGTTCCAGACACACACGGCGCGTATACGGTTCACACCAATGCGGTTGCTTCATCAAAGCCGTGCATGAGGTTGAAGTTCTGCACGGCTACGCCGGAGGCCCCTTTGATCAGATTGTCCGTGCAGGCCAGGACAAGGAGATAACCGCGCGTCAACCGCACCGTGATATCGCAATAGTTGGTACCGCTCACGTCCTTGGTGGCCGGCAGGTGCTCAACGACGCGCACAAACGGTTGGTCACGATAGAACTCGCGCAGGAGTTCCAGGCAATCGTCTTCCGTGATCGGGCTGACAGGCCGGGTGTAAATCGTGCAGAGAATGCCCCGGTCCATGGGGACCAGATGCGGGGTGAAGACGACCTCCACGGTCTGCCCGCTGGCCAGCGTGAGGATCTGCTCGATCTCGGGAGTGTGGCGATGGCGTCCGACGGAATAGGCCGACAGGCTCTCGTTGCATTCGGGGTACAGCGTCGTCAATTTGGGAGAACGCCCCGCCCCCGACACGCCGCTCTTGGCATCGATGATGATCCCCCGGGACTCGATCACCTGCCGGCAGAGCAGGGGTGCCAGCGCGAGAATCGCCGTGCTGGTGTAGCAGCCCGGGTTGGCGACGAGCTGCGCGGGAGGGATCTGATCACGGAATAACTCCGGGAGGCCGTAGACTACTTTGCCTACGCGTTCCGGGTCCGGATGCCGCGTTCCGTACCACTCCTCGTAGGTGGCCAGGTCCCGCAGTCGATAGTCGGCGCTGAAGTCAATCACCCGCACCTTATCCGGCAGCATCTTCATGATGATCCCCGCCGATGCCGCGTGCGGCAGACAACTGAAGACACAATCGCATTGGGCGGCCACTGTCTCGGGACCGAGATCCTGCAACGTCAAATCCAGGCGGTTGGTCAACTGCGGATGGACGGCCGCCACGTGCGGCTGCCCTTCCTGGCGGCTCGTGAGCGTGGTGATCCGCGCGTGCGGATGCCGCAGGAGGATTTTGATAAGTTCCAGCGCCGTATAGCCGGTCGCTCCGAGTATGCCGACGCGAATCATAGCAGTTCCTTACGGGATGCTCTTTCGACAAACAGCTTCACAATATACGCGTCACACTCTGGAGACGCCACCGTGGTGAACGCTCCGCTTCCTGACGCAATCCACTGTTCTTAAGCGTTCACGGGCCGGTAAGGCAACGGGGATCGGCCCGTGTTTTCGGACCACGTCTGGTCCTGATCGCAGGCCGCCAACGCCGAAAAACGCGCCAATCCCCCACCGGCCCGCGAACGCCTATCGTTCTTCCAAGAGGGCGATCAGTTCACCGAGAATGATGCGCGTGGCGCCCCAGATGCGTGCTCCCTGCCAGCCGATGTGCGGCGCTCGGTAACGTAGCGGACCGCGGCGGATCCAGTGCCATCCACGCCGTCCGGGATTCAGCATCTCGCGGACCGGAACTTCCAACACTCGCGCAACCTCGGCCGCATTGGGCCGAAAGACCGGCCGCTGACGCACCGCCGCAACGCAGGGAACGGCATAATGGTTGCTGTTGTACACATAGATGGGTGACAGCCGACCGAGCAGTTCCGCGGCGTCGATTGTGACTCCCAATTCCTCCTGGAACTCGCGCAACGCGGCTTGCTCAAACGTTTCTCCGTCGTCCACTCGGCCACCGGGAAGACTGATCTGTCCTGCATGGAGCGCGAGGGATCGGGGACGCAACGTCAACGGCACCGCCCATTCACCGTCGAGTGGATAGAACAGCACGAGCACGCTGGCCAGTCGGGAGTCCGGGACGGGAGGCATACGGTGTCGCCCGTAACTCAACTCGGGCGCGCCCGACGCGCGTGCGGATGGTCGCGGCAACGGTCGCTCCAGACGCCGTGCCAGCCATCCCGGCAGGTCAGCCGCGCGTGCGGCGGGATCGGTTCCTGCCAAGTCAATCCTCCCGGGGTGTCAGGCAATACACTTCGTACAGACTCACCGCCGACGTATTCCGCGGAAACACCTTCGTATACGGCGGACGGCGGAAGGTGCGCGTCCGATCGACGAGCAGGTAACGGAAACCGTAGCGCTGGGCCAAGCGCGGCAGGTCCAGTTGATGCATCGGCACCGACAGCCCGTCGGGTGTGCGCGGATAGAGGTCCTGCATCCTCTGCCACCATTCCACTAATCCTCGGGCATCCTGCGGCACGTCCTTCCAGTTCACGGCCTCCGGCCGTTCCGCGTACCATTTGAAGGTCTGCTGGTAGCGCGGCGTGTAAAAGGTGGCATCCGGCGGAGTATTAACCGCAATCCACCGGCACGCTTCTCGCCACGCTCGATAACGGATTTGCAGCCGTTGCACGCTCAGTCGCGAAGTGGCTGTCGTCTGGGCCACGGCTCCCGGACGCCAGTCGCGTTGGTGCTGCCACGCGGTGGCCGCCGCGTTTCCCACAACAAGCAGTCCGGCGGTCCACAGCGGCACGCGCGAAATCATGGGCCAACGAGGTTGAAGCCACGTGGCACAGGCCACCGCGCAGAGCGACACGCCCAAGGGTAGGGCCACGTCGGACAGGCGGAACCAGTAGAACCGCAGCAGCGAAGCGGCCCAGGTCGGCTGATGCCGCAAGGTGTAATCCACGGCGGCGCCAATCACGGCCAGCAGCACGGCACCCGCCACAAAACCGCAGAGGCGACGGAAGCGCGCGTCGTTGCGTACCAGCAGGACCAGGAGCAGCCAGACACCCAGCAAGGCCAGGTGCCGCTGCACGAGATAGCTTGCCAGACGGTGAAACACCAGATGGTGCCCCAGTCGCTCGAAGACATAGACCCGCGCGGCCTGATGAGCGATCTCGCCTTCCGTTCCCCACGTCAGCGCCGCCGACGGCAGAAGCCCGGGCAACGCCAGCAGGAAGCCGGCACACAGTGACAAGCCGAAGCGTGACCAGGACGTGCGGTCGCGGCTGAGCAACCAGGCAAGGAATGCCGCCACGACGGACCACCCGCCGACCAACACATGGTAGGAGCTGGCCAAACCGAGCAGCGGCCAAACCAGCAGCCACCGTCCGGAAACGAGAGCCTGCAGTGCGAACAGGACGAGCACGTAGGCCAGCCCCTTCGCTTCGAAACCGCCGATGACCCATTCGCCGGCCATGTGCGCGTGCTGCAGCAGCGCTGCGAAGAGCCCTGCCGTGAGGACGGAGCAGAACCGCGCGGAGATCAGCGTCCGACTGAGCCCGTGCCAGGCACAGGCCAGGAGCGCCCACGTCACGATGCGACCGGTCCAAGCGACAGCCTCCAGCGAAAGGAATCGCGTGAGCCAGCCGGCCGTCCAGTAAAAGGCGACGTGCGCGTCGGCCGATTCCAGAAAGAAATCGCCGCGGCACCACGCCGGATCCCAATAGTGTTTCGCCTTGGCGAGGTAATGGGCTTCGTTCACGTCCGGCGGTGGAGTCGCGGCCAGGGCGCAGAAGAGGAGAAAAATCAGGCCAATCTCCAGCCACGACCAGCAGCGTTCCCAGGCGGCGGGGCGGGTGTCAGGACCACGGGGATCGAGCCGAGCCAAACCATCGCTCTCCGTCGGTTTCCTGACCATCGAGGATGGTCCTGTCTTCAATCGCGGCTGAAGAACATCATGTGCTGCCAGGGCAGGCCGTCGTATTCGCGCACCAGCCGGTAGCCGTTGGGCCCCAGCTCCTTCTTGATTTGGGCCTTGCTCATCTTGTGCAGCGGCTTGATGGGCACACGTGGATCTTCGGCGCGGAATTCAACGAGCACGAGCCGTCCGGTGGGGGACAGCGCGCGCCGGATGGCGGCCAGCATCTGTTCCGGATGAGAGAACTCGTGGTACACGTCCACGCACAGCACGAGATCGACCTCGCCCGCCGGCAGGTGCGGATCAACGACCGTTCCCTGCACCGGCCGGATGTTGTGTACTCCCACCTGTTGGGCCCGCAACTCCAACAGATGCAGCATCTCGGGCTGGATGTCAACCGCCAGGACCGATCCCTGCGGCCCGACCAATTCCGCCAGTTCCAGGGAGTAGAAGCCGTTGCCGCATCCCATGTCGCACACGCGCATGCCCGGTTTGACGCCGAGCTGGGCGAGCATCTGCGAGCAGCGTTCTTCATCCTCGCGGTTCTCGCGGATCAGCCACTCCGCGCCCGTGTAATGCATGGTCTGGGCGATTTCCCGACCCTGATACGACGTCAGGGGCGGCGGGATTTCGGGAGCAATCGCCGACGGCGCGGCGACCTGTGCCGCGGCGGACGTTGCCAGAAAGAGTAAGATCAGAGCCGTCATGCGAAATCCGCGGCGCGGTAACGAATGGCCTCATCCAATCCCGGATAATACACGAAGCCAGAAGAGCCACCACAGAGCCCAAGAGAACACAAGAGGCTGAATTCGCAGCTTGTCAGACTCAGTCCCATCATGATCGTTGCGAAACGACTTGCCTGACCTGCCTTATCTTCACCCTCTGTGGCCCTGTGGTGAATAATCCGGCCTATTGCCGCGTCAACTCATGGAAGCGACGTTCCAAGTCACGCGTAATGGGACCGGGCTGCCCATCACCGATGATGCGACTGTCGACCTTCACGACGGGTACGATTTCAGCAGCGCTTCCCGTGAGAAAACACTCATCTGCGATATACACATCGTGTTTCGTGAGCGCGATTTCGCGAACCACCAGGCCGGCATCGCGGGCCAGTTCGATCACCGCGGCCCGCGTGATTCCCTCGAGAATTCCCGCGTCAATCGGGGGCGTAAGGATCTCGCGGTGCGACACCAGGAAGATATTGTCTCCCGTGCACTCCGCCACCTGGCCGAGATGATTCAACATCAAGGCTTCGACACAACCGGCCTGCTGTCCCTCGATTTTGCCGAGGATGTTGTTCAGGTAGTTGAGCGACTTGATGCGGGGATTGAGTGCCACCGGATGGTTGCGGATCGTGTTGACGGTGATGATCTCCAGTCCCTTGTCGTAGAACGCTTGCGGGTACAGTTCGATGTGGTCCGTGATGATGATGACCTGCGGGTTCGCGCACTTGTTGGGGTCGAGTCCCAGCGTTCCGATGCCGCGGGTCACGACGAGCCGCACGTAGCCGTCCTGGATGCCGTTGGCACGCAGCGTGGCGATGACTGCCTTGGCTAGTTCGTCGCGATCCAGGGGGATTTCCAGGCGGATGGCCTTGGCCGAATTCCACAAACGGTCCAGGTGTTGTTCCAGGCGAAACACCTTGCCGCCGTAGCTGCGCATCCCTTCGAAGACCCCGTCCCCGTAGAGAAGCCCGTGGTCATAGACGCTGATCTTGGCGTCCTCTTTGTCGAACAGATGGCCGTTGATGTAGATTTTCAGAGACATGGCAGGCCCAGCGGTGGCAAAAAAGGATCGCTTCGAGTCAGGCCGCGTTGACGCGTCCTTCGACCAGGCGCACAATCCGATCCGCTTGCGCGGCGATGGCCGGGTCGTGGGTCACCATGACTATAGTGAGGTTTTGCTCCGCATTCAAGCTGCGCAGGATCCGCATGATCTCCTCACCCGTACGGCGATCGAGATTCCCCGTCGGCTCGTCGGCCAGCAACACGCGCGGTTTCGCGATCAGGGCCCGCGCGATGGCCGCTCGCTGCATCTCACCTCCCGACAGCTCCCGCGGTTTGTGGTGGACGCGATGGCTGAGCCCCACCAGGTCGAGGAGTTCACTGGCGAGCTGCTGCTGTTGGCCGCGGTTCCGCCAATAGCGCACGACGCCCTGGGCGATCATCCGCGGCACCAGGACGTTCTCCAGGGCCGTCAATTCCGGGAGGAGATGATAGAACTGGAAGATCATGCCAAAGTACTGGTTGCGGAGCGTATCTCGAGCCGGCGCCGGCAGGTTGTCGATGCGGTTGCCCTCGAAGTGGATTTCGCCGCTGTCCGGAGCGTCGAGCGTGCCGAGCAGATGCAGAAGTGTGCTCTTGCCGGAGCCGCTCTGTCCGACCACGGCTACGAACTCTCCGGGCTGCACCGAGAAATCGACGCCGGAGAGCACGGGCACTTCGTGCTTGCCCTTGCGATAGCTTTTGACCAGCTTGTGCGCCGCCAGCAGTGCCGCGGCCGACGAACAGTTCAGGCTTTCGGAGCCCGTATCGGCAAAACTCACATGGGGCGCCCCGACCCGGGCCACGACCTGGTCGCGGTAGTCGGCCAAACGCAGCAGCTGGTTCATGCCGGTTCTCCTCCTCGGTTCCACAGATGCTATTCGTAGCGCAGGGCTTCGACGGGATGCAGGCGCGCGGCGCGAATCGCGGGCAGGACACTGGCCAGGACGGCAATCGCCAAGGCCCCGATGACCACGGACACCACCATGGCCGGCTCGATGTTCGTGGGGATCTCCTGGAAGTAATAGACGGTCGGATCGAAGACCTCGTGTCCCGTCAGAAACTCGACGCCGCCGGCAATCTGGTTGATGTGCAGCACGATCGCCAGCCCCAGGATCATGCCGACCCCGGAGCCGACGGCTCCCAGCGAGACGCCGTAACCCAGGAAGATGCTCATGACCCCGCTGCTTGGCGCACCGAGCGCCTTGAGAATGCCGATGTCGCGCGTCTTCTCCACCACGATCATGAAGAACGTGGCCAGGATCCCGAAGCCGGCGACCGCGATGATCAGGAACAACAGGATGTTCAGGATTGTGGTCTCGAGCCGCACGGCCGCCAGCAGCGGCCCCTGCAAGTCGCGCCAGGTTTCAATGCGATAGGGGTATTGCTCCGGCGGAAATTTGGCGCGCAACAGGTCGCGCACGACGTTCAGGTCCGAGCCGGGCTTCAACTTGATCTGGATGGACGTGACCGCGGCCACACCGGTGACCGGTTCGATCATGCCGCGCAGGTCCTGCAATTTGTCGAGCGGCACGAAGGCGAAGCTCGAGTCGTACTCGCTCATCTTGCTTTCGTACAGATCCACGATGGTGAAGAACGAGTTCACGGGTTTAGGGACATTGCCCACGTTGGGGAAGATGATTTCCACATCGTCGCCCGGGCGGCAAAGATAGAAGTCCTGCACTTCACCGTCGGTATTGCGCGCGCGCAGGCTGCAGATGGCGATCCCCAGGATGACGCCCGTATGCTGTTCGCGCAGCGGATCGAAGACGGCCTCCTGCTGCACCGGGGCCGCCATCTTGAACGGGTCCGGCGCGATGGTGACCCCGGCCGTCGCGGCCGGCGCCGCGGCCTGCTGCTTCGCCTGCTCCTCGGTCAAGGCCCGGTCCAATCCCACACTGACGCGGCGGTGTCGCCAGCCGGACGTGGGGAAGTCCTTGCGACCAGGAGCGTAGCCGTCCTCGCGCAGCAAGAAGCTCAACTGCTCCCGATTCGCCGGGTGCAGCAGGTACTGCCCGAAGTCGCTGACCCGCGCGTACGTGTCGCGGTCGATACCGATGAGGTTGATCTGCCGCGTGTGGTACTGCCCGCGCAGCCGCATGCGCAACAGGGCCGGCACGTGGACGACCGGTGTCATTCCCTCGATCCGGTCTCCGATCGTCTGCCGGATTTGCTCCATGTGCCACTGCGGATCGGGAAAACCATCGAGATTCTGGCTCTCGAAGACCAGATCCGAAAGGATGCCGTGCAAGCGCTGATGCATCTCGCGAGAGAAGCCGGACATGACGCTGTTGACCACCACCAGCGTGGCCACGCCGAGGGTCACGCTGATGATCGAGGCCAGTGCGATATAGCGCGTGCACAGATATCGCCAGGAGAGCAGCAGTTTGTACATCGCCAATCCTTTGGCTAACTCATCGTGCGCGCGGCCTCCAGGCCGCGAATAACGCGCGGCGGACCTCCGGTCCATTCCGCGCAACGAGCGCCTCCTACGGCTTGAGACCCTCCGCGTGCTCCGGTCGCAACAACGGGAACAGAATCACATCACGAATGGAGGCAGCTCCCGTAAGCAGCATTACCAACCTGTCGATCCCCACGCCCAACCCGCCCGCCGGCGGCATTCCGTGGCGCAAGGCCCGCACGAAGTCCAGGTCCATGCGCGCCATCGAGTCCTCTTCGGGAAGGCCGTCCAACTGCGTGCGGAAAAGCTGTTCCTGCAGATCCGGATCGTTCAGTTCCGTGTAGGCGTTGGCAATCTCCATCCCACGAATGAACAACTCGAATCGTTCGGCAACACGCGGGTCAGATTTCTTGCGCTTGGTCAACGGACAGATGCTGGCCGGATAGTCCACGACAAAGACCGGACCGTGCAGACGCTCCTCGACCCGTTGCTCGAATACGAAATTCTTCACAACATCCGGATGCTTGTTCGCCGTCTCCAGGCCGAGCGAACGGGCACAGGCCGCCATGCCCGCCTCATCGGCCGGATCCACTCCCGCATGCTCCGCGATCAATTCGTCGTAACTGCGGCGCGCGAAGGGTGGCGTGAAGTCAATGTGCGTGTCGCCCCACGCCAGACGGTACTGCCCGCCAATCGCTTGAATCGCCTCCGTGATCAACCGCTCCGTGAGATCCATCATCGTGCCGTAATCACCAAACGCCTGATACGCCTCCAGCATGGTGAATTCGGGGTTGTGACGCGGGCTGATCCCTTCATTGCGGTAGACACGCCCCAATTCGTAGACGCGTTCCATGCCCCCGACGAGCAGCCGTTTCAGATGCAGCTCCAGGGCAATTCGCAGAAACAGGTCCATGTCCAGCGTGTTGTGGTGCGTAATGAACGGGCGCGCGGCCGCGCCGCCGGCAATCGCGTGCAGCGTCGGACCTTCCACTTCACAATAGCCTGCGCTCGCCAGCGTGCTGCGTATGGACTGCACGATCTTCGTGCGCTTGAGAAACCGCTCCAACACACCGTCGCCATACGTCAGGTCGAGATAGCGCATCCGCTGACGCAGCTCGGGATCCGTCAGGCCGTGGTGTTTTTCCGGCGGGGGCACCACGGACTTGCCGAGAAAATGCAGCCGTTCCGCGAAGATTGACAATTCCCCCAATCGCGTGCGGCGCAGTTGGCCATCGACCCCCACGAAATCCCCTAGATCGACGCAACCCAGGAGCGCCCAGTTCTCCGGCCCCACCTGGTCGCGGCCGACGAACAGTTGGATCCGCCCCGTCCAATCCTGAATATCGAGAAACTGCAGCTTGCCTTTGTCGCGCTGCAGCACTACCCGCCCCGCCGCGCGCACCTGGGGCCCTGAAAACTCACCGGCTCCCAACGTGCTGACCCATTCGCGAAAGGCTACCGCGGGCTTCCCCGGCGCACCCGTCACAATCCACTGCGTCGTCGGACGCCCGGTCTTCGGGTCCGTGGTTTCCTGTTTGGCCAGCGGTGGAACTGGCACGGACTCGCCGTTCTCCTGACGGAACTGGACTTCCCCCGCCCGTTCGTAGATCTCACCGATGAGCGCGCGCCCGTCGAAGCGACCGCCCCACGGATCAACACCCAAATCACCCAATCTGCGCAGCTTATCGCGTCGGGCAGCTTCGATGAGACCCGAACGATCGTCGTCAGGCTGTGGTTCGTTGCGAGAATGCGGTTCAGCCATAACAAATTGGTGCTATCGCACAGGCGGAAAAGAATCGGAGCATTCTAGTGGAAGCTCCCCCCCCGTCAATGTCAGAAGCTGCACGTCGAAACCCCTCGACAGAAGGGACTGTGTACTACCTTGATCTGGACACTAACTTGGATCATTCACCACTGGCACAGAGTGCGAAGACAGGAAGAGAGTAAGCGTCCACGGGTCGGTGAAGAGACGGGGATCGGCCCATGTTTTCGGACCACGTGCGGCTCTGACGGCAAACCGTCAACGCCGAAAAATGCGCCAATCCCCCACCGACCCGTGATCGCTTACGTTGATCGTAATACTGCGGAATGCGATAACATATCGGCATGTCCAGTTCCGATCACACACAGCCGCAGTCGGCCGAGGAGCAGGAGCTCGCGCGCGACCTGAGTCGGCAGAAGGTGCGACCGCCGACCGAGATACCCGGCTACACGATTCAGCGGCTGTTAGGGGCCGGGGCTTACGGCGAAGTCTGGATCGGCGTGGATCGGAACACGAACCGCCGCGTAGCCATCAAGTTCTACACGCACCGTTCGCGGCTCGATTGGTCCTCGTTATCGCGGGAAGTCGAGAAGCTGGTGTTCCTGTCGGCGGATCGTTATATCGTGCAACTCCTGGATGTCGGCTGGGACGCCGACCCGCCGTATTATGTGATGGACTACATCGAGAACGGATCGCTGGAGGACTTGCTGCAGCGCCAGGGAACTTTGCGTACGGCGGCTGCGGTGGAACTGTTTCGCGAGGTGTCCGTCGGCCTGCTCCACGCCCACGGAAAAGGCGTCTTGCATTGCGACCTCAAGCCCGCGAACGTCTTGCTTGACGAAGACAACAAGCCCCGGTTGGCGGACTTTGGCCAGTCACGGTTGTCCCACGAACAGAGCCCGGCGTTGGGGACGCTGTTCTACATGGCTCCGGAACAGGCGGATCTGAATGCGCTGCCGGACAGCCGCTGGGACGTGTATGCGCTGGGAGCGATCATCTATCGCATGTTGGTGGGCGAGCCTCCGTTTCGGACCGACGAGGCGCTGCGGCGAATCGAGGAAGCCGACGATTTGGCGGAGCGGCTGTCGCGTTACCAGCACTGCATTCGCACTTCACCGCGGCCGACGGCCCACCGTCGCGTGCGCGGTGTGGACCGTCTGCTGGCGGAGATCGTTGAACGGTGCCTAGAGGTCAATCCGAGCAAGCGTTTTCCGAACGTGCAGGCGGTGCTGGACGCCCTGCATTCGCGGGAGCGGTCCCGACTGCGCCGACCGTTGGTCCTGCTGGGGTTTGTGGGGCCAGTCCTGCTGTTGTTGATCGTGGCCCTGTTCGGCCTTCGGGGCTACGACCACGCGGTGAGAGACTCGGAGGATTTCATCACCTTCCGCGCTCACGAGGCCAACGATTTCGCGGCCAAGTTTGCCGCGCGTTCGATCGAAGGGGAAATCGAACGCTACTTTCTGGTGATCCGCGACGAAGCCGATTCGCTGGAGTTTTATGACAAGTTCGAAGTCGTTGCCGAATCGAAGATCGTGCAGCAACTGAATGCCCAGCTCACGTCGCCGGACATGCCGCTCGAAGCACTGCGGCAGTTGCGGACGACCTTTCTCACGGACACCCAACGTTGCGATCTGAATGCCTATCTGGAGAGCCGTCTGGCCTACCACATCGGCCGTTTGCGGCGCGACCCGACCGTGCCCAAGTTCGCCAGCGTGTTCGCGCTGGATGCCCAGGGGCGCATGCTGGCTGCCGCCTACGACGATGAGGTGAAGGAAACCAGTTCGGTGGGCTGGAATTACGCCTTCCGCACCTACTTCCACGGGCGCGCTTCCGATGTGCCCAACTACACGCAGGAGCGACCGCCGGGCGGCGTGCCGCCGCTGCAGAAGACGCACTTGTCGGCCGCGTTCCTGAGCACTTCCACGGGTAAATGGAAGGTGGCGGTGTCCACTCCCGTGTATGAACCCGGCGACGTAACCGGGCAGGTGCTCGGCGTGCTGGCGTTCACCGTGAATCTCGGAGATTTCGCGTATTTCCGCAGCAACGCCAACGCCGATCGCTTCGCGGTGCTCATCGATGCCCGCGAGGGTTCCAACAAGGGTGTCATCCTGCAGCATCCCCACTTCGACCGTTTGCGACGCGAAGGCACGGCGCTAGGTGACCCCCAAGCGGCGGCGAAGTTCCGTCTGACCGACGAACAACTCCGGGCGGTTCGCGGCGACAAACGCCATCGATACAGCGATCCGATGGGCCGGTCCGACGGAGGCGAACTGTACGCAGGTGATTGGATTGCCGCCGTGGAACGCGTGCGTCTGCCGGATGCCTCCGACCACCCGCAGGAAATGGTCGTCCTGGTGCAGCAGAAAGCCGTGGACGCCATCGCTCCCGTGAAACGCCTGGCCCAACGGCTCAAACGCGAGGGACTCTGGGCTTTGCTGGGCATTCTCGGAGTCGTCCTGGTGCTCTGGTACATCGTCATGCGCATGTTGCAGGAACCCGAGTCACAGGCGATCAGCTCCGGCCAGGAACAGCCGACAGCCACACCGCGCATCAGCAGCACCGTGGCCTTCATGCCGCGGCGTCCCCAATAATCCGAGGAGATGCTCGGAGCTGATGGAACCAACCGCACTGAGCGCGCGTCTATCGTAATACACACGGTTCGGCGCCACGTCCGCTGGTCTGTTCAGGCCGGCTGTAGCGATGGTGACGGACAAGGGGGACCGGACGCCCGGCATTGACAGCGGTTCTACCAAGTGTCTCGTTGGTGACGGCCGCAGGACTTGAACCAACGATTCCGACGGCGAAAGCGAGAAAACTCAGGAAGTCCGCGCAAAAAACGTGACTCGTTTGGCGTGCGTGCCTATTCTGAAATTTATCCACTCCACTCAGCTTTCTGCTTCGGAACAGAAGCTTCCTACAGGGACAGAGAAGATGACGAAGTGCTTTTCGCGCCGCACACGGCGCAGATGGCTGCGCAAGCTGTACCAATTTCGTGACGTCCGCCCGACTCGCCGTGGCACGCCCCGGCTCGAGTCACTCGAAGCGCGGCTCTTTCTCGCGGGTGATCTTCAGGATGGCTTGACATCCATACCAGTACTCGAATCGGCCCCCCAGAACACGACCTATTATGTGGCCCCTGACTCGGCGAACGCCGCGGAAGGAGAAGCTACCACCGCAGAGGGGGAGTCGGCGGCCATCTTCACGATTGCCGACTTCGCCAAAGCCTTGAAAGACGCGGGAGTCCGGCTGTTCGGCGCTTCGTGGTGCCAATTTTGTGTGCGTCAGAAAGCCATGTTCGGCACCGCCGCCGAGACGCCCTACATCGAAACCACGGATGCCGTGGCTGCCGGCACGGACTTGACGCTGAACCCGACCGGCCGGCCTATTGCCAACCTGCCCACGTGGGAGTTCCAGGATCAGCACCGCGTGACGGGTGTGTTGACACTCCAGCAACTGTCTGAAAACAGCGGCATCCCCCTGCCCGCCAACGTGGTCACGATCAACACCAACCTGGCCGATTTCGACATCGAGTTGCTCAAGAACGACGCGCCCATCACGGTCGCCAACTTCCTGAAGTACACCAATGACGGCGACTTTGACAACTCCATCATGCACCGCTACGTGAGCAACTTCGTTCTCCAGGGGGGCGGCTTCACCACGTCGTCGACAACGTACACCAACACCAGCCAATTCACGGCCGTTCCCACGGATGCCGCGATTCAGAACGAGTACAAGATCTCGAACAAGGCCGGTACGCTGGCGATGGCCAAGCTGGGCGGCAATCCCAACAGTGCCACCAGCCAGTTCTTCATCAATCTCGCCGACAATTCGGGTAACCTCGACAACCAGAACGGTGGTTTCACCGTCTTTGCAAAGCTGGTGGACAGCGGCATGATCTCGCAGCTGACCCAGCAGTTGACGACCGTCAACGCGGGCGGCGCGTTCACCGACCTGCCCACCTTCGGGACGTCCCAGCTGGTAGTGATCGAATCGATCGAGGGGAGCGGCACAGTCAGAGGCAAGGTCTTCCCGGACCAGAACGTCAACGGCACGCTGGACGCCAGCGAGACGGCGTTGAGCGGTGTCGTCGTCTACAGTGACGCCAACAACAATGGGGTGCGTGACACGAACGAACTGTCTGTTACCACCAATGCCAGCGGCGACTACGCCATCGTGTTGCCCGCGGGCTCCCAGAAAGTCCGCGTCGTGCTCCCCACCGGCGGCGCGCAGTCACTGCCGACCGCTGGCGAAGGCTACACGGTCAACCTGGCCATCGGCGGCGACCTCGCCAGCCGGAACTTCGGTATCGCGACCATCGTCGCTCCCACCGGCCTCGATCTGCTGGCGGCCACGGACAGCGGCAGTTCCAACAGCGACAATCGGACGAAATTCAATAACAGCTCCGCCGCCGCGCAATTGCAGTTCAGCGTGAACGGCGTGGCCACCGGGGCCGTGGTGCGGCTCTTCGCTGACGGCGTGAAGATTGGCGAAGCCACGGGAACGGGGCAGGTGATCGTCACGTCGAACGGCACCGCGACCTTGACCGACGGTTCTCACGCGTTCACCGTCGCCCAGGTAATCAACGGCATCCAAGGGGCGATCTCCAGCCCGCTGAACGTCACGATCGACACCACGGTACCCTCATTCAGCTCCACCGCTCCGACTCAGTCAACCGTGGGCGAACTGTTGAGCTACGTGGCGGAGAACCCGGAAGATACGGCCGGCAACGGGACCTACTCGCTCGTCAACGCACCGACCGGAGCCGTCATTAATGCGACCACGGGGACGATGACCTGGACACCCACGGCGGCCCAGGTCGGCACCCACACGTTCGATGTGGTGTTCACGGATGCCGCCGGTAATACCCGCAGCCAGGCACAGAATATCCAGGTTCGCAAGGAAGTGCTGGTGCGTCTGCGTCTGGAAGTCACCAATGCCAGCAACAACCCGGTGACTCAGATCCAGGTCGGCGACACGTTCAAGTTGCGGGCCTTCGTACAGGACGTGCGCGACAATCCGACGGGCGTGTTCTCCTTCTACGGAGACGTCGAATACAGCGGGGCGCTTGCCAACCCCGCCGCCAACGCGATCACGCATGGCCCGGTTTACGGCAACGGACCGTCCGGATCCGTCACCATACCCGGCCTGATCGATGAGGTTGGATCTTTCTCGGGCTCGCTGAACCGATTGGGAGGCAGCGAAATCTTGTTGTACACGGTGTCGTTTGTGGCCCAGAAGTCCGGCGTCCTGACCTTCACGGGCAACGCTCCGGACAATCTGCCGGCCCATGAAATCGGGGTGTATGACAGGAATCCGGCGATCCCGCTGGACCAGGTGGACTTCGGCTTGACTTCGGTCACCGTGGCTGCGTCCTTCACCGCCGCCAACGACCTCTTCAATTTCAACGAAGATACGACCAACAACGTCCTGAACGTGCTGGCCAACGACGTGTCGCTGACCAGTGCGACGCTCACCGTCGCCAGCGTGGGCACGCCTGCCAGTGGCGGCACCGCAACCATCTCGCCCGATGGCAAACAGATCCGCTACACGCCTCCGGCGAATTACTTCGGTGAGGACACCTTCACGTATCAAGCCACCGACGGCAACGATACCGTGCAGGCCACCGTGACAGTGCAAGTCTTCCCGGTCAACGACAACCCCACGGGTGTGAACGATACGCTGAATGTACCGGAAGACAGCATCAACAACGTGCTCGATGTCCTGGCGAACGACCTCATCACGCCCGACGCGAATGAGACACTCGAGGTCGTGTCGATCGGACCGACCAGTAACGGCGGCGTCGCCACACGTGGCTCGAGCGGCACGCATATTCTCTATACGCCTCCAGTGAATTTCGTCGGCAGCGAGACCTTCACGTATACGCTGCGCGACAACAACGGCGGCACCAGCCAGGCCACCGTGACCGTTACCACACAAGCTGTGAATGACCCGCCGACTGCCGTCAACGATGCGTTCACCGTGATCGAGGACAGCCAGTCCAACCAGTTCAATGTCCTGCAGAATGACTCGGCCCTGCCAGATGTAGACGAGACACTGTCGGTGACAGCCGTGGGAACGCCGAACAAGGGGGGCACTGTGACCATCGCCTCGGACGGAAAACTCATCTACAAGCCGGCGGCGAACTTCTTCGGCACGGAGACGTTGACCTACACGCTGAGCGACGGCAAGGGCGGAACGGCCACGGGCACCGTGGTTGTGACCGTCACGGCCGTTAACGACGCGCCCACGGCTGCTGCCGATTCGCTGACCGTCACCAAGAACACGACGAACAACTCGTTGAACGTCCTGGCCAACGATTCCATAGCTCCAGACGCCGGCGAAACGCTGGTGATTCAATCGGTCAGCACGAGCACGAAAGGGATCGTTCCCACCATTTCCGCCGACAAGCAGCGCATCCTCTACACGCCCCCGGCGAACTACACGGGCGCCGACTCATTCACCTACACCATCAGTGACGGCAACGGAGGCACGGCCCAAGCCACGGCCACCATCTCGGTGGTGGACTTTGTGCCCAGCAGCCTCGCCGGTTTCGTGTACTACGATACGGACAACGACGGCGTCAAGGATGCCGGCGAACAGGGGGCCTCGGGCGTTACGATCAAGCTGACGGGCAAGGACTACACCAACGCCGACGTCTCACGGCAGGTGACCACGGGAACCGACGGCTCTTACCTGTTCGATCAGCTCGCTCCGGGCAACTATAAGCTGACCGAGACCCAGCCCACGGGCAATGTGAACAATCTGCCCATCATCGACGGCAAGGACACGATCGGCTCCCAGGGTGGCCAGGCATTGGTCAACGACGAGTTCACGATCACGCTCGCCGAGGGCACCACGGGAATCAACAACAACTTCGCGGAACTCCTCGGCCGCCGCCTCGGAGGCACCGTGATCGGGACCGGCACTGCCCCGTCCACAGACGGCTGGCAGTTCGCCAACGTCGGCGTCACCCTGTACTCGGTGGACAGCGCTGGCAAACCCACGGGTAGCCAACTGGGCCGCGACATGTCCGACGCGGACGGCCAATTCGAGTTCCCCGGCCTGACTCCCCAGAAGTACGCTCTAACGCCGGAATCGCAGCCGTTTCTGCTCTCCGCCAATGGTCCCACGATCGTCAGCCTGGGGACCAACGACAGCTTGACCAACGTCGTTCCGACGCGCGGCTTGCGCGGCAAGTACGTCAACTACCGCTTCTTCATGAATTCGACGCCGAGAGACGAATTCCTGTATGCGTCGGCGGGGACCACCGCAGATACCTCCAAGTGGTACTCCGCGCACGGCAGCTGGGATAATTACACCAATATCTCGACTTCCTACTCCACGACCCTCCAGAAGCTGACCGTGCAGGTCACCGAAACCAGCGGCACGCAGCGCAAAGTGCAACTCAGCAAGAACGACACCCGCGTGGATTACCTGGGACAGGAGGGAAGCCAGCACCTCTTCCGCTTGAACGGACCGACCTCGGCCTTTAACTTCCAGACCGTCAGCACGGCAGCCAGCGGCGAAGGCGAAGGGCTGTCGGCGGCCGCTCTCAGCAGCGCCGCGATGGACGAAGCGGAGGGAGAAGCCAGCAGTTTCCTCGTGCAACCGGACGCAGCCGGCGAAATGCTCACGCTGACAACCGATGTCGGCACTACCACGACCTCTGCCGGCGCGGCCGAAAACCTAGCGGAGGCTACGCTCAATTCACAGGTCGTCCTGCCAGGAGCCAACCTCCTGCTGCCATTGCCGGCCGACACGTTGGCGGCTGGTCAGGACGACCTGTCTCAGGATACACAGACAGCCGCCGTCGACCTGATCATGGCGGAAGCCGAACAGCCGTCGCTGCTGTGGTCGTCGGAACTGGACAACGCGCAAGGGGAACGCGTCGTGAGCGTCAGCGACACCGACGCGGCCCTGGAAGAGCTTATGCAAGAGTCGTCCCTGTTGGAGTGGATCTGACGGACGTCAGGACGCGACAAAACGACGCGTCGGCCCGGCTGTTGATCGAAGCAACAGCCGGGCTTTTTCTTGCGCGGGCTGCACCCTCCTGAATTCTCCGCGCTGTCCGGTTACACTGTAGCCTCGTGTCTGTACAGGAGTCATCCCTATGTCCGATCGGCGCCGCATCGTAGTGACGGGTGTCAGCCGGGGGTTGGGCCTGGCGATGGTGGAGGAGTTCGCGCGGCTGGGCCACGTCGTGTGCGGCTGTGCCCGCAGCCGCGGGGAGATCCAGGATCTCAAGCTGCGGTTTCTGAAACCCCATCGCTTTGACGTGGTCGACGTCAGCGACGAAACGCAGGTGGCCGCCTGGTCGCGCGCCGTGCTCGAGGAGGCGGGAGCACCCGACCTGCTGCTGAACAACGCCGCCATCATCAACAAGAGCGCGGAACTCTGGGAGGTTTCTGCGGAAGAGTTCTCGCGCATTGTCGACGTCAACATCAAGGGAGTGTTCTTTGTATTGCGACGTTTCCTGCCCGCCATGATCGAACGCGGGCGCGGCGTGATCGTGAATTTCAGCTCTGGTTGGGGACGCGGCACGTCACCGCAAGTCGCTCCCTACTGCACCACCAAGTGGGCGATCGAAGGAATGACGAGAGCACTGGCGGACGAACTGCCGTACGGGCTGGCCGCCATCCCCCTGAACCCAGGCATCATTCACACGCAAATGCTGGAATGCTGCTTCGGTTCACAGGCCGCCGATTACCCGTCGCCCGCCGCGTGGGCGAAAAAGGCCGTCCCGTTTCTGTTGGAACTGGGCCCCGACGATAATGGAGATGCCCTCACCGCGCCCGACTGATCAAGTTCGTGCGCAAGCGGGCATCCCGGATCTCACGATTCGTAATCGTTCACGGGTCGGTGGGGGATTGGCGCATTTTTCGGCGTTGACGGTTTGCTATCATGACCGGACGTTGTCCGAAAACATGGGCCGATCCCCGTCACTTCACCGACCCGTGAACGCTTACCACGATTCGAACGGTCACGTGCATGCCACCCACCACGCATCCCGCCACCTGGGACGTCGAGTCGCTGCTGGAGCAGTGTGACTGCCGCCGTCAACGGCGCAGTGGTCCCGGCGGCCAGCATCGAAACAAAGTGGAAACAGCCGTCGTGCTGACTCATCACCCCACCGGCGTGCAAGGGGAGGCCAGCGAGCGCCGCAGCCAGGAGCAGAACCGACGACAAGCCATCTTTCGACTGCGTGTGAACCTGGCACTGAGCGTGCGTGCTCTCAGTCCTGAACAGCCAATCCAGCCGAGTCCACTCTGGCAGAAGTACTGCCACGGTCGCCAGATCGCCATCGGTGCCACCCACAGCGACTATCCCGCCATGCTGGCCGAGGCCCTCGATGTGTTGGCCGCGCTCGACCTCCGCATCCCCGACACGGCGGCGAGTCTGGGGTGCTCTGCGACGCAATTGACGCGTTTTCTGAAGACAGAGCCTCGTGCGCTGCGGAACGTCAACCAGCACCGTGCCGCGCGGGGATTGAAGCCCCTGCGTTGAGCGGCAAACTCCACTCGCCCAATCTCCGGGTCTCCGATACGATGAACGGGACGCAGGCGCGAATTGCGCGATCGGGAATCGCTCCGACCAGAGATTGGCGTACGTCCCCTCATCTCCAGGTCGGGACAGGCCAGGGTGGAATCCATCTTGAATCAACGCAGCAACCGGGAACAACCGACGACGCAGTCCAAAGGCGCATATGCCTTTGTCAGCTTGGGTTGTCCCAAGAACCTGGTGGACAGCGAACGTATGCTGGGTCGTCTGCGACTGGACGGCTATCAGCTGGTAAGCGATCCGGAAGGCACGGACTTCGTGGTTGTGAATACTTGTGGTTTCATCGAGCAAGCGCGGCAGGAATCCTACTCGGTGATTGACGAGATGCTCGACCTCAAGCGGCGCGGCGGCACGCGGGGAGTGATCGTGGCGGGTTGTCTTGCCGAGCGCCAGAAAGAGGAATTGCTGGAATCCCGGCCCGAGATCGACTCGCTGGTCGGTGTCTTCGCGCGCGACGAGGTGGTCAAGATCGCAGACCGTCTCCTGGGTCATCTGCAGGAGCAGCGCAGCGTCTTCCGTCCGGCGCCCATTCAGGCGCTGTCGGACCGGCAGCGGTTTCGTGTGACTCCCCGCCATTTCTCCTACTTGAAGATCGCGGAAGGCTGCGACCGCCTCTGCACTTTCTGTGCGATTCCCCGCATGCGCGGAAAGCATGTTTCGAAACCGATGGAAGAGATCGTCCAGGAGGCTGAGGAACTGGCGGCCGACGGCGTGCGCGAACTGGTGGTGGTGGCGCAGGATACCACGTATTACGGACTCGATCTGTACGGCCAACCTCGCTTGGAGGAGTTGCTTCGCGCATTGGAGAACGTGGCGGGCATCTCGTGGATCCGGCTGATGTATTTTTACCCGATGTACATCAGCGACTCCCTGATTGCCACGATCGCAGCGAGTCCAAAGATCCTGCCGTATTTGGACATGCCGCTGCAGCACATTAGCGACGCGGTGCTGCGGCGCATGTCCCGCCGGGTCACCCGCGCGGAGACCGAAACGCTGCTGCGACGGCTGCGAACGGGCATTCCCAATCTGGTGCTGCGCACCACTTTCATCACGGGGTTTCCCGGCGAGACGCAGGAGGATTGGGAAGAACTGCGTGCCTTCATGGAAGAGCAGCAATTCCAGCGTGTCGGCATCTTCACGTACTCCCGGGAACCGCAAACGCCCGCGGATCGCCTGCCCGATCACGTTCCCGAAGAGCTGAAACGCGAACGCCGCGACCGCTTGATGGAACTCCAGCAATCGATTTCGAAACGGTACAACGAGTTGCAGGTCGGCAGACGCCTGCCCGTGATCCTCGACCAACCGGTACCCAACGAGCACCATGTGTGGCTGGGGCGCAGCCAGGCCGATGCGCCCGACATCGACGGCACGGTTTACGTAACTGAAAGCGCTGGGGCACTGTCAGCCGGCCAGATCGTGCCGGCCGAAATCGTGGGAGCACAGGAGTACGATTTGATTGGCGTGGCCGTTGCGTCCGCGTGATTGGCACGAGAGATGAGACCGCCTCGAACAACTGAATTGCGAGCCTGCCGACGGTCGCAAGGTGGCGGATGAGGAGGAGTACCCGTTGATGTCCGTAACATCCGAAGAAAGAGCCCGCCAGCGCGTCTTCAACGTGCCCAACCAGATTACGGCGGCTCGACTGGTTCTGGCATTGATTGACTTCGTGTTGATGATGCGGGAACAGTACGAAGCGGCGCTGGTCGTGTTCCTGATTGCGGCCTCCACTGATTGGCTCGACGGCTACTATGCGCGCCGCTATGGACAGATCACGAAACTGGGACGTATTTGCGATCCGTTTGTGGACAAGATCATCGTCTGCGGCATGTTTATCTTCCTGGCTGCGCAACCGGCATCGAGGATCGCGGCCTGGATGGCCGTGCTGGTCGTCGCTCGGGAACTCTTGGTCACGACCTTGCGATCATTCATCGAACAAAGTGGCGGGGACTTCTCGGCCATGACGGCCGGGAAATGGAAGATGTTCTTCCAGTGCGTGGCTGTTGCGGCCAGCCTCGTCGTACTCGCTGCCGGCGGCACATCGGCCCCGAACTGGCTGCAGTGGGTGGGGTGGACCGCCGTGTGGATGGCCGTTTTGTCCACGATCCAATCCGGCGTTGCCTACATACTGGCCGCCTACCGATCGATCATTGATTGACCCGCCCATGCAGCTCTTCGCGCTGGTAGTCGCGTGCTTTCTGGCGGCGAGCCTCTGCGGCTGGGTGGCGGTGCTGAAGCGCTGGGCACGGCACGAGCCGCTTCTCGAGCGCACGCCCCGGGCAGAGGTCCCCTGGGGACTGGCCGACTTGCTGGTCACGCTCCTGCTGCTCGGCCTGACTCAGGCCTGGGCCGTGCAACGAGTCCGCAGCACGATTCCCATCGCACCCGGTCTGGAATTCGAGGATTGGGATGTAAGCACTCGCGCGGCACTGCTGTTTCTGACTTCGATCGCCACGCTCCTCACCTTCCTCGCCGCCGCCGTCTGGCTGTTCCTGCGGTATCGCGTGACCGCCGCCGAAATCGGGCTGCCGCGCCGTTCCATCCTGCAGGACTTGGTTCTGGGCGGAACGGTCTTCCTGCTCGTGGCTCCCCCGGTCTTCGGACTCCAAAGCGTCCTGGTGCTGTTTTTCGAGTCGCGGCACCCGCTGCTGGAATTGCTGAAGGAGGACCCAAGCCCCAGGTTCTTCCTGGTCAGCGCCTTCTCGGCAGGACTGGTGGCACCGCTGGTGGAGGAGTTCCTGTTTCGCGTGTTACTCCAGAGTTGGCTGGAGCAAGTCGTGCTGCAGCACGACTGGGTGCGCCTGCTGGTCGGCGGCCGCCAAGCGGTGATGGGGAAACCTGATCCTGGAATCGCCGAGAAATCATCGGATTGGGGACTGACAGCGGCCCCTCCCGCCGTCTCCCGCTCCGGAGGCCTTACGGATGGAATGGCAATGGGGCCGGTGGTCGTCACTGCCGCCGTTTTTGCGCTGTTACACTGGTCGCACGGTCCGGACCCGGCGGCGCTGTTTCTGCTGGCGTTGGCCCTGGGTGTCGTCTATTCCCGTACACGACGCATTCTGCCCTGCGTTGTGGCCCACGCGCTGCTGAACGCGAGCTCTCTCGTAAGTCTTTGGTTCGCAGTGCGTTACGAGACATGACCCCGACCAGGTCATGAGTGACTTCACGCTGCTGCCACCCCGCAT
>Ga0233425_10002794_pt1 | contig 33297 bp, 38 predicted proteins | sample Watercolumn_Towu_2_FD_181712 | JGI IMG/M metagenome (GOLD analysis project Ga0233425, IMG submission 181712) | Freshwater microbial communities from Lake Towuti, South Sulawesi, Indonesia - Watercolumn_Towuti2014_140_MG | ecosystem: Environmental > Aquatic > Freshwater > Lake | place... | reverse complement strand
ATGAGCCCACTGAGATTTGAACTCAGGACCCCCGCCTTCCTTAGCTTCTTTCAAAGCTTGAAATTATGCTCCTAACGGAACACACTCTTATAAGAGCGGTGCTCTACCGGGCTAAGCTATGGGCTCATTCAAATAAGGATTTCTGAGGATATATAAAGTTTCTTGAAATCAATAAATCAGCCTTCTTCCTATGTCCTTCCATCCATGAACTCTAATTATACTAGAAGGAAGTTTATCCTTTTGATTCCAAGGACAGTCATATAAGAAAACTCCACCAACTTCAGAACACTTCAAAGCATAGTCCATTGAATCTTCTATCATTATCCCAACTCCCAATTCCTTGCATATCTCATTTTTCTTCTTATTTCCTACTCCAATATAATGATTCATTGCAAAATATACCTCAGAAAAACAATTTGGAAAATTGGATGAAATCCAATTTTGAGTAAGTTCCCTTCTCTTTTCCGCTCTCGAAGTAATCACAACCAATTTATGAATATTTGATAATTCTCGGACAACCTCAACTGAATCTTCAGTTGGTTTAAGCGCCTCAAGAGAAGAATCTGCAAACTCTCCAAGCCTCCTCGATGCTTCCTTTTCATCCAATCCAAGAGTCTCCCTTAAGTAATATGTCTTAAAGTCCTCTCTCTTTAAATTTGTTCCATAACGTTTATTGTGAAACTCTGCCATAGAACCAACGAAATCATTTAAAACATCATCAATGTCAACTGCAACTATCATTAAACTTCCTTGAAAAATCACTTAAAAAAGATATCTGTACTCTGGAAGATAATGAGCAGTTATAGAAAAAGTAATATGAATAATTATCTAAAATACGCCAACTATATTGGATATCAGCTAACGAGTAGTTTATACTCCATAGAATACAATTTACTTCGACTTCCTGCAAAGAGCTAGAGCATAAGAACCATCTTGTGAAGTATGCAATTTAACATCATCGAAATAGAAACCTAGGAATTTCTTAAAGTTCTCCTTGGAATATTTGTATGAAAGAGCAACGATAATCTGATCCCATTTATTAAAATAAACTGTCTTGTCTTGGAAAGTTATTTTTTTATCAGTCAATAGAGTATAGTAACACTCAATCCTTGAATTTCTAAATCTTACTCCAAACTCAACATCCTTTTCTTCCAATCCTATTTGGGTAATTATTTTTACCAAAAAATTATTAACTTCTTTTGTATTATAAGAGTTAACTATATCATCCGGTTGCCTATTGTCCAATCCGTTTCCAATCAATAAAAAGTCATCATCAATCATACTTGCGTGCAGGGTATACAATAGTTCATTAATTTCAAAATTACCGAGAGTATTCCCAAGCAAAAGCAATAAATTCCTCTTAAAGTCTGAATTTCTCAATAGAGGAGTTACGTTCTCCAAGTTTTCGAAGTCGGAGACATTCCATTGAAACTTAACAACTTCATTAACCTTAAGTTGCCTTATTCTCGTCAAAGCCTTAGCAATCATGTAATTGCTGATGTCTATCGGGCAATATCTTATTCTTAATTTATCTCTCAAATTTCCTATAAACAAAACTGCCTTTTTACCGTCTCCACATCCTATATCTATAATATTAATCGGAGTTCCTTTTCCAACCCCCTTGAGTATTTCACCTATATTTCCATTTATTAAATCAATTTCCTTCTGAATAACATCCTTCTGATACTCTTTTGATTGTTCCAAATCAAGAAAAGCCTGTGCTTGATCAGGTGTTAAATACCACAGTTTAGAATCTGCAATATTCCATACTCTCGTCTTGCCCTCAAGCGAATATCCTCGCTTAATTAACTCCTTAAAGATTAAGTCGTTGACTTGCATGAAAATAAGAAGGAATTGGGTTTTTAATACTTTCCATTTTTTTATATTCACTACTTTCCACGACACAAAGCATAAGGTTTAAAAGGCATTTCAATAGCTTTAAAAATAGTCTTTATTTAGAGACATTATGCCCTGATAGTCTAGTGGTCAAGGACGAGGCCCTTTCGCGGCCTAAACCCGGGTTCAAATCCCGGTCGGGGCATTTCTTTTCTATTGAGCAAATACAAAATAGAAAGCACCGACGGTACTAAGAATTCGCAAATTCTTTCAACCGGTCGGGGCATTCTGCTTTCCGTAGGGAGGAGCTTCGCAGCGAAGCGAGAAAGCCCACAGCAAGAGAAAGTCAGAATTAAAGTTTTATTTCTTAGTTATGGGGAATGTTTATAAATAATATTCCCGAAGACAGAACATGAAAAAGGGGTTTAGATTGTCCATTGTATTTTTAATAGCCCTAGTGGCTTTGATTTCATTATCCACTGCAATATATTCCCCGCCCGCTTCAGTATCCTGTTCAAGTCTAGATGTAAGCTCAATATGGGACTCGATATTTAGAGAAACTTCAGCAAATATAAATATCTTAAGCCAAAACAGTCAGCACTGTATTGGTTTCAAAAATAAATCTTCAGTACTCTATTTTATACAAATCGATTTTGATAGCAATATAATTAATTCTGGGATAAACACAAATATTACAATAATCTCTGCTCGTGTTTCCAATTTTACAGCTGATATAAGTTCCTTAAACAATACCGCAACATACACAGGGTTTAACGAAAAATTACATATACTTGATAATAATCTTTCTTCAAGAAATATAAGTTCTGGACTTTTAGCGAATACTACATTCTATAATTTATTCAAGACAGACATAGGGACTTGGAATTATGATGTAGCTAATCTCCCAAGTTATATATTTAGATTTAATATAAGTGATGATGTTATAAATGAATCTAGATACAATGCCCTAATCGCCTCAAATCTTTCTTATGATATGATATATTATCAAAAAAGTAATAGGATGCCCACTTGTACCTCAAACTGGACCGCACTAAACACCTCTTGTGTTTCAGATGATTCGTACATAATCTGGTACAACGATACTGCTTCATGCGGAAATACTACAAGACCTGCGAACATAACTATGTCATGCGATTATGACCGCAATGGAATAATAGGAAACCTTTCCCACTCATCACTAAGCAGCATTTCCTTAGATTGGTATGTAAATTCCAATGCAGGAAATCTTTCTTCTATATTTAACACAACAAAGACAATAGAATTAAGAGAAGGAAACATTACAAGAGTTATATTTGATTATCCTTTCTCTTCCCCCCTTAATTTCAAAACTCTAGTTATAACAAAACAGCCAAGCTCGTCAAATAGAGGGTATTTATCTGTAAGTGGAATAAATGGGACGACAAAAACATTTACAGTTGATAAATTAAATGCAAGTAGTACAAAAGTTTGTGTAATAAACGCAGAAGCAACAATTTCAGACATGACATCTGCATGTGATGGAGTAAAGGAATATCTTTTCAACTGCCCGGGAAGCTTTGGCTCTTATACTTGTAATATAACCGATAATAAGTTAGTAGTTTCCGGACTAACAAATTCAGTTGTAGCGGAATTCATCGGACAATCAAATAGTACATCGTGTATTGAAAGATGGACTTGCCTGAACTGGACATCCTGCACTTCAGGAACAAGAACAAGAACATGCAGCGATGCAAACAATTGTGGAACAATCTTCTTAAGACCTGCATTGAGTGAAACCTGCACCGAAACAATAACTCCGGTAGCATGTAAAACAAACTGGTCATGTTCTTCTTGGCCAACTACCTGCCCAAGTAATGGAATACAAACAAGAACATGTGTAGACACAAATAGATGTAAAAGCCCTCTAGATATCCCGCGTCCTGAATTAGGTAAAGAATGTACAAATGAAACAAACTGGACAATAATTATAATAATAACTGCAATCGCATTAGTTATAATCATAGGAATAGTTTATTTCATAATGAAATCAATGTCTACAAAAGGAGATGAAAGTTACATAAACGTTCAAAATTTCCCAAGAAGTCCACCATCAACACCCCAATTCCAACAAAATAGACCTTTACCTCAACCATCACAACCACAACCAAGACCATTCCCTTCACAGCCAAGACCCTCCAGAACAAATCCCTTCCCAGCACAACCTCAAAGAACACAACAACCACCTCAACCTTCGCAGCCATCAAATCAAAATCAAGATAATAATAATAAAATAGATTTTGAATTCTAAGAATTCAAAATAAAGTTATCTCATGTGTAATTAACCTTCAGGCAACAGATAATATTGATAAGTTTTATATATCTGAATTAGGACACAATTTTATGAAAATTACCATAGAAGAATTAGAAAAAAGACTAAAAGACAGAATTGTCGGACAAGTCTTAGAAAATATGATTATGGATATTGATTCACTTCCACCTGATGGGGCAAAAGCGCATAAAAGAGATAAACAAGAAAACAATTTATACTGGTGTCTTCGTATTTGTAAAGAGCGAGGATTAAGCGATAAAACATTTGAATATCCGAAAGTGAATGATAAAGAAATGTATGACATTACAATAAGATTAATCAAAGATACAATGGAATATCTTAATCTAACCATCTAATTCGTAAAAGATAATTTTATCTCATAAAATTATCTTCCCAATTTCTTATTTCTCTTTCATTGATATTATATTGATTATCGGCGTTTCTTTTAGCCTTCCAATCCCTAAACAGCAAACCAATAATTAGCCCAAAGAACATTCCTGAAAGGTGAGCAATGTTTGCGACATTACTCGGACTTATAACTCCTAGAATATCAACTCCTGCCCACAATATTCCTGCGATAAATATGGGCATTGGTAATCCAAATGCCCAAACTGTAAGAGAAGGACGGACAATTATCAAAGCCCCTATAACACTGAATATCGCTCCTGAAGCTCCAAGAGAAGAATCATAAAAGCTAACTGATATTATATTTGCCAATATCCCGCTAATCAAAAAAACGAGCAAAAATCTTTTACTTCCAATGAGACTTTCCAACACCATTCCAAACAAAATAAGAGCAAATAAATTATAAGCTATGTGCATTACATCTGCATGTAAAAATATTGACGTGACAAATCTCCAAACTTCATAATATGCAGAGCTATTTAGCACAAATAAGTCTGTAAAACCTGCAAAAAGCAACTGCAATATAAATACAATTATGCAAATTGCACTTATCCAAAGAGCAAAAAATCTATTTTTCATCAAAATAAGTAGAAGAGTTAAATTAAAAAACTATCTAATTTCAAAAAGTATCTTTTGCGTTATTTAGAAAAGGCCAATTCTTATCTCTCTCGGAAAGAATAGGTTCATTGCCATTTAAATTCCAATCTATTCCCAAATCCGAATCATCCCATCTTATTCCTCTCTCGCTTTCTTTATTATAGACTGCGCCACATTTATATTGCATAAGAAGATTATTTTCCAGTGCGAGAAATCCATGAGCAAATCCTTTAGGGATATAAATTGCATTACTCCCATCCAATATGAAAGAATCCCATTGTCCAAATGTCGTAGATTTCTTTCTTATATCGACAACAATATCTAGAGCTTTTCCACTAACTGCCCTGACTATTTTAGCCTGTGCATATGGTTCTATTTGATAATGCAACCCTCTTAATGTATTCTTGCAGGACAATGATTCATTTTCCTGAACAAAATTATCATTTACACCATATTTCTCCAAAACATCCTTTCTAAAAGTCATTGAAAAGTACCCTCTATCATCTCTTATAAATAAGGGTTCGATAAGCAATACTCCGGGAAGCTTTGTTTCAATTATTTTCATAAAAATGCAACAAAATAGCCATTTAAATTATTATCTATCTTCAGATTTTACTAAGTACTTGTCCCTCTTGTTTGTCCTCAACCTTAAACCCCAATTTCTTTATCTCTTCCCTAATGTTATCAGATTCTTCCCAATCCTTGTTTTTTCTAGCGTTTTCTCTATCCTTCAACAATTTATTTACCTCATTGGGAACATCCACTTTCTCTTCTTTCATCTCTTTAATTCCAAGTCCAAGAACTTCATCAAACTTTTCCAATAGTTTCAACTTTTTCTTTGAATCAAAATCAAAATCATCCACCAATTTAAGAGTTATTTGAACCGCAAGAGGAACATTCAAATCATCATTTACTGCGGACAAGAATTCTTCTTCATACTCTTCACTTTTATCATTTCCTTTATGACTTTCTTTCTTTAACTCCAATATCTTTCTCTTCAATCTCTCATACGCAGTTTTAGCAGCATCGAGATTATCAAGTGTAAAATTTAATCCCTTTTTATAATGAGTCAATAAACACATGTATCTATAAGCCAAAGGTTCATATCCCTGTTCTCGCAATTCAGAAACGGTATACAATCCTCCTTTACTCTTACTTACTTTCTCTCCCTTAAACAATAAAAATGCCCCGTGCATCCAATAATTTGCCATTTTCTTCCCAATTGCACATTCACTCTGTGCAATTTCATTTGTGTGATGAATAGGAATATGGTCTTCTCCCCCAGTATGCAAATCGAATGGCTGCCCAAGATATTTAGTAGACATTGCTGAACATTCTATATGCCAACCAGGATATCCTAAACCCCATGGACTTTCCCACTCCTGCTGTCTTTTTCCTTTCTCCAAGGAAAATTTCCATAAAGCAAAATCTGTCTTATTTTTCTTCTCACCCATTCCAATTCTTTTCCCCGCCTTCAATCCTTCAACATTAAGCAAGGCAAACTTCCCATAATCTTTAAATTTAGAAGTATCAAAATATATTCCATCACTTGTTTTGTAAGTATACCCTTTCTTTTCCAATTTTTCTATCAGAACAATCTGTTCTTTAATATGTTCAGTTGCTTTGCACCAAACATTCGGTTCAATTATATTCAATTTCTTCATATCTTCTCTAAATGCTTTCCAATAAAAATTAGCAATGTCTCCTGCTTTCTTTCCCTCTCTTGCCACCGCCTTTTCCATCTTGTCCTCTCCCTCATCCGCATCCGAAGTTAAATGCCCTACATCTGTCAAATTCATTACATGCTCAACTTTATACCCATTATACCCCAATACTCTTTTGAGAATATCACTAAATATATAGGTTCTCAAATTACCAATGTGCTGAAACCAATAGACAGTAGGCCCACACGAGTAAAATCCCACTTTTCCTTTTTTGATAGGTTTAAACTCCTCTTTCTTCCTTGTTAATGTATTGAATACTTTTAACATAAACTACGTAGAATAATGGATATTTTAAGGGTTTCTATGCCTCATGGGAAGATATAAAAAGGCAAATTAACGCGAGAAAGTATGGAATTCGGAGATACAGAAGAAACAAAAACGAAAATTGCAAAACAAATTAGAAGAGCAGATAATTGGGCAGTTAAAGGTAGCGGTGTACCTCTTTTCTCATCTCCTCCAATTTACAACATAGATCCAATTATTCCCGCTCCAATAAGAGCTCCTCTTTCAGCAGAAGATGAAATAAGAATAGCTGAAGAATGGGCAACTGTTCCAGCAAGCGCATATCTATAATCTCAGTAATTCTAAACCTCCATTCAGGTTAAAGATTTAAAAAGACCCCATTTTATGAATAAACGAGAGAAAATGGCAAAAGAAACAGAAAATCTAGCAGCAAATGAAACAGTAAAAAAGATAGTCGAAGATGCTTCAAATCTTGAGGATAGAATATCTATGTTAAATGATTATCAAGAAAAGATAGGAATGTACCTACTAATAAAAGCTTCTGAAAAAGTTAAGAAGATTGGTTTGAGAAGAAACTATGGAATTATAGTACTAAATGAAGTATACTCACATTTCAACAGAGCATATGATTCACTTAGAGATAAATTATACGAAGAAATTTCAGAAAAAACAGAAAAAATAATACCTCATCTTCAAAGAATGCTAATTGCATCAGAACAATATCTGGAAGAAATAACTGCAAAAAGAGAAGTCATTGCCATGAAAACTTCAGAAGATATACATCCAAAGGTTATAGAAGTAATAAGCGAAAAAGAATCGGATGGTTTTGCTTCCCCATTATAATAAATTAAAAGCCAAATGCAACACTTTAAATACCCTCAATTTGAATTATCCTTGTAATTGACCGTAAATTCGTGTTAAGAAATAGAGACTTGAACAAAAGTCACACTATTTCTACCCTAATAAGTCGAAAGCAAAAAGTTGCGAAACAACTATAAAAATAACAAACAAAATGAAACTAAATAGTAAAACAAGCATAGAAAATAAAGTAATGATTAATAGTCACAACCAGATTAATATTTTTACATCAGAATATAATTTAAATTTAACAATAAGGAGTATAAACTTACAATAGTAAAATGGAAAAATTCAAGAAACTAGGATTATCGCATGAAATGATTTCTCTAGTTGAAAGAGCAAAATTCAAAGAGCCAAGTGAAATACAGGAAAAAGCAATCCCTTTAATAATGGAAGGAAAAGATGTCATAGGCGGTTCTGCAACAGGTTCTGGAAAAACATTTGCATTCGGAGCCCCAATAATTGAAAAGATAATCCCGAATGGGGGAATACAAGCCCTTGTTCTAACACCGACAAGAGAACTAGCAGAACAAATAACCAAGGTTTTATATCATTTTTCAGAGCATAAACAACTTGGGGTTACCGCAGTTTACGGCGGGGTTTCTATCAATCCTCAAATAGAAGAGTTAAAGTCTGCAGAGATAGTGGTTGGAACTCCTGGAAGAATTCTCGACCATTTGGAAAGAAGAACAATAAACCTGGATAAAGTTAAAGTTCTTGTTCTTGATGAAGCAGATAGAATGTTTGACATGGGATTCATTAATGATGTTGAAGATATCATAGGTCATTGTCCAAAAGAAAGACAAACATTAATGTTTTCCGCAACAATCAATCAAGATATAGACCATATTGTAAAAAAACACATGAAAAATCCGGTGGAGGTTTCAGTGGAGAGTTATGTTGATGCTTCGAAATTGAAGCAAGTTTATTATGATGTAGAAAAAAATGTAAAGTTTTCCCTTCTTGTCCATTTATTGAAAAGTGAGCCTGCAGGTTTAGTAATGGTATTCTGTAATACAAGACATAATACTGATTTCGTAGCAGATAATCTAAATAGCTCTGGAATAGATGCAATGGCAATTCATGGTGGACTAAGCCAAGAGAAAAGAAATAGAATTATGGAAAAATTCCACACAGGCAAGGTTTTAGTTCTTGTATGCACAGATGTTGCCGCAAGAGGCTTAGATATAAAGAATGTTTCCCATGTATACAACTATGATATTCCAAAAACCTCTGAAGAATACATTCATAGAATAGGAAGAACTGCAAGAGCAGGAAAAGAAGGAATTGCAATTAACCTTGTCTCAGAAAGAGATTATGAAAACTTCCGCAGAGTTTTGGAAGATGATTCAATTAAACCAGAACCGGTGGAAGTTCCGGAAGTTCAAAGAGTTTGGGTAAATCTTGATGCCGGAAGAGGAAGAAGAGATAAAAGATTTGGGGGGAATGGGAGAGGATTCAGAGGAAGAAGCAGAGATGCTGGAAGAAGAGATGCAAGATCAACACATAGAAAATATGGTTCACGTTCAGGAGCAGGACATTCAAGAGGAAGAAGATATTAATTATTTCCAAGATTATCTTTTAAGATTATTGGTGGGGCCATTTTAATATCCAAAAATGAAGTAAGTTCTTCAGGTGTATGCGTATAACCCATAACTTTAGCAAAAAGAGAAAATTTATCTTTAGGAACAAAGGTATAAACAACGCCATTATTTTTGAAAGAATTTCTCATATATACAACAACATCACCATCAGGCTGAGTTTCATGTCTCCATCCAAATTGAGCTTTCAACTTTGCAAGAGTACCATTACTATCAAATGTAAACTCTTGATAATTATCACGACCAATCATACTTTCAGGAGTACCTAACTCAAGAGCAAATCTTTCCACACAACCAGGAACTTCATTACCGTGTATATCTCTCATAAAAATCTAATTAGTTGACCCTATTTAAACTATTCCATTTACAAACTCTTCAATCTGATCAATCGTATTCAGAGACATAAACTTCGCTCTCATTTTGGCAGCTCCATTAAACCCAGACAAGAAACAGCTTCCAATATATTTTATTCTATGCAAATCAATAATTTCCTGTTTTTTGCACAATTTAATATATTCCAAAAATAATTTTAAATTTCCTTTAACATCATCTTCTTTTTTTCTTTCTTTTCCATTCTTCAAATAATAATTAATTCTATCAAATATCAAAGGATCGCCAATTGCCGCTCTCCCAATCATTACCCCATCACATATCTCCAACATTTTCTTAGCGGATTCCCCAGAAATAACATCTCCGTTCCCAATAACTGGAATCTTAATCTCCTCTTTTACTTTTTTTATCCAAGTCCAATCGGCAGAAATCTTATTGCTATGCTTTGCCAATCTAGCGTGCACAGTAATTGCATCCGCTCCCGCTTTTTCAATAGTCTTGGCAATTTTAAGGACATTATTATTGTTAAAACCTAACCTAATCTTAACACTAACAGTTAAATCTGCCTTCTTAAGCAATTTAACTATCGCCGCAATCTTCTCAGGATTATTAAGCAGATAACTCCCTGCTTCATTTCCAACAATCCTCTTGCTCGGGCATCCACAATTTAAATCGACTATATCATAATTCTTAAGATAAGGAATAACTTTCTCAAATTCTTCAACCTTATCTCCCGTAATTTGTATTGCACTTGGCTTCTCGCTCTTTCCTATTTGCATTAACTGCTGTGTTTTCTTGTTTTCATGTGTTATTGCGTCCACATATAACATCTCAGTATATGCCATTCCTGCCCCTGCCTTCCTACATATAAGTCTATAAGGCATATCAGTCACATCTACCATTGGCGCAAGAAATACTGGATTTTTTATCGTATACCTTCCAATCATTATAGGTTTTATTTTCATCAATATAGTTGGAAAATAAGCTATAAAAATGTGTACATCGCAGCCATTACATTTTTTTGCCATTTTGCAATGTAAACTCATCTTTAAATAGAAAAAAAGATAAAGAAAAAGATGGAAAAAGATATAGATAGAATTGCAAAGAACAAAGAAACAGACATTGTCATAAGAATAGATGAGTTTAATGGTAAAAGAGGAGTTACAATACGAGAGTTTGTTAAATCTGACAGATACACTGGATTTACAAAATCAGGAACAAGAATTCCTGCAGATAAATTCAAGATATTTAAGGCATCAATCAATAGCATTGATGAAAAAGATCTAATAGTTGATGAAGCAGAAGAAAATGTTAATGCTCAGGAATCTTCCGGGAAAAAAGGTGAAAAACAAATAAAGAAAGCGAAGGTAGAGGTAGATGACGTAGAATTCTAAAAAAGAACATGAACGAAAGAGTATCCAATGACACTGAAATAATCAATGCTTTTCAAGAAAAAGGATGGAGCTTGTACAGGAAGACTCCAAACCTAAACAATCTTATTGATCTTGTAGATATTGGTCCTGCCAGCGAACTTAATTATTATGATGAAAAACAATTTACCCATTATATCATTCTCCCAAAAGTTGAAAATGCCAAGTCTGCTTTAGACATAGAATTAAAAATAGATGAACTCGCCAAAAAAGATTCTCTTCCAAGATTACATGGAGTTATCCATAAAAATCCCCTTGCGGGAGCAGTTTTTCAAAGAGAAAGAGTACTTTTAATAGAACATAAAAATAACATCCCTCATGAAATAAAATATTCAGATATTCTAAGAGTAATAAGACATAGATTAAACGAAATTTAAGTGCCCTTTTTGCCTGATTCAATTCCCAGTTCACTTATCACTCTTCTAAGTTCATTTTTGTAAACACTCCTTGGTTTTCTAACCAAAAACCATGCCGCGCTATCAATCCTAGATGTCTTTTCTCCATTCCTATAAACTTGATAAGTATTACCAAACCCATCTGAAGCCCCCCAACTAGAAGTTTCGTATGGAACAAGCAATCTTTCAAGCATCTTTATGGTTGTCATTATTTATCACAAATATCAAGCTTTAAAAACATTGATATTGTGAAATTTCGATGAATATCAATAAGCCAAAACTTAAAGAGATAGAAGAATGGGCAAAAAATCACCCTTTCCCAGACAGACAATTGTGCATATCAGGAGTTAGCAATTATACTCCAAGACAAATTTTAGAAAAGTTAAATATGCAAGGAGATGAAAGCGATAATTTGTACAAAACAATTGTTCCTCTGATTAATCAAACCCTAGGAATGCATATGGGTATTGATAACGAAGAAATACAAGTCGCTTTAGAAGAAAGAGTATGGAAAGATTTGGCAGACTTAATGTCCAAAAAGAAACTAGAAAGCCCTTCAGAAGCCATAGCCTACCTATTAAGTTTAGAAAACCCTGGTAATAGCTATTGAATAGACTTAAAAACCTCCCCCTATTCGTATATCTAATAAAATCACTATGAGTAACCAAAATGATAAGACAACCAATCGTCACAATAGCAGGTCACGTAGACCATGGGAAAACCTCCCTATTAGATGCATTTAGAGGAAGTAAACTCCAAGAGTTAGAAGCCGGAGGAATTACACAAAAAATATCTTTCACAAAATACCCTGTTGAACAAATACTTGCTTCCTGTCCATTGATTGAAAAGAACAAAGTTAATCTTGAAATCCCAGGATTTCTCTTTATTGATACTCCGGGACACGCCGCATTTACTCACTTAAGAAAGAGAGGAGGCTCATTAGCGGATTTAGCAGTAGTTGTAGTTGCAATAAAAGAAGGAATAAAACCTCAAACTGCAGAAGTTCTTCAAATTCTAAAAAATAATAAAGTCCCTTTTGTCATAGCATTAAATAAAGTAGATACAATTTCAGGATGGACAAGAAGAGAAAGCTTAAGGGAATCCATTGAAACACAATCTATAAATGTAAATGAAGAATTTCAACAAGCATTGTTAACTTTTCAAGGCTCATTGAAAGAACATGGATTTGATTCTTCATTATTCTATGAAGTTACAGATTTCAAAAAACAAGTAGCCATTGTACCATGCTCTGCAAGAACAAAAGAAGGAATTTCAGAGTTAATATTCATGCTCTGTGGTTTATGTCAAAGATTTCTCAAGGAAAGACTTAAGGTAAGCGAAGAAGCAAAGGGGGTTATTTTAGAGATAAAGAAAGAGAAAAATTCAGAAGCAATTGAAGCAATATTATATGATGGCCCATTAAAAGAAGGAGATGAAATAGCCATTGCATCCCTAGGAAAACCAATTGTAACAAAAGTAAGAGCAATAGAAGAAATACAACCTCTCTCGGTAAAATATAAATCTGTAAAAGAAGCAACCGCTGCAACCGGAATAAGAATCCAACTAACAAACAAAGAAGGAATTCTTCCAGGAATGCCCTTCCAAAAAATCCAAGACAACATAGATGAGATAGAAGCCGCATTCAAAAAAGAAGTCTCAACCCTTTCAGATTTAGATAAAGAGGGAATTATAATAAAAGCAGACTCTCTTGGAAGTTTAGAAGCCCTCAAAACTCTGCTTAAACAAGAAAACATACAAATAATAAGAGCCGGAATAGGACCAATAGGAAAACAAGATTTAGTTGCTGGAAAAGCAAATCTTGAAATAAATCCATTGAATGCAATAATCCTCGGTTTCAATGTTGAATTAGAACCAGAATTAGAAAAAGGAAATGTAAAGATAATAACAAATGACGTTGTCTATAAGCTCATAGAAGACCTTCAACTATACAGAAAAGAAAAGCAATCTGAAATAGAAAGAGAAAAACTTCTTGGATTAGCAACAATATGTAAACTAGAAATCCTACATCAGTATGTATTTAGAAATTCAAATCCTGCAATATTCGGGGTAAGAGTAATAGCGGGAAAGCTCAAAGTTGGAATCCCAATGATAAATGAAAGAGGCGAAGAAGTCGCAAGAGTTAAATCAATTCAGCATGAAAAAGCAAGTGTAGAACAGGCAACAGAAGGACAGGAATTAGCACTGGCATTGCCAGGAATAGCCTTCGATAGAAAACTAAAGGAAGTCAAATACCTCTATGCCGATGTCTCTGAAAAGCAATTCAAGGATTTCAAAAAGAACAAAGACCTTCTTTCAAGCAATGAGCTTAAAGTCCTCCAGGAAATTGCAGTCATAAAGAAGCTCGGGGAATAAGATAAAGTAAACCTAAATAGTTATCGTAATTTGATGAATTCTACTACAAAAGATAATAGCCTTTTTTGTCCTAATTCTATTAAAAAATCCCTAAACGCAAGACTTAAAAAGCCATTTTTTCTAAAGACTTTATGCCATTCAAATTAGTAATTGGAGACAAAGGAAAAGCATGGAAGCTTGATTTGGATAACGAAGTTTTAGTTGGAAAATCCCTCGGCGATGTTGTTCAGGGAAAAGAAATAAAAGCAGAATTAGAAGGATATGAACTTGAAATCACTGGAGGAAGCGACAGTGCAGGATTCCCTCTTTCAAAGGAAGTTCCAGGATTAGCTCTAAAGTCAATTTTATTGAAGAAAGGATGGGGAATGAGAGACAGCTATCCAGGAATAAGAAAAAGAAAAACTGTAAGAGGAAAAGTCCTCTCTGCATCAGTTTCTCAGATAAACCTTAAAGTTGTTAAATCAGGAAGCAAGCACTTAGCTGAAATCTTCCCTGACCAAAACAAGCCAAAAGAAGAAAAGAAAGAAGGAAAACCGAAGGCTGAAGGCGAAGCAGTTGCTGCCCCTGCAGCTTAAACCCATTTAGCCATTTTAATCTAATAAGTTCTACCAATAGTCCATTAAAGTTATTTTAAATGTTAAAAAATTATTATCTGTAACTATTATTAATCATTGAACATGAGATATTTACATTTATATTTTATATGAGCCATTTATCACCATACACTAGATAACTCTCTCTTTCTAAAACATCCATTAAAAACTAAGCATAGTTTTTAAAACCCCTATTTCTATCAATCTAAATGGGAAAAGCACAAACAGAAAACAAAGAATTAGAAACAATAAACGTAGGAATAGTAGGGCACATAGACCATGGAAAAACTACTCTTCTTTACAAATTAAGCGGCAAATGGACAGACACACATTCTGAAGAACTTAAAAGAGGAATTACAATTAAACTTGGATATGCAGATGTAACTCTCTATGAAGATAAAGGAAGTTATAATATTAAATCTGGAACTCCTATAAAAAAAGTATGTTTCGTAGATGCCCCCGGACATGAGATGCTTATGGCGACAATGCTTTCTGGAGCAGCAATAGTAGATGCTGCAATTCTTGTAGTTGCTGCAAACGAAGGAATAAAACCTCAAACAAGAGAACATTTAATGGCTCTTCAAGCTAAAAACATCAAAAACTTAATTGTTATACAGAACAAGATAGATTTAGTTGACAACAAAAGAGCTCAAGAAAGCTATAAAGAAATAAAAGAGTTTCTAAAGGGAAAATATGACAATGCCCCAATCATTCCCGTATCTGCACAGCAGGAAGTAAACATAGATGAAGTCTATAGAGCAATTGCAGAGCTTCAAATTCCAGAAAGAAACCTTAAAGGAGAGCCAATATTTCTCATAGCAAGAAGTTTTGACATAAATCGCCCAGGAGTCTCTCCAAAAGAATTGCACGGAGCGGTTTTGGGAGGAACATTAAAGCAAGGAATATTAAAAATAGGAGATGAAATTGAAATAAAACCTGGAAGAGTAGTTAAGGAAGCAAACCAATATCATTATAAAACTCTTAAAACTAAAGTTGTTAAATTATTCAATGGCTCAAACTCAGTTCAACAGCTAACTCCTGGAGGTTCAATGTCTATAGAAACAGAACTTGACATGCAAAGAGGAAAATCCGATGCCCTTTCTGGATGTGTTGCCTCATATGTAGGAAAACTCCCAGAATTAACAAACACATTAAAAGTAAACTACAATCTCTTCCCTCAAGTATTCGGGCTTTCAGGAAACGTAAAAGCAGAAAACATAAAGATGAGTGAGATGTTGATGCTTAGTATAGGCACAAGCATGACAGTGGGGATTGTAAAACAAATAAAAGGAGACACGATAGAACTAAATCTAAAAGTTCCAATAGTCTCATTCAAGGGAGATAACGTTGGTATTGCAAGAAACATGGCTAATCACTGGAGATTAATCGGTTACGGGGATATTGTATAATCGAGTAGATATTGTATAGTTTATATAACAATAATCTATTTAAACGACATTTATTGAATCTTAATATGAGTGGAGAAAATTTACCTGAATGTGATAAACAACTTTGGGAAAGAGGAGAACATATAGCAACAATTATAGATCTTAAACCTGAGAAAATAGAAGATATAGTAAAAACTGCTGCGAAGTTATCTGGACAAAGAATTGATTGGCATTATGTAGGCGGAAGAGCCTGCGTAAGAGCCCTGGGAGATTTAAATTCCGCAAGAAGTTATTTACAAGAAGGTCTCAACCCCTACAATGGAAAATATAGATTTACCACTGAAAATGATAGACCTCTGCCAATTTAATTAGAAGATTTTTCTATGTATGAACCCATAAATATCTGCAAGACCATAATCTCATCGGACAACAGATAATTCTATAAAAATATTTAACATAAATATTTTTAATCCCTACTTATATAGATAATTTATGGATGCAATTGAAAAAACAAAAGGGGCGTGTGTTATCCTTGCAGGAGCAGGGACAGGAAAAACATACACAATTGTAGAGAAAATAAAATCCTTAATAAAAAATAAAGTCTTTCCCCCTGAAAAAATAGTCTGTATCACCTTCTCAAATGAAGCCGCAAATTCTCTTCTATCCAGGGTTCAAAAAGCGCTAAATCAAGGAGAAAGAGAACCAATAGTAAGAACATTCCATGCATTTTCCGGAGACCTATTAAGACTATATGGAGATAAAATAAATATAAAACAAGACTTTGCCATAATTGAACCGGATGATGCAAAAGTTATTCTCCATAGAAATCTAAAAATTCCTGCCTTCTATTGTCACAGATATATTCATTCAATCGGTTCTGCAAAAGACCTAGGAATAACCTTGGAAGAGATGCAAAATTATATTAAAAAGAAAATCTTGGAGCTGGGAAATATTGATTTAGAAGAAAGCCTCGAAAAACTACAGTTTCAGCTCCAAACTCTGCATTTAAAAAAAGAAGATGAGCAGAAAAAGTCATTAATAGAAAGAATAAAAAAAATAAATAACTTACTACAAATAAAAAAATTTGTGAATGCCTGGAACGCTTATGAAAAGATAAAAATAAAACAAAATTGCTTAGATTATTCAGATTTAAACAGATGTTCACTTCTTCTTTTAGAAAAACATCCCGAAATAGCCAATGAATATGACTGTGTTATTGTAGACGAATTTCAAGATACTAATAAAATTCAGTTAGATTTTCTTAAACTTTTAGCAGTAAAAAAGAATATTACAGTTGTGGGAGATATGAACCAGTCAATCTATAGATTCAGAGGGGCATACAAGGACAATTTTAACCTTTTCAAAAAGTACTTTTCAATTTCAAAAGAAGATATTTTTAATTTAGATAAATCGAGAAGATCTAGCAATAAGGTTCTAAGAACCGCACATAAACTAATTCTAAATAACTATAATAATAAAGAAGAATGCTTTTTTGTTGAAAATCATGATTCTAGAGAGGGAGATAAAATAGAGTGTTATGAAATGAAAAACGCAAAAGAAGAAGCAAGAAAGATAATTGAAATAATAAAGTCGGACTTTCAAAAAGGCATACCTTATGAAGAGATATGTGTTATGTTCAGAAACCATAATTATGGAAGAATAATAAAGAGAGCCTTGGAATTATCGCGAATCCCCTATGTTTCAGTCACAAAAGAAAGTTTGTTAAAAAACAAACACGTAAGAAAAATAATTTCATACTTAGATTTAATAGAAAAGATAAATTCAAAAAAGAAAGGCGGAGAAAGCTCATGGTGGAACATCTTACATGAAATGAACTTCCCTGAAAAAGATTTGATAAAAATAGGAAAATTCATGAAACCAAAAAATGACAAGTTAGATGAAAAAGAAAAGAATAAAGAAGAAAATGATGAAAAGACTATAAGCGAAAAATTAATCTTAGAACTTCAGGGACAGGGAGGGCTCGGATTGGAAGAAAATGCGAAAACCTTAGGTAAAATACTAATAAGCAACCTTAATGAATTAACAAAAATGGCAGATAAGCCGATAGCAGAAATAGTTCTTGAAATTTACAAAACTCTAGGATACTCAAATGAGAAAGAAGGATTAATTAGAGAACAACAAGAAGCAACAATGAACTTAGACAAATTCCACGAACTTGCAAAAAGCCACTCAACAATATATGGTTCAGAACTCTCAAGTTTCCTAAACTATTTAGAAGTCATAGAGGTTCTGGGCATTGAAATAGAATCCGCAGGAATAGAAAATTCAGGAGTAAGATTAATGACAAATCATGCAACAAAGGGACTAGAATACAAAACAGTAATTGTAACCAACCTTGCAAACAAAAGATTTCCAATGGAAAAAATAACTTCAAACCCCCTAATCCCTTTAGAATTAAGCCCTCAATTCTCTGAATTAAACCATTTATCCGAAGAAGAGCTCGAAGAACATAGTAAAGAATTTGAAAAAGCTCATCAGTTAATGGAAGAAAGAAGATTGTGTTATGTCGCATTCACAAGAGCAAAAGAAAAATTAGTTTTAACTTATGCAACCGATTATGCAGATAAAAAGCACTTCCCCTCTCAATTTCTAAATGAGATAAATTATAAATCAAATCCCGATATTGCATTCATAATAGATAAAGAGGAGAAGTTTATTGAAGAAGATAATACAAAAGTAGAAAAAAACCAAGATTTTATTACTGCAGACAAAATTGAACAAGATGAAAGAACAAAAATCGCTCTTTCCCCCTCAGCATTAAAACTTTTTGACAAATGTCAAAAGCAATTTGAATACAAATATGTTTACAACATGCCTGAAAAGAAACCAGTATCTTGGGAAGCAATCCAATTGGGAAGCTTTATCCATTTAGTCTTAGAACAAGGAGTAAAAAATAACTGGAAAAATCTCAGAGATTTCACTGATTATGCAAAAGAATTGCATTTGAATGAAGAATGGGAAGATTTAGAGATGAATGAGATAGAGCATATAATAAAGGTATTTTTTGCAAGAAATAAAGATAAATATAATGAAAAATCAAAAACAGAGATAACTCTCTTTACCAATATCAATGGAATAAACTTCATAGGTTTCGCAGATAGAATAGATTTTCACGACAATGGACTAGAGATAATAGATTACAAAACTGGAAAAACCCATATCCCTGAAAAAGATAGAAATTGGCAGTTAGGTTACTACGCAATTGCTGCCTCAAAGCTCGGAAAAGTCAAAAAGATAACCCTAGAAACATTAAAACAAGACTCTCCTCTAGAGTTTGAAGTTTATAGCAACGGGGATGCAATTTCAGTTAATTCGAACGTCCAATTTAATATAAATGAAGTAAAAGAAGAAATTCTAAATGTTGCAAAATCCATCCAAGAAGCATATAAATCAGGTTTTAATCCTTGCCCAATAGAAAAGAACTGTGAATTCTGCAACGAATACGTATACAACCTCTAGAAAGATTTACTTCTTCTCTTCTTTGATTTTCTTCTCCAACTCAGCTTCAAAGTCTTTTCTTGTCTTGATTATGCTTATATTACCAAGATGAGAAAGTTTATACTTTACACTCTTTAATCCTCTAGCCTGTTCTGCAAAATACTAACCTTTTGTACAAAAAAATCGTAAAAATTATAAAAATCTAGAAAATCAAAAGTCTAATTACTCTTGATCAGAAAATTGTGCGTCGCCTTCATTTCCTTCACTGTCAGAATCACTCTTCTTATCATTGAATCTTGGCTTGTTTCCAAATCCACCTCTATCTCCACCGAAGCTTCTTCTTGGTCCGCCGAAGCCTCTTCCTCCACCTCTTCCACCACCATATCCTCCTCTATCTCCACCGAAGCTTCTTCTTTCTGGCCTTGGCTTATTAGGGTCAAAAGGTGTAGCGTCATTAACCATAATCTTTCTTCCTTCAATCTCTTTTCCATTCATTTCTGCCTTAGCTTTTTCAGCCTGGGCATCATCATTGATTGTAACGAATCCAAATCCCTTACTTCTTCCAGAATACTTGTTTATAACAACCATAGTTTCACCTAATTCGCCATATGCCGCAAATAATTCTTTCATCTTAGCATCATTAACACTAAAAGGTAAATTTCCCACGAATAATTTCTTAGCCATTTGTTTCCTTATTTTCTTCCTATTGTATTTTCAAGCTCAGATGTAATAAGTAACCTTATCTCTCGTTTGCTTAATTTGTTAAAATAAAATCGCTTTATAAACTTTTCTGTTTTAGATTATATAAAAAAATAAAAAGACAAAGAATATTAATTAAGATATTCATACAAAATAAAAGATAAAATAAAAAATGAAGCAAAATTAGAGTAAACTCAAAAAACACCAATTTTTCAAAAAATCTCCAAATAACCAAATAGCAAAAGCTTTTTAAACCGATTTTTGCTTCATTTTTCAACTAATCACAACTAAACAAAATGTTTTATCTAGTAGAAGTCGAAGATCATGTAAGGGTGGAGCCCAAACACTTTGGTTTGGAAACTCGCAAAGCTGTTGAGAAACAGCTTAACGAAAGTTACGTGGGAAATGTAAGCAAGGAATTGGGTAACGTTATATCTGTAATCTCAGTCGATGGAGTAGATGACGGAGTATTAATTCCCGGAGACGGAGCCGCATTCTACAAATCACAATTCAAACTTCTTGTTTGGAAACCAGAACTTCATGAATTAGTTTATGGAACAATTGCAGAAATAGCAAACTTTGGAGCATTTATTCAAATTGGTCCTGCACAGGGAATGATTCATATCTCCCAAACAATGGAAGACTATGTATCTTTGAATAAAACAGGAACACTTTCTGGAAAAGCAAGTAAGAGAAACATTGCAAAAGGCGATGAATGCATGGCAAGAATAGTTGCAATAAGCTTCAAAGGCGGAGAACCAAAGATAGGATTAACAATGAGACAACCAGGTTTGGGAAAAGTAGAATGGATAAAAGAAGATAAAAAGAAAAAGTCCAATGCTGAAAAAGCCGCTTCAAAGAAATCTGAGAAGAGCGAGAAGAAGGGAGGCAAGAAGTAATGGCCGTTGAAAGAGTATGTAAGCAATGCAAAGCAATTCATGAAGGAATGAAATGCCCAAAATGCGGAAGCGAAGAATCAGCTGAAAATTACAAAGGAACAGTTATAATTGTAAAGCCTGACGAATCAGAAATAGCAAAGAACCTTAAAATCAAAGATAAAGGAAACTACGCAATAAAACTAGGATAATAAAATGAAAGCAATAAACGATTTAAAAAATGATTTATTAAAAAGACGAGAAGTCAAAGTTATAGTTGAATCTCAGGGCAATCCCGGGTTTGCAAATGCTGCAAAGACGATAGGAGATCATTTCAAAGCAAAGGAAGACGTTGTTGTTATTAATAACGTAAAAGGAAAATTCGGAAGAGACACCTTCCTTATAGATGCGTTTATCTATAATTCAAAAGCAGATAAAGATAGAATAGAACCAAGACCAAGAGTAAAGAAGACAGCTGAAGGAGCAGCTCCAGCAAAGTAACATGGGAGACAAAGAAGAAAAACCTGTTGTGAAAGCAAAACCTGCAGCAGGAGACAGACAAGGAAAGAAACCTCATAAGAATAAACCAACAAGCCAGAAGTGGAAGAAATATACAATCTCGGGCGAAAAAGCCGCAAAAGGAAAGTCCTGCCCGAGATGCGGTCCAGGAGTTTTTTTAGCAATGCACAAAGATAGAGTCCATTGCGGTAAGTGCAATTATACTGAATTTACCAAAAAGTAAAATTCAGATTACCCAATTGCACTTTAAAAAAGAATTATCTCCCATAATAACTATTTTTAATATGCCCAAATAACCACATTATGCATCCCCAATAGGATTTTCAAAATCTTTATTTATTTCTTGAACCCTCTGCTTTTCCTCATCGCTCAAGTTTTCTTCTATTTTCCCGATCTCTGCTTCAACTTCTTTTCTTAGATTTTTAAGCAGTTCCTTATTTTGCTTTTCATATAAATGCTTAAGCAATATCCATATCTCTTCAAAATGCCCATTCTGCTCCAACCACACTTTTTGTTGATTATCCAAATGTAATAAAGGAATGAACGTTGCAATTCTATCGTCCCTATCTTGCCCAGCAAGCTCCGAAAATGAAAGTTTATTCTCTCGATTAGAAAATATCTCCTTCAATTTAGCATAAACCGTTTTCATGCTATCGTTAATATTTATTCTCCTCTTAGGTAAAGACAACGAAGTTTCATATTCCTGCTGTCTTGCAACAACAACCTTTCTTATTCTCCTATTTTCAGTATTTATTGCCTGCCCAAGAGCAGACATTAATTCTTCCAAAGTAACCTTCCTAAATCTAGGCAATGGTGTCCTTGGCATTAAATGAGGAATCTCCTCGTCCAATTCAATCCTTTCCTGAACATACTTCTTAAGTTCATCCTTCTTCCCAGAAAGAATCTCATCCAATCTAGGAATATAATCTGAAAGAATAATTTCAGACTTTATTCTTAAAAGAAACGCCGCCGCAAGTAATACCTGAGAAGAAACAAAGAAATTAGCCTCTTCCAACTGCCTTACTTTATCCAGATATCTATTGGCAATAATTGAAATGTCTATATCCCACGGATCCAATTGCTCACTATTAATTAAATCATATATTATTTCTTTCCAGCTAAGAGTTTCTTTAAATAAAATCCCATGAATTTGCTCTTGCCCTACCTTTTCCTTTGCCTTTTCAACCAATCTTATCTCAGTATTCACGACGCTGCTCAAGCTGTCTAGGTTTGAAAAGATATCAACCACCTCTTCCTTCACATCTTCCATTGAAAAGGTTATTAAATCTAATTTATATGCTTTTGTATCCCGAATGACATCAAAACAGACCCCGGAAAATGTGTCTTCATTACTAAGTTACGACAAAAACGAAAGATTTAAATACCTGTAAAACGCCGGATTATTATCACCTCTTTTTTCCCGGAAGAGGACGTTCGATCCATCTATTTATAGCAGGGTTGGGCCTCCTCTTTACGGGTTAATATTTTGATGATTGACAAAAGTTTAACAAAGAAGTTTGATTCTTCAAGGCTTTTCTAACCCCAAAAGGCGAATAGCATATCCGAATCGAGAGGTGATAAAAAATATAAGGAGGAAACATGAAAAAAGAAAAGTTAGATACACTAGAAAAAGAAGTAAAAGAATATCTTTTAAAAAACATTTATGCAGGTTTTTGCAAACCTTTTGAAATATATCATCTTGACCGACCGACTATACCCGAAACTCCGGGATTTAGGCTTTGGCCAAATGGGCTAAACGAAGAGTCCATAATTGAAAGAGATGATGCTTGGGAAAAAGGATTACTTGAATTAGGCTTAAAACATAAAGTTGATTTAAGATTAAATCACGTATTATATATAAAATAAAATATAATAGCCCGTCTAAAATCGGGCACGAATAAATAGACCTTTTTTTACTTCTAAAATAAAGGCTAAAATCTCATCTAAAACTGAGCACGATTAGCCTTTATTTTATTTTTATAAACTAACAAAAATTTCCAGAAGCGATATCATAATACATTTCTTCTAATCTTCTTATCTCTTTTGTTTTAAGCATATCAATAGGTCTTTGATTTTCAAAAACCTCATTTGGTTTATAGAACCATGGAACAATACCCTCATCTTTTATAATTCTCCTCAAATTATCTATAAGTCCCCTGTCGCTTCCAGCAACCTCATATATCTCTTCAAGAGTTTGTTTTTCCATAAGATAGTGTTGTTTATACACTACTTAAATATTTCTATGATGATAGTCAAATTTATATATTAAATTTAATTAGCATAATTATGAAAAAGGGGTTAGTTTCACTTCTAGCATCGGCAGCTCTAGCTCTATCTTCATTAACTTCTCCTGATGTTGAAGCCCAACAAAGGCCCTACAATGGATTTACTTATCCTGCCGGGGGCAAACAGGGAACAACATTCCAAATTACTGCCGGAGGTCAATACTTAGATGGAATAGATAAAATATATGTTTCAGGAGAAGGCATTGAAGCAAAACTAATTGAATATAACAGACATCTAAGCCCGCAGGATATAATGCTTCTTAGAGAACAGTTAGATGAATTAAAAAAATCTAAAAGCAAAAGCAGTGAAGACCAAACGCTTATAGCAAAATTAGAAAAAAGAATTAGAGAATATGTTCTTAGACCTGCAAGCGTTTCAATCTCAAATTTAGTAATTGCAGAAATAAAAATAGCAGATAATGCAAAACCTGGAGACAGAGAGATAAGATTAGAAACCCCAAGAGGAGTATCCAATCCAATGGTTTTCAACATTGGACAACTTCCAGAATATACCCTTTCCCCACTTCCAACAAGCCCACAACAAGTTCTTGGAAAAGAAGAAGACAGTCTAAGAAGAAAAAGAAAGACCATCTCTACGGAAGACCAAGGTATGATGTCGAGCAGTTCATCGCAAAGAGACACTCAAGATAGTGCAATAAGGATTAACGTTCCAGCAACAATAAATGGACAAATATTCTCTGGAGAAATACATCAATATAAATTCCAAGCCAAAAAAAACCAGCACATAGTTATCTCAGCAAGGGGAAGGGAATTAATACCTTACATCGCAGATGCTGTCCCCGGATGGTTCCAGCCAGTTCTTGCTCTCCACGATTCAAAAGGAAAGGAGATCTCATATAACGACGATTATAGATTCAAACCCGATCCTGTTTTGCATTGTAAAATCCCAAACGACGGAGAATACCTCTTCTCAATATACGATGGAATATACAGGGGAAGAGAAGATTTTGTATATAGAGTAACAATAGGAGAATTACCTTTTGTCACAAGTGTTTTTCCCCTAGGTGGCAAAGTAAACGAACCAGTAAGTATAGAAATAAAAGGATATAACCTTCCTTCAACAAGATTAACTCCAAATACAAAAGATGCAGAGTCAGGAGTATACCCAATTGCAATAAAGAAAGAAGGATTTCTTTCAAATAGAGTTTTATTTGCTCTAGATACTCTCCCAGAATCTCTAGAAAGAGAACCAAACAACAAAATTGAAACCGCTCAAAAAATAAACCTTCCAATAATAATAAACGGACGCATAGACGTTGAAGGAGACAAAGATATATTTCAATTTGAAGGCAGGGCAGGAGAACAAGTAGTCGCAGAGATTATGGCAAGAAGATTAGACTCTCCTTTAGATTCAACGTTAAAAATAACTGATGAAAAAGGAAAGCAAATTGCTTACAATGATGACCGAGAAGACATAGGTTCTGGAGTAAACACTCACCATGCGGATTCCTACCTCCGTTTCACTCTCCCTTCAGATGGTAAATATTTTATTCATCTTAAAGATGCTCAGAATGCGGGAGGAGAAGAATACGCCTATCGCCTTAGAGTAAGTGCTCCTCGCCCAGACTTTGCTCTTAGAATCGTTCCATCAAGCGTTTCCCTGCGCCCAAGTTCAAGTGCCTCCGTTTCCATTCACGCAATACGCCAAGATGGTTTTGACGGAGACATTTCTGTAAAGTTAAGAGATGCTCCAAAAGGATTCTCAAGCTATGAAAGCACACTCTCAGGCACTCAAGAAGTCTCTCAGATTTCAATTTCAACTTCCTTAGATTCATTAGAAAAACCAGTTCCTCTTTATCTAGAAGGCAGAGCAAATGTTAATGGAAAAGAAATAATTCATGATGCAATTCCTGCGGAAGATAGAATGCAAGCCTTCCTCTGGAGACATTTAGTTCCAGCAAGAGAATTTATAGCAACAATTATAGATTCGAATTATACTCCTCAAAGAACAAGCACGAAAAGAATAAAGAAAAAGTAAAATCAAAAATAGTTATCATAAACCATAATATCTCACAGCTCACATTCTTTACCCATTAATCCTCGTACAATAGACGACAACAACAATTCATCTTTCTCTACAATCCCATTAAACCAAAAAGATAAATTTTGTCCTAATTCCAGAGTTATCGCTTAAATTTAAATATAAATCTCCCTACGTAAATAGATGAAAAAATCTCTGATTGCAGGCTTAAGTGCATTGGTTCTAGCAGGCTCATGCATGGATGCTAAAGGCTCAGACTTTTCATTTAGATTTGGATCTCCTTCCTGGCACCATCATAGCCCTCACTCCCATATCTGGAACGGTAATCCCCCAAGATATTATTACTACAATAGTTCTCCAAGTCAGTATTATTCCTACCCACAACACTATTCATGGCAATCCCAAACAATAATTGTTATTCCAAATTATAATCAAATGATTGTACCTGCAATACCTGTCTTTCCTCAACCAACAACAAGATTCCATTTTAGCTGGTAACTTGCATAAAACAAAGATTAATTATTATCTCTTCAATAACTTTACTTCATCGAATATTAGATAATATGTCTTAATGGATAAGTAGTTCCTCAAACTTATATACTCAAAATTATTCTTATTTATATGAAAACCTTACTAGCTGCCTTAGGAGGAGCTGCAGTTCTAGCCCTTACTGGATGTGATACAACTACAACAGTTGTACACAAATATGAGGGAGCGCAAATGGGAAGAGGACCTTGTTGTCCCAGATACCAATGCGCGCCCCTTTGTGATAGGCCTGTGTATGGACGAGGACTTGGAAGAGGAATGGAAAGAGGTTATGGCCCGGGATGCCGATATTGGCAAGCACCGCAAGAACCAAAACCTGAAATGAATAGACCCGGACTACCAAGAATTGAAAAACCGACACCCCCTGCCCCCGCAAAGGATAAACCTTTGCCGCCTTGGTACCCACGAAATCAACAACCTCCTAAGAAATAAATAGAAAAAAGAGTCTAAAATTGAATAAAATCCCTAGTTGGTTCTTTATAATTCTGCAAAACCAATAAACTTTAAAAGTTTCTTTCCCTAACATAAATATGAAAATAGAAGTGGATACAGTAAAAGGATTCAGAGATATTCTGCCTCCCGAATCATTAAAAAAAACAGAAGTAAAGAAAATTATAGAAAAAAATTTCAAACTTTATGGATTTGTTCCAATTGAAACCCCTATAATAGAATTTGATGAGATAATGAAATCAGACAACGAAGAAGAAAATGAAGCAATATCTGATAGATTTAGACTAAGAGACAGAGCCGGAAGAAATCTTGGATTAAGATATGAATTTACTTTCCAATTAGCTAGAATAATGAAAATGAATCCTAACATAAAACTTCCATTCAGAAGATATCAAATAGGAGAAGTATTTAGAGATGAGCCAGTTGGTCCGGGAAGATTCAGACAATTTACCCAATGTGACATAGATATCTTGGGAGATTCTTCTCTCGATGCAGATATGGAATGCCTTTCAGCAGTTTCAGATATCCTAAAAGAGCTAAGAATAGACGCAGAAATAGAAGTAAACAACAGAAAACTTCTTTCATCCGTAATAGAATCTGTCCAAATTACGGATATAAAGAACACAATGAAAGAACTTGATAAAAAAGATAAAATAGGAGAAGATAATGTAAAAGTTAATCTAAAAAGATATGCAGATTCAAATCAAGTCCTTACCCTATTCAAACTTCTAGAAAAACCTCTAGATTTCTTCATTGAAAACGCATTTGACGGAGCAGAAGAAGTTGAAGAGTTATTAATCAAGTCTAAACAACAAAATATAAAGATAAAATTCAATCCATTCATGATTCGTGGATTAGGATATTACACAGGCAATATCTTCGAAGTTAAAACAAAAGAAAAAAGCACAATCGCGGGTGGAGGAAGATATGATAAATCTGTTGGTAGTCTTTTAAATAAAGAAATTCCTGCAGTAGGGATATCATTTGGATTAGAAAGAGTCACAGAACTTGCAAATATAAAATTAAACTCAATTCCAAAAGTAATTGTAATCTCTATAGAAGAAGATAAACTCGCCATTAAACTAACAAAAACCCTAAGAAGCTCTGGAATCTCATGTATTATGATGAAAAATCCAAAAGACGCCCTTGAATATGCCAACTCCCAATCTATCCCACATGTGATATTCCTTGGCGAGGATGAAGCAGAAAAAAATAAATTCAAAATTAAAACCCTTGCTTCCGGAGAAGAAAAGCTTTTAGGAGAAAAAAGTCTTCTTTCCTTTTTGAAAAAGTGAATAACTATATCTAAAACACAAAGTTAATGCCCTTCGGACAACTCAGCCAAAATACCAAGAACTGCATAAATATCTATAATATGAATAATCTCATCAGATAGAAGATAATAATTTTTCTTTTTTTAATATTGTTTAAGAATAAAAATACTGGCCTTTTATACTTTATATATGTAAAATTATCCCATGAGATATCTATTTTTCTATTAATTTTACAGTTTAACAATTAATTTTTAATGAATATTCGCAAATCTAAGTAAAACAAAATAACCTGCAAACAAAACAAAAACAATTGCAGTTAAAATATACAAATACCCTCTGAGAATTCTGTAATCTCCTGTAAGCTCCTTCTCCCTATTTTCTACTCTTTCAAGCCTTGCAGCTAAAGACCTAGGATTTTTTAATTCTACCATGTTTTCAAATTAAACTGTGCCGCCAAATAGTCTTATGAAGAACTCAATTAAAGACCTTATCAGAGATTTAACAGTATTCCCAACCTGAATACTTGGAAAATCACTAATAATCTTACCTGTTGTCGTTGCATTTCCAAATCCCCCACCTCCAAGTCCGGACTCCATTCCAGGAGATTCAGACGCAGGACTATTATCCTGAACAACAGTTATTTTTGTTTTATTAGGGGGAACATATGCCCCACCTCCTCCTCCCACAGAACTCTCGGTAGTCGCTGCAGCAGCGGCAGTATTGTTGTAATAAACATACTCTCTCGTATCATTGGTATAAACAAATAAAGCATACCTTAATGTTAAAGTTCCGGTATAAGTAATATTAAACAGATTGCCTGAACCATCAACACCTGCAGCAGCATTATCTAACCTTGAACCATAAACGCTTGTTATTGTTCCCCTTTCATTGTATCCATATTGGGAATCTCCTTCCACAACAGTAATATAATTCGCCTGAGTAACTGCAGTCACATCACCAGTATGGTCAAAATTAACTTCATATGCATACAAGCCAGTAACACTTGAAATGCCTATCTGCGCATCAGTAGAATTAATCGAAGTTAAAGTAACCCCAACAGCAGAAACTAAAGCAAAACTAAACAACACAGCTATCAAAGACAAAACAACAAAACCAATCTCTCTTTTAACCATGTAATAGACAACTAAAACATAATATATAAAGCTTTTTATGCTCAAAATCAAGCTTTTACGACGATAAAACAATAAAAATTTCAAAAATAATCAACCAAAAGCCTTATAAACTAATCAAGCAGAGAAAAAACATGAAAAAGACACTACTAAACGGTATAACATTAGCAGCATTTCTAGCTCTCGCCCCCTTTCAATCAAACGCACAAGGAATTATAGTAGTAAATACTAAAAAAACTCAAGAAAGACAGAGAATAGAAAAGTCAGGACCAACATGCAGTTCAATGAAAGATGCGGTTGTAGAGGCAAGAAGACCAATTGGTTCATCTGGGGGAGCAATAACAAATTATAACGATGCCGTGTATGCCATACAAGTTCTTGGAAGAAATAATTACATGAAAACACAAACACCTGGAATGTATACAAGGAGCAACGCAGAAGTCTATGGATTATTGCAGAGTTCTCAAAATTCAATAAAGGCAGGCTTGAGATATTTCCAAGAAGATATTATAAAGATGTTAAAAAACGAAGAGCAACCAAAAAGTCAGAATCCTTCCTATCTTGAATCAATATTCTCTCAGCCATTATTTGTTTCAACAAACCTTCCAGTAATATTGAGAGGATATGAAAAGCTATTAGATAGTTTAAATGCTGAAAGAGAAATGTGTAAGGGATTGGAAAGAAAAGCACAGGAACAAATATTAAAATTTAATTCTCAAGGAGATGAATCAAAATATAAAAAAGATAAAGTAACCTCAGAAGAAAACGATATCTATTGGTTCCTTAAAGAGGCTTGCCCTCAAAGAGTCAAAGAATTAGACAAAGAAATAGACTCAGTTGAAAAAACAATAAATAAGCTAAGAACTAAAGAAACAAAACAGAATGCTAAAAGAATATGCACTGAATACAATGAAAGCATTAGTAATGCAAAAACCCTAAGACAAAAGCAGGAAGTCCGGGACAAATAATTGATATTAGACAAAAGAAGAAAAGTTAGAAAAAACAAGTAATCGTTATCCCATATACTCTAATCCTCTCGATATTAATCAGTATAAGATATTTAAATTATTCTTTTATTAGAATGCTCTTCTCTCAATACTCTCAGCATACTGTCTTGCCTTAGCTTCAATTAAATCATTATTCGTCTTTTCATCTGCCCTTCTCCTTCTCCACAACAGCGCAGGCACTCCTGCACCCAAAAGCGCAAAAGTGCTAGGTTCAGGTATGAACATTATCGAGCCTGAATCTAAGAATGTTACAGCAGGATCAGGTTCGGCCCCAGCCGCATGAACGTCTCCATTAGCATAAGTTACACTAGTAGGATAATTTGGTTGAAAAATTAAAGTATCACTTCTGCTCAGATCATTAAGAGATATTTGTATCGCCGAAGATAAGCTATTTCCAAAAACAGCATTTGCTGAACTAATACTAATAACATTATTTCCATAATTTCCAGAACCATCAATAGTTGCATCGATTGTTTTTACCAAAAAAGAATCATTCTGCCAAACACCATTAGTGGCAAGAACAGCGCGAGTTACGGTAAATTTGTTGCTCATGGAAACATCAGTTAAATTAAAGTTATAAGTTGTACTTCTCATTTTACTACTAGAGTCCACTGGAGCATTTGTACCTGTATTAATAAAAGTTCCAACAAGAATATTCAAACTTGCATTATTTGTATATCCTCCATATCCAGGAGCATAAGCAGTATAATTTTGCTTCCAGATATTTGTATTTGCAGGATTTAAAGTAGCTGAATTAGTCCAATTAACTTGGTCTGATTGAGCATATAGGATATAAAATGAAGGGTCATTAGTATGCGCCTTTGCCTCTTGAAGACTTCCGAGTAAAGCTCCAGCTCCAATCAAAACAGGAGCTACAAGATTTTCAAGCCCCTTTCTCAATAAATTGCCTATTTTTACCATGAAAATATCCTAAGAACTTATCTTATAAACCTTTTGGTGTTAGAACTAGATAGGAGTATCATAAACAGATTTAACGAGTATCAACTTGGAACCCTATCTTTGCTACCTCGATAATATTGAGCTTCCCATCACATGAAATATCGTATTCTGGAACAAAAGTATTGTCTCCAGTTACGTTGTTATAATTATCAAATTCATGGTTATAATCAACATCATTAACTACCCCATCATCACTAACATCAACATCTCTCTTTCCAAGATAACTACAATCGATTATCTTTCCAAGAGTATATGCGCCTGCACTACCAGCACCAGAATCAACTGAACTTCCCGCAGGCAAAATTGGAATAACTTTAGATCCTCCAAAGAGATTATCGCTAAAGTTCCTTATCAATCCAAAGAACTGCAAATACAACAAACCACCATTTCCTCCAACACTTCCTGATAATGTACTATAACCTCCCAATCCTGTAAAGTTAGCCCTAGTTGTGTTCAAGAAGTAAGGAACAGTTACATTAACACGAGAAGCGTTTCCTCCTGCTGTTCCTGGCGAGATTGTGCTTCCCGTTTTACCATTAAATACAATCCCCTGAGTGTAATTGCCTCTGTTTCCAACTGTACTCTTTATAAAAGTAATATTCGAAAGGTTGAGGAACAATTCATTCCCATTTCCTGAATTGTCATACAAAGTATAAAGGGTTCCATTTATTCTAAAGTTCTGGAAGTCACAGACATTTCCAGAACATAACGAGGAATATAAGTAACATGAAGTTGTTATATTACAATCTTGTCCCTCCGCATTACACTGACTTCCTTGAGCGTTAAAACAACTATCTAATAGAGTTATGTTTCTTACAGTTGTCGCATTTCTATTATTCGAGGAGTCAGTTATATTTATCTGATATCTATACGCTCCAGCATTTAGTCCTGTCCAGTTAATAGAGTAACTGGCAGAAGTAACAACTGTTGTATTAACCGTGGTTCCCCCATTTGTATAAAGAGAGAAAGTCATATTCGCCAAATTAGTTTCAATCCAGGTTACATTAACATATATTCCGGAACTATTTTCTCGCACTTCATTGTTATTTTCGGTTCTAATTCCGTAGGCGATTAATGGGGTAGTTGTATCTACATTTACTGTTCTTGTTTCAGTTGTATTGACATGATTTAAAGTATCTGCGGCAGAAACATTAAAGGTATAAGTTCCATCAGATAGAGAAGTAAAGTTAATATTTCTATTTCCCGCCCCAAATGTTGTTACATTGACTACGCCAGTTGTGTTATACAATGTAAATGTAACGTTTGCTTCATTTGCTTCGGTAATACTTACATTAACATAAATCCAGTTTCTCGAAACATTGCTTGAATTATCTGCTAAATTCCCGTAAACGATTCCTGGATTAGCTGTATCAATTCTAATTAGATAAGTTGCGCTATTATTTTTATTGTTTAGAATATCTGTTGAAGTTGCGTTGAAATAATATATTCCATCTGACAATCCGGTATAGTTGATGAAATTAGGATTTGCAGCAGTCGTATTGCTTTGTAGTAGTGCCTTAGACGAATCATATAATCTTATCGTTATGTTAGCTAAGTTAGTGTCTACTGAAGTTGCATTGACAATGATATTGCTTCTGCTTATATTGCTATTATTGCTTTCAGTTAGCACGCCATAGTCTATTGTCGGACTTATCGTATCAACAAAGAAAGTAACTGAAGATGAATTCAGATTATTGACTGTATCATTTGCATAAACAATCCAAGTATTACTCCCTTCCGAAGCAGTTAATCCCGTAGCATTATTCCCGCATGTTATAGAAACGTTGCTTGCCCCATTTAGAGAGTACCAGCAAGATGACAATACAACATTATCTGATGCTGTATAATTCAATTGAGTTACAGCAGAATTGTAGGAAATATTTGCTGGATAAACCATCGAGATTGATGGGGATGTTGTATCTAATACAACGGAATATGTCTCACTGTTATTAATATTGTTTAACACATCTGTTGCACTTGCATTGAAGTAATAAGTTCCATCAGCCAATC
>Ga0233425_10002793_pt1 | contig 33307 bp, 32 predicted proteins | sample Watercolumn_Towu_2_FD_181712 | JGI IMG/M metagenome (GOLD analysis project Ga0233425, IMG submission 181712) | Freshwater microbial communities from Lake Towuti, South Sulawesi, Indonesia - Watercolumn_Towuti2014_140_MG | ecosystem: Environmental > Aquatic > Freshwater > Lake | place... | reverse complement strand
GGCGCGTCGGTGTTCGACGTCGTGCAGATCAACGTCGCCGAGCCCAAGCAGTTCATCGGTCTGTTGATCGGTGGTTCGGTGGCGTTCCTCTTCTCGGCGCTCGCCATCCGCGCGGTGGGTCGCACGGCCGGTGTCGTGGTGCAAGAGGTCCGCCGCCAGTTCGCCGACGGCAAGATCATGACCGGTGAGAAGAAGCCCGACTACGGACCCGTCATCGACATCTGCACCGCCGCGTCACTGCGCGAACTCGCGACGCCCGCGCTGCTCGCGGTGCTCACGCCGGTCATCATCGGCTTCGGCATCAACTCGCTCGCCCTCGGCGCGTTCCTCGCCGCGGTGATCCTCACCGGCCAGCTCATGGCGAACTTCTTGAGCAACTCCGGTGGCGCGTGGGACAACGCCAAGAAGTTCATCGAGGACGGCAACCACGGCGGCAAGGGATCCGACGCGCACAAGGCGGCGGTCATCGGCGACACGATCGGCGACCCGTTCAAGGACACCGCGGGTCCGGCGCTCAACCCACTGATCAAGGTGATGAACCTGGTGTCGCTCCTCATCCTGCCGGCGGTCATCAACCTGCAGGACAACGACGGCGGTCGCTACGCGGTTGCGGGTGTCGCACTCGCGGTGCTCCTCGGAGCGATCGCATTCTCCAAGCGCGCATCGACCGGATTCACCGGCGACTCCAAGCCGGCAATGGCCACCGCCGACGCCTAAACACGGCTTCTTTCGCCAAATCAGCACCCCAGACGACAGCGACGGCCGACAAACCGGCCGTCGCCGGTCGCGATCCGCAACGCCGCTGGTGAGGGACGGGCAACTGCCCGTCCCTCCGCGCGTCAGTAGGTGAAGGTGAGCGCCCCGCCCTCGGTGAACTCATAGAGGCTCGGCGCGCCCTTCACTTCGGCCCCGGACGAGGCGTCAGGGTACGGTGCCGTTGCGTTGACCGCCCTGCTGAACGGAGGATCGCAGCCAGGTCCGGATCGCGGCCCGAACCGTTCTATCTCGGGATCGCTGACGCGCTGCTCGGCCTGCCGCTGTCGACGATCTACGTGCGCGAGGCCCATGCGCACTTGCACGTCTTCCTTTCCCAGATGACCTATCTCCCAGATGACCTATCGCCGCCTCTGGTGTTTGCGGTACTCGAGGAACGGCGGGATCAGCGACAGCACGATGATGAGGGCGACGATCGGGAGCAAGTACTTGTCGATGTTGTCCTCGCCGATGGTGTCGCCGAGGAAGTAGCCGAGCAGCAGAATCCCGATCGCCCAGAGCGCCGCGCCGGCGACGTTGTAGATCGCGAACACACGCGCCCGCATCGACGACGCGCCCGCGAGCATCGGCACGATCGTCCGCACGAACGGAACGAAGCGGGCGATGATGATCGCCTTGGCGCCGCGGTGGTCGAAGAACTCCTCGGCCTGTTCGGCATACTTCGTCTTGAAGATGCGCGCGTCGGGCTTGAAGAGCCGGGTTCCGAAGCGCGCGCCGATCCAGTAGCCGACCTGACCGCCTGATACCCCGGCGACGAAGCAACCGATGAGCAACACCCATAGGTTGAGGTGCGGCAGCGTCCCGTCCTCGGGGGCCGAGGCCGCGAAGCCGGCGATGAACAGCAGCGAGTCGCCAGGGAGCGGCGCCGGGACGATGCCCGATTCGACGAGCACGATCAGGATCAACCCGACGGTGCCGAAGTCCTCGATCAGTCGCTTCGGGTCGACGAAGTCGAAGAGGGCGAGGATCCCGTTCACGGCGGCGCAGGCTAGGGGGCATGCGTCGTGCGATCGGGCCTTCTGTGCCTGCAAAATCCGGCGATGCGGGCGAACTTCACCGGCGCCTGCTAACAGTGGAGCACCGCCGGACCGAAGAGAAGCCCTGTGCCCAAGCCCCTCGTCGTCGTCGAATCGCCCGCCAAAGCTCGCACCATCGCGGGCTTTCTCGGTGCCGACTACGAGGTCATGGCGAGCATCGGCCACATCCGTGACCTGCCGAAGAGCGGCCTCGCGATCGATGTCGAGAACGGTTTCCGGCCCGACTACGAAGTCCCGGCCGGGAAGAAGGACGTCGTCCGCAAGCTCAAAGCCGCGCTCAAGAACGCGGACGAACTGATCCTCGCGACCGATGAGGATCGCGAGGGCGAGGCCATCAGCTGGCACATCGTCGAGGTGCTGCAACCCAAGGTGCCGATCAAGCGGATGGTGTTCCACGAGATCACGCCGAGCGCCATCCGCGAAGCCCTGGCGAACCCGCGCCAACTTGATCTGAAGCTGGTCGAGGCCCAAGAAGGCCGGCGCATCCTCGACCGCCTCGTCGGTTACGAGGTCTCGCCGGTGCTGTGGCGCAAGATCGGCAGCCAGGCGCGCAGCGCCGGACGGGTCCAGAGCGTCGCGGTGCGGATGGTCGTCGAGCGTGAACGCGCGCGCATGGCATTCCGCAAGGGCGGGTGGTTCGACCTCGAGGGTGCGTTCGTCGCCGCGGGGACGGGGTTCGGTGCCAACCTCGTCGAGCTCGACGGTGTGCGTTTGGCGACGGGCAACGACTTCGACGCGAACACAGGCGCTGTCGCCGAGGGTCGCGATGTCGTCCTGCTCGACGAGCGACGCGCGAGCGCTCTCGCTGCGGCACTGCACCGCCAGCCGTTCGCCGTCCGGTCGGTCGAGAGCCAGCAGTTCGCCGAACGACCGAAGCCGCCGTTCACCACGAGCACGCTCCAACAAGAAGCCGCGCGCAAGCTCCAGTTCCCCGCGTCGAAGACGATGGCGGTCGCGCAGCGTCTCTATGAACGCGGCTACATCACCTACATGCGCACGGACAGCACCAACCTGTCCGGGCAGGCCGTGACGGCAGCCCGTAGCACGATCCGCGAGATGTACGGCGTCGAGTACCTCCCCGACGAGCCCCGTGCCTACCGCGGCAAGGTGAAGAACGCGCAGGAGGCCCACGAAGCGATTCGCCCGGCGGGCGAGCGCATCCGCACGCCCGACGCCGTGAGCTCCGAGCTCGATGCTGACGAACGACGGCTCTACGAACTCGTCTGGATCCGCACGGTCGCGTGCCAGATGGTCGATGCCCGGGCTCGTCGCGTCACCGTGCGACTCGGCGCGACCGCCACGTCGGGCGAGGCCGCGATCTTCCGTGCGAGCGGCAAGACCTACGAGTTCCTCGGTTTCCGGCGCGCGTACGTCGAGGACACCGACGAGGACGACGAAGAGCGTGAGGCCCGACTCCCCGTGGTCAACGAAGGCGACCCCGTCGAGTGCGAGGTGCTCGCGCCCGCGGGTCACGAGACCAAACCTCCGGCGCGCTACACCGAGGCGAGCCTGGTCAAGGAACTCGAGGAACGAGGCATCGGCCGTCCGAGCACCTATGCCGCGGTGCTCGGCACGATCCAACAGCGCGAGTACGTCTGGAAGAAAGGCACCGCGCTCGTGCCCGCCTGGAGCGCGTTTGCGGTGATCCGGTTGCTCGAACAGCACTTCGGTCACCTCGTCGATTACGGGTTCACGGCGACGATGGAAGAAGCGCTCGACGCGATCGCTGCGGGCGAGGGCGAAGCCGAGAAGTGGCTGCACAGCTTCTACTTCGGCAACGGCACCGATGGGCTCGCCGAACTCGTCGGCGACAAGAACCTCGAAGGCATCGACCCGCGCGCCATCAGCACGATCCCGATCGGTGTCGACGCCGACGGCGAGCCGGTGGTCGTGCGTGTCGGTCGTTACGGGCCGTACGTGCAGCGTGGCGAGTCCGACGAGCGCGGCTCGATCCCGGCCGACGTCGCGCCCGACGAGGTGACGGTCTCGCTTGCGCTCGAGCTGATCGAGCGGCAGGCCCAGGGACCCCAGGCGCTCGGCGACGATCCCGCGACCGGTCTGCCGGTCTATGTCCTCAACGGTCGCTACGGGCCGTACGTGCAGCTCGGCAACCAGGAGCAGGGGTCGAAGCAGAAGCCGGCGCGTGCCTCACTGTTCGCCTCGATGCAACCCGACACGGTGACCCTGGACGACGCACTGCGGCTCCTGTCGTTGCCGCGCACGGTCGGTCAGGACACCGAGGGGCGGGAGATCATCGCCAGCCCGGGCAGGTTCGGTCCCTATCTGAAGCGCTCCGACGGCGAAACGCGCAGCCTCGGTGCCGAAGGGGAGCTGTTCTCCATCACGGTCGCCGAGGCCGAGTTCGCCTTCAGCCAGCCCAAGCGCGGGCGTGGGCGAGGCGCGGCGAAGCCGCCCATCGCGGAGTTCGGCGAGTCGCCCGATACCGGCAAACCGATGCGTGTCCTCGAGGGACGTTTCGGCCCCTACGTCACCGACGGCATCACCAACGCGACGGTGCCTCGTGGCACCGATCCGACGACACTCAGCGCGGACGAGGCGCTCGCGCTGCTCCGCGCCCGCGCCGACATGGCGCCGCGCAAGCGCCCCACGAAGGCCCAGAAGGCCACGGCGAAGAAGACCACGCAGAAGGCCGCGAAGGCCACGGCGAAGAAGGCCACGCAGAAGGCCGCGAAGGCCACGGCGAAGAAGGCCGCGGCGAAGAAGGTCGCGAGCAAGAGCGCGGCGCAAGAGACCAAGTCGCCCGCCACGCAAGTCCCTGACACGAAGCCGGCAGCCGACGGATCCGAGCCGGCTTCCAACCCCGCGTTGCCGGCGGGCCAGGGCGCTGCGACCGAATGACGTGACGCGCCACCCGAAATTGCGGCGCAACGATCGGCAACGCCGGTCCATACTCGGGTGCATGGATCATCGAACGACAGAGGAGCTCGAAGCCGGCCTCGACGAGGTGCGCGCCGCGCCGCGTGATCGTGGGACGCTCGAGCTCATCGTGCGGCGCCCTGCGGTCGACGAGCGCGAGACGCTCGACACGGGAGAACTGAACCTCTCCGAGGGACTCGTCGGCGACACCTGGAACCAGCGCTCGAGCAGCCGCAGCGCCGACGGCCGACCGCACCCCGACATGCAGCTCAACATCATCAACGCACGCGCGATCGCCTTGATGTGCCCCGATCCGCAGCGACGCGCGCTGGCCGGAGATCAGCTGCACGTCGACCTCGACCTGAGTGCCGACAACCTTCCGGCAGGAACGCGGCTCGAGATCGGCTCGGCCGTGATCGAGATCACCGACCAGCCTCACACGGGTTGCGCCAAGTTCGCGGCCCGCTTCGGCGCCGACGCGCTCCGCTTCGTGAACGTCGGCGCTGGTCAGGAACTTCGGATGCGTGGCATCAACGCCAAGGTCGTGCAGCCGGGCAACATCCGGCGCGGCGACACGATTGCGGTCGTTCGTCCCTAGGCGAGCCGGGACCGCACGGCATCGACGGGGCGAGCCGAGAACCCGTCACGAATCCTTCGGCGCGGCACGCAGATCCGACGCCGGCCGGTGGCCGTGCTCCTCGGCCCAGTCGTATCGATTCTCGGTCGTCTCGTAGGCGCGGCCCGCGACCTCGCGCAGCGTTCGAACCGGCCGCTGGTCCTTGCGCACCGTGAAGTACATGATCGACCCGAGGGGAATGGGGATCCAGTACGCGGCGAGCCGGTACGCCGGGACGCCGATGAGCGCGACGTTGCGCCCGACCCCGAATCCGACGAGCGTGGGAACGAGGACGCCTTCGACGATCCCCAACCCGCCGGGTGTGATCGGGATCACCGCCATGACCTGCGCCAGCCCGAAGGCGACCAGCACACCGATGACAGGCGGCCGGTCGCCGAACGCCCACAAGAACACGAAGAGACTCGTCGCGTCGAGCAGCCAGTTGAGCGATGCCCAGGCGAACGCACGACGAACGAGTTGAGGATCGCGGAGCAACTCGCCGAGACGACCGGCGACCTGCCCGACGATCTGTTCGATCCGTTCGGGATCGCGGAAGCGCAGCTTGCGCGACATGCGGTGCAATGTCTTTTGCGCGCGCGCCTGGCCACGGATCAACCCGACGACGACCACCGCGACGAACAGCAGCACGATCGCGCCGAGTCCGGCCGCGATGCCGTAGAGCGGGCCGACGCCGTACATCGGGATCGAGACGAGGAGCCCGACCCACAGCAACAGGTTGAGCACGCAGGCAGACGCCAGTCCGGTCGCGGCCAGCGCGAAGCCCGCATCAGGCCCGGGCACGCCGCTCGTGGTGAGGAGGCGGTAGCCGAGCGCCGTGCCCGCGGCGGAGCCCGCAGGGACGACGTTGGTCACGGCCTTGGTGGCCAGCTGGATCCGGAACACGCGCAACAGCCCGATGCGCGACCCGTTCAGCGCGACGTTCGTGAGCTGCGAGTACGCCATCAGCGCGGCGAGCTGCAGGCCGAGCCCGAGCACGAGGAACTGGAACTTGACGTCGGAGAGCGTCTCGAGTGCGTTCTGGGTCCCGGCGAGTTGCGGCAGGATCAGGTACCACGCGACGAACAGGAACGCCACGATGCGCACCGTGCGTCGCAGGTGTCGGCTTGCGGCCGACCGCTCCCCGCGTGCCACCCAAGGCAGACCCGACGACTGGGTCGCCGCCTCGGAAGTGGTGCGATCCGTCATGGTCGTGTGCCGCCTCCCGCGTGCGAGCAGCGAGGGCGCCCGGTGTGCGTCGGCCTGGCTTACGGGCGCCGAATGTATAGGTTGACACGGGTGTTTCGGCGCCGATCGGCTGCGACGTCATCCCGGCCGATCGAACCCGATTCCGGTCGGGCCAGCGCGAACTGCCCACCGGTGCCCACCTGGCACGACCAACCGGAGGCTCCCAGCGTGGCGCGCGGCGTGTTCATCGTCCTCGAAGGCGGCGAAGGGTGTGGCAAGAGCACCCAGTGCCGCCTTCTCGCCGAGGCGCTCCGGGAGCGTGTCGCCGAAGTCGTGCTCACCTTCGAGCCCGGCGCCACCTCGCGCGGCGCGGTGATGCGGGCGGCGCTGCTCGATGATCCGACGCCGCTCGACTCGCGCGCCGAGGTGTTGCTCATGAACGCCGACCGCGCGCAACACGTCGCCGAAGTGGTCGTGCCGGCGATCGAGCGTGGCGCGGTCGTCGTCTGCGATCGTCACGCGCCGTCGTCGATCGTGTACCAGGGCGTCGCCCGCGGCCTTGGCGTCGACACGGTCCTCGCGGTGTGCGACCTCGCCACGAGCGGCGTGCATCCCGACCGCGTGGTCGTGCTTGACGTGTCGGAGGCGACGGCGCGGGCGCGACGCGCGGCGGTGCCCGACCGCATCGAGCTCGAGAGCGACGAGTTCCATGCTGCGGTCCGCGCCGCGTATCGCGACCTCGCGCCCCGCTTCGGCTGGCTCGTCGTCGATGGCGAAGGGACACCCGAAGCGGTGCGGGCCAGGGTCGTCGCGGCCGTGTCGGACGTGCTCGACGGCCTGTAGGGTCGCTCGCGATGACGGCGAGGTGGTGGGCACGATGACGATCGGACCGGACCTCGCTGCCGGACTGGTAGGCCAGGAGCGGGTGCTCCGATGGCTCGACGCCGCGGCGGCACGTCCGAACCACGCCTACCTGATCGTGGCCGCACACCACGACGACGGGTTGGCCGCGGCCCGCTACTTCGCGGCGAGAGTCCTCGACGCTGACGCGTCGCGCCGGCGCCAGATTGCGCTCGGAGAGCATGTCGATGTCCGCGAGTTCGAACCCGACGGCCCGTCGTACAAGGTCGACTTCGTGAAGAAGCGGATCATCGTCGACACCTTGCGGGTGCCGATGGAGAGCGAAGCCAAGGTCGTGATCGTCCACGAGGCCGAACGAATGTGCCTGATCGCGAATTCGGCGAACGCCTTCTTGAAGACGCTGGAAGAACCACCGCAACGCACCGTGATCGTGCTCGTGACGACCGCTCCCGACGATCTGCTGCCGACCATCCGTTCGCGCTGTACCCGCATCGACCTCGATCCGGTGCTCGACGATCAGGTGCGGCTCGCACTCGAGACCGACGGGTCGATCAGGCCCGACGACGCGCGGCGCGTGGCGCCACTGTCGGGTGGCCAGATCCGCCGGGCGCGCGACCTCGCCGGGCGGCTTGCGGCGGTTCGGGCCGCCTTCGCCGCGGCCCCCGGGCAGCTCGACGGTACCGGCGCGAGGGCCGCGACGATCGCGCACGAACTCGATGCTGCGGTCGTAGCGGCAGACGAAGAGCTCGCCCGAAGTCTTGAAGAAGCCGAGAAGGAACTCGGGGCCGATCTGGGTCGCCAAGGCTATGAGGCGAAGGCCGTCAAGTCGCGGGTGAAGATGCTGGCCGACAAGCACAAGCGCGTGCTGCGGCGGGCGCGTATGGAGACGATATTCGAGGGCGTGACGGCGATCGAGTCGGTCTTGTTCGATTCACTGAGCGGCGTGCCAGCCCGCAACGACGACATCTCGCCGCTCGGCTGGGACGCCCGCCGCTGCGCCGCCGGGCTCGACGCCTGCCGCGCCGCCCGCGAGGCCATCGCCATCAACGAGAAGGGGACGCTCCACCTCGAGCACCTCCTGCTCTCACTCGACCGCTGAACCCGACGCTCGGCACAACCGCGCGTTCGCTTCGCGATCAGGCGTGTCGCGAACTCAGGCTGCGGCACCCGGATCGGTGACGCGACCGAGGAACAAGACGGTGCCCGTCACGCGGTCGCGGATTGCGAATACGAACGGACGATCGACGGTGACCGTGGGGCCGTGCGAGTCTCGCATCGCCGAGCCGGTTGCGGCGGCGGCCTCGGTGCCCTCCTCGTTGACGCGGATGAAGGTCGCGTGCTCGACGGCGGCGAGCGCAAGTGCTCGTGTCCCCGTCATCCCGGAGAAGTTGGCGTCGTCGAAGGCGGCCGCGACTCCGAGATCGCGGAGCGGTTGGACGAGGCTCGCGTGATATCCGAACGAGAAGCGCGGCAATGCCAGGTGGATGCCGCCATCGGTGAGAGACCCAAAGACCTCGCGCAGCAGCTCACCGTCAAGTCGTGACTCGAACGTGCGCAGATCCTCGGGAACGATCACGACCATTGACAACTCGCCGCCCGTGTACGGAATCTCGACCGCGGACCAACCCGCGCCGAAGCCGCTCGGCAGATACTCGTTGAAATGCATCGTCGGTACCGACACCGCGGCGCCGTCGAGGCGGTGGAACGGCTCTGACTCCGTGAGTTCGGCGTTGAACGGGAAGTGCCACGAGGCGTCGAGGTAGACGGCGTCGACGAGCGCTAGCTGCGTGTTGGGGTCGATCGTGCCCGCGGGGAACAGTTCCTCGATGCGCTCTCGGGTCTGCGCGGCGACCCACTTGTTGATCGCTTGTCGAGCGAGTTCGGGATCCGACGCGAAGTCCAGGGTGCCGAACGGCGAGCTGTAGTCGCGGGCGAGGAGTTCCACGTAGCCGTCGAGAAATTCGTACCCGGTTTGTCCGAACGCGCGGTTCGCGATGGCGAGGGTCAGGTCGTCGTTGTTGCGAGTCGCGAGTTCCAGGTCGAGCTGATTGAAGGCACCGTGAAGCCGTTCGTCTGCGAGGTCGAGCTGCAGTGCGGTTGCGAGTTGGCTCGCGGTCGCTCCCTCGGCTCCGGCCAGCACCATCGCCAGGCCGACCGACGCGCTGTGGGGGCCGAGCAGCAGGTTCTCGCTGCCGTCGTCGAGGGTGCGGTACAGCGCGGCGGCGAAGTCGGTGTTGCCGGCCACCAGTTCGGTGAGGTCGGCGTCGGCGACGTCGGGTGAGCGATCGCGGGGCGTGTCGGAGGCGAGCAGGGCAATTCCCGATGGAGACGGCGTGAAATCTGTCGATCGGGTCGCCGCGCTGGGCCCGGATTCGGTCGGCTCGGCGGTACCGGAACTCGGAGCGACGCCTCCGCACGCCGCCGCGCCGAGGGCAGCGAGCACGATCAGCGAGCGGCGATACCGAGCAGCCACGGGGCGACCTCCACATTCGGAATCCGGCAAACGCTTATGACTCCGGGGAGCCGCCGACGGTTCGCTCATCGAGCCGCCGGAGCCGAGTCGCGATCGCGCGCCGGGCGGCGACCAGCCGCGTCTCAGACGAGGTCGAGCACGACTCGTTCGTCCTCGTTGAAGACCACCGCGATCTCCAGCCGACCGCCGAGGGCCTCGACGTAGGATCGAAGCGTCGAGAGCAGAACGTCGTCGCCGTGTTCGATGCGCGAAACGTTCGACTGCGCCGTGCGCAGCAGCGCAGCCAGCTCGACCTGCGTCACGGCGTGTGCCCGGCGCACCTCCGTCAGGCTGTACTCGACGTGCTCCTTTAGCGCGTCGAGCCTCGCACGCTCGCGAAGCTGGCGGACCGTCGGCTCCTTCGCCGCTTGCTTGTCGAGTCGTTCCTTCAGCTCGTTGAATTGCTTCGCCATCGTTGCGTCCCTCGTTCGGCAGGGCTACGGCCGTCCCTCGTCTCGCAGTTCTTCCAGGTACACGTCATAGAGGCGTTCCGCCTCCGGGATGGCGTGTCGGTACCACTCGTTCCACTGGTCATGCTTGTCGCCGCCGAGCAGCAGGACCGCCTGTTGCCGCGGGTCGAACACGAACAGCACGCGAAGGGTGCTCGCTCGTAGTTCCTTGAGATTCGAAAGACGCGAGCCCTCGAGTGTGTCGACCGACCCGCGCCTCGACCGCGACCTGCTCCTCGATCGAAAGACCGTTCCACCACCTCTCGAACTCGTCCGTGTACACGACGTCGTAGCTCACACAGGATCACGGTATATCATCAAAAAGATATCACGTCAAGTTGATATTCACGGACCGATCTTCCCAGCCCTTGCGCATGTCCGCGTGATCACCGTGCTTTTCTGTTCGGCGCGCGGCGAGAGTGCCGGCAGTTTCGATGCCGTGGCCGAGGGCCGCGTCTCGACGGGTTACGACTGTGGCGAGTTGATCCGTAGGCGAGCACCGTCGGTGAGGATCCGGTCGGTCACGTTGTTCGGGCCCGTGTCGCTCGTCTCGCCTCCCCAGATGAGGAGTTCGTTCCCGGTCCATGCGGAGATGAACGCGACCCGATCGAGGTTGATGGGGGCGACAGGCAGGTCGAACCACTCGGTGAGGTCGCGGTCGGCAACGGATGCCGCCACGTAGTCGTCAAGACCGCCGATGCTGCCATCTCCGAGATCGAGACCACCAAGCACCACCGCGTGTTCGCCCGCGGCAGCCAGGAGCGTGCTGCTCCCGGATGTGTGGTGCTCACTGAAGAGGCCTTGTGACGGGGCCACCACGGGCGACCAGGTTGCGGTGGCCGGATCGAGCGAATACGCGACCCGGCGTAGCATGCCGTCCTCGTTGACCTCGCCCACGAACAGCACACTTGTCGCTGTGGCGACGGCGTCGCCGTAGATCCCGAACCTCTCGAGATCGCGGATTTCGTCAGGAACCAATACGAGGACAAGTGAGTCGTCGCGCACGATCAGCGCCATCGCTGCGGGGCCAGGGGAGCAGCAAGTCGCTGTAGTCCGGCCGACGAAGACAACACCGTCGCGCGTCGCAAGCCCGCGAAAGCCTTGCTGGATGTCCCAAGCGGGGCCGCGTGGAAGTTGGCGACGCCGTTCGTTGCCGGTTCGAAGCTCCTGTTCGATGAGCACGCCCTTGTCGGCGTCGAGGCGGAGCCAGAACACCGAATCATCCGTGAGCGCAGCACCGAACATGTACTCCGACGATGGTGGCAGCACGCTCCAGGTGTCTGAACTGGGCGCGAAGGCCACGGTGCGATACCCCGCCGTGTCGCCGAGCAACCAGTTCACGACGAACACCGCTTCGTCGCCGATCCAACGCGCCGCGACGGGATCCCAGCCGGCGAAAGGCGCATCCGGTATCGAGCGCCACGTATCCGACTGCGGTTCGTAGGCGGCACCGTCGCGTAGCCCGATGGCGTCGTCGCTGAGATCGGACAGACCGCCCCAGACGATCCACTCTGTGCCGGTCCAGAGTGACGCCGACGAACGGCGTGCGCCCAGCGGGCTGCTGGCCAGCGACGACCACGTCATCGCCGGTCGCGTCGCGACGTCGACGCGTCTTTCGTTCAGGAGCAGTGCCGCGCCCGTGCTGATACCGATGACGGCCGCTGCCGCTGCAGCGACGCGCCACGCGGGCTTCCGCTGACGATGACGTTCGCGCGTCGGTATGACGACGGGACTCTCAATCCCGTCGAGCGCTTCCCCGTAGTCGCGAAGCCGTTGGGCGAGGGTCGGTTCGATGTCCAAGTCACCGGTCACTGGATTCCTCCAGAGCGTCTCGTAGGTGGCGCAGCCCCCGAGTCAAGTGGTTCCGTAGCGACGAGATCGAGCAGCCCAACGTGGCCGCCGCCTCGCTCAGCGAGTAGCCGTGAGCGTGGACGAGCAGGACCGCAGTTCGTTGTCGCTGCGACAACCGTGCCAGTTCCGCGGGGAGCCGACCGTCGGAGATCGGGGTGTCATCGGTCAGCGCCCGTTCGGGCGGCAGTTGCACCGGTTGCCGCCGGTAACGCCGTGATCTCGACTGCCCGACCCGGTACAGGTATCCCGCTGGGTTGCGTTTGGTCCAGAGTTCCTCGCGGTGTTCCCAAGCCCACTCGGCGACATCCTGGGCAGATTCGCACCCGACCTCGCTGCCGTACGCAGCCACGAGTCCCCGGCGGACGCGCGTCACGAGCTCGTCCAGTGCGGCGCCCTCGTCGACCGGTCCCTCCTTGCTCATGCGCGTCGATGCCCTCACTACCCAGGAAGACCCGCTCGTCCCCGAATCGTGTCACTCGGACGGGTCCAGCAGATGACCCGTTGCGCCGCATCCGGCGCATTCCGTGCCCAGCGCGAGACGGCAGGTGACCCGTTGCGCCATATCCGGCGCATTCCGTGCCCAGCGCGAGATGGCAGGTGACGGGTTGCGCCGTATCCGGCGCATTCCGTGCCAGCGCAAGGCGGCGGTGGGAGCCGGAGAGGGGACTTGAACCCCTGGCCTGCTCATTACGAGTGAGCTGCTCTACCGACTGAGCTACTCCGGCGAAGCCGGGCATCGTACACGCACCGTCTCGGTCGTCCCCGCTTGTTCGCGCCGCCGACCAACGTCCCGGACACGGTCGGACGCAAGCCCAATCGCGACGCGCCATGACGACCGAGCCGGACTTCGTCGGTCGTAGCATTTCCTGATGACCCGGCGGCTGCTCTCGATTCGCGTGGTCAGCCTGACGATCGTGACGGCACTCGGTGGCGCGCTGCTCGGTGCACTGGACGCGACGCCCGCCGGTGCCGCGCGAACGCCGTACATCGTCAACGGGACGGCCGCGTCGATCTCGCAATGGCCGTACCTCGTGGCGCTGCTGAGCCGCAACGTCGCCGATCCGTTCGACGCGCAGTTCTGCGGTGGCAACATCGTCGCCGACGATCGCGTCCTCACTGCCGCCCACTGTGTCGATCACCGTCCCGCGGCGAGCATCGACATTCTTGTCGGCGCGACCCGCCTCGAGCCCGGACTCGGGACACGGATCGCCGTCGAGGCGATCAACGTGCATCCGGGATGGGACCCCGACACGAACCAGAACGACCTGGCACTCTTGCGCTTGTCCGAGACCGTCGACGTGACGCCGATCGTCGTGGCACCTGCGGGATACGACGCGCTGTGGACTCCCGGCACCACCGTGCAGAGCGCGGGGTGGGGCTGCGTGCGTGTCACGTCGACCGGTGGCTGCGCGGCGAACGGGTGGCAAACGCAATTACGGGCGGTGTCGATGCCGTTGCGCGACGACGCGACGTGCCGGTTCGTCTTCGCGGGCCTCGACGCGTTCTTCGATCCGGTCACGATGCGCTGCGCGGGCCAGACGTCGTCATCGGGCACCGCCGGCGACTCGTGCGAGGGCGACAGTGGCGGCCCGCTTCGCGTGGTGCGGCCGGGGCTGCCACCGATGCTCATCGGTGTCGTGTCGTGGGGCGTCCATTGCGGCCACTACCCGGGCGTGTACACGAGGCTCGAGACCTATCGCATCTGGCTGCGCAACCACGGCGTGCCGACGCCGCCGGTGGCGTTCCGCGGCAGGGGTACACCCGCCGTCGAGATCGAATACGACGAGGTGTTCGCGTGCGACGTCAATGCCGACGGCTACGACGACGTGTTCTTCTACGGCCACGGTGGCGCGTCCGACGACCTGTTGCTCGGGAGCGAATCGGGAGCCCTGCGCGACGGTCCACCGGTCAACGTCGGTTCGGTGTTCACGGCGGTCGTCGGCGATTTCAACGGCGACGGGGCGTGCGACGTGCTGTGGTACCGGCCGGGTGACGCGGTCGAAGCGTTCTGGCGCGGCACGGTCGTGGGGTTCGTCAAGGTCGACGCGCCGGTCGTCGTGCGCGCCTACCGCCCGACGGTGGGCGACTTCGACGGCGACGGCCGCGACGACATCCTCTGGTACGGCCACGACGGTGCGCGCACCGTCGTGTGGTTCGGCACCGATCGTGGGTTCCGCGCCGGGCCTGCGTTCGACGTCACGCCGGGTCTCGTCCCGGTCGCCGGCGACTTCTCCGGTGATGGTCGCGCCGATGTGTACCTCGACGACCCCGAAGCCGCGGCCGACATCACGCTCGCCGCGAAGAACGGCGGGTTCATCACGGTGAGCGCCCCGACGCAGATCCCCGGCAGTGGGCCGCTGTTCGCGGGCGACTTCGACGGCGACGGCCGCGCCGATCTCTTCCGCGACCTGCCACCCGCGACGACCGACGAGTTGTGGCGAGGTGCGTCCGGCGCCCGTTTCGAGCGCCGGACGCATCCTCGCCAACTCGGAACTCATCTCGGCGCCGTCGGCGACTTCGATGGGGATGGCCGCGACGACCTGTACTGGTACGCGCCCGGCGGCGCGACCGAGGTGCTCTGGCGCGGCGCCTGACCGCGCTCGGCCGAGGCGATCACTCGAAGCGATCGGAGAGCACGTCGACGACGCGTCGCCCTGCCTCCACGGGCGAGGTCTCGGTGGCGCGAGCGCGAACCGAGCGTGGTTCGCGCTCGCGCCACCGAAGCGTTCGAGGCGCGCCGGCGCGACGACCGTGACGATCGACGGCCTGTAGGCGAGCCACGACGACACCACCGGTTCGGCCTGACGGCGACGGACGACCACGCCAACGATGAGCAGGTGCGCTGCGACGGGAGCGACGCAGGACGCAGGTGCTGGCGGTTCAGGACCACGACGAGCGCCATCCACGTCCACGCCCCCAGCGGAAGAGCGCGACGCCGCGGAATGTGCCCCGTTCCACGAAGGCAGCGTAGGAGTCGGAACTACGCTGGCGCCCCTCATGGCCGATCCTTCGACGTTCACCGAACAGGCGATGCCGTTCATGCCCGCGCTGTACGCCGCGGCGCTGCGCATGACGCGCAACGCGGCGGATGCCGAGGATCTCGTTCAGGAGACCTACCTGCGCGCCTACCGCGGCTTCGAGGGGTTCCGCGACGGTACGAACCTCAAGGCGTGGCTCTACCGAATCCTCACCAATACGTACATCAACTCCTACAGGGCCAAGAAGCGCCGACCCCAGGAGTTCGACCTCGACGACACCGCGGACTGGGCGATCTACCAGCGCATCGGCGGACTCGAGGCGGTGCGCGCGAATCAGACGCCCGAGAAGGAAGTGCTCGACGCTCTGCCCGACGACGAGGTCAAGGCGGCGCTCGAATCGATCCCCGAACAGTTCCGGATCGCGGTCATCCTCTGTGACATCGAGGAGTTTTCGTACAAGGAGATCGCCGAGATCCTGGGTGTGCCGATCGGCACGGTGATGAGCCGCATCCACCGGGGAAGGAAGTTGCTCCAACAGCGGTTGTGGCAGCACGCCGCGGAGCACGGTTATCTGCCCGACGACGCCAGGGCCGGTGAGCCGGCCACGACCAAGGGCTGACCAGGCCCGCGCAGGACGAGGGGGAGCCGGCGCGGACCACCGAGCAACCGAGTATCCGACAGCTTGCGAGGACGAGGAACGCCAACGACGATGGACTGCGATCAGATCCTGTTCCATGCCGCCGCTCACTTCCAGGGCCAGCTGACCTGGTGGCGAAGCGTGATCATCAGCCGGCACCTCGACGGCTGTCCGGACTGCCAGCAGAACTACAACCGCCAGATCGCCTACCGGGCGGTCATCACGACGAAGTGCCAGGAGCAAGTCCCGCCCCACCTCGAGACCAGGATCACCGAGGCCCTGCTCGCACCCTTCCCGATCGACACCGACACGCAGTGGTGAGGTTCGCCGGCGCGACCCCAGGCGGGCGCGACTCAGGCGTGCGCGATCCAGGGGCGGGCGTGACGATCCGAGGCGCGGGGGACGAGCCTCTACGATGACTCGATCCGCCCGCCGCGGGTCGGAACCCGTCATCATCCGCAGGGAAGTTCGTGAGGCGTAGGGGGAGTTCGTGAGGCCCAGCACGGTTCTTTCGCTCGTGACCGCAGCGGTGTTCGCGGTCGGTTCGGCCGCCTATGCCGTCATCGCCTTCTTCATCCACAAGGACGCCGACCAGTCCGTGAAGTGGCATTTCTGGCTGGCGCCGCTCCTCGTGATCGGGATCGTCGCCTGCATCGTGCAGGTCGTCGGGATGTACTGGATCCAGGTCGGCCGCAAAGAAGTGCGCGGCCGGCGACCACCGTCGAACTCGGGTTCGAGCGCGTGAGGGGTGCGGGCGTGCGCCGCGAACAGACGCGACGGCCGGTGCACGGGTCGGCGAACCCGTCGACGCACCGGCACGACGAAAGGGTCGTGTGACGGGCGGCGCCACCGATCCCGTCGATTGGGGCACCGCCGCTCGCGTCGCGCGCATCGTCGCTCGCCGCGATCGACTCTCCGACAGCTACCTTGCCGATTCCCTCGCGATCGATTTCGAACGCGTCACCGTTCAAGCCGAACAACTCGTGGGTGAGTTCACGGGTCTGGTCGCACCGTCACCCGCACACGCCGGCGTCGTCGATCGTGCGGGCTGGATCGACGCCAACGTCGCATCGATGCGTCGCATGCTCGGAGCGTTCACCGAACGGATCGCGCAACGCTTCGGTATGGGTCCGATGGGGACGTTTGGCCGGCAGGCTGCGGGAACCGAGATGGGGGTATTGCTCGGCTACATGAGCCAGCGGGTGCTCGGCCAGTACGACCTGCTCATGCCCGACGACACTGCCGAGGCGAGCGACGCGTCGCGTGGCGTGTCGACGGCGGGTGATGTCGTCCACTACGTCGGCCCCAACGTGTTGATGCTCGAGAAGCGCTTCGCGTTCCGGCCGGTCGAGTTCAGGCGCTGGATCGCGATCCACGAGTTGACGCACCGCGCGCAGTTCACGGCCGTGCCCTGGCTGCGCCCGTACTTCGTCGCGCTCGTCGACGAGATGCTCGGCCTCGTCGAACCCGACCCGCGCGCGCTCGTGCGCGCTCTGGCGCGTGCGGCCGAGCAACTCTCGCGTGGTCGCAACCCGTTCGACGAGGCCGGCGTGGTGGGGTTGTTCGCCACCGATCGCCAACGTCAGCTGCTCGCCCGCGTGCAGGCGCTCATGAGCCTGCTCGAAGGGCACGGTAACTACGTCATGAACGCGTTGGGTGCGCGTCACGTGCGCGGCGTCGAGCGGATGGAGCGCGTGCTGCAACAGCGCCGCCATGCCGGCGGTCTCACGGGCCAGGTGAACAAGTTCCTTGGGATGGACATGAAGTTGCGCCAGTACGAGGTCGGCGAGCACTTCGTTCGTGACGTCGTTGCGCGCGGCGGTGACCGCGCCCTGGCCGTTGCCTGGACGGAGCCCGACGCGTTGCCGACCATGCCCGAGTTTGGCGACGCGGGTGCGTGGCTGCGCCGTGTCGACGCAACCCGGGTCGACGCGACCAGGGTCGCCGCGACCCCGTCCTGAGCGCTTGCATGGCGCGCGCCGCAACTCGTGTGCCGGTGCCGTTGCTCGCGAGGCTCGCGTCCCGGCTCGACGCGGAGCGTGTCGAGGAACTTTGCAGCGGGCGTGTACTCATCGCCTGTTCGGGCGGTGCCGATTCGTTCGCGCTCCTCGCGCTGGCGTGCCACGTCGGTGCTGATGTCGTCGTCGCGCACGTCGACCACGGGCTCCGCCCCGGCTCGTCGGCCGAGTTCGCACACGTCGCGGCAATCGCGGGTCGACTCGGGGTCCCGGCGCGGTCGAGAGCCGTCACGATCGAGGCGGGCGCCAACCTCGAAGCGCGAGCGCGCGAGTTGCGCTACGCCGCGCTTCACGAGTGTGCGGACGATCACGGTTGTGCGGTGATCGCGACGGGTCACACCCTCGACGACCAGGCCGAGACAGTGTTGCTCGCGCTCCTCCGCGGAGCCGCGACGCGTGGGCTTAGCGGGATCGCGCCGCGACGAGGGCGAATCGTGCGCCCGATCCTGACCGTCCGCCGGGCGGAGACGATCGAACTGTGTCGCCACCTCGGATGGTCGGTGATCGACGATCCGATGAACTCCGATCCGGCGTTCACGCGCGTCTGGCTGCGTCGCGAAATCATCCCGGCACTCGTCGCTCGATCCGATCGCGACATCGCGGTGGTCCTCGCTCGCCAGGCCGAGGTGGTGGGCGCCGACGACGAACTACTCGACGCGCTGGCAGCCGACCTCTGGCGGGAGGCTGTCGTCGCGTCCGGGCACACCTATGAGCATTTCGACTCGGACACCGCCGAGGGTGCGAGTGCGCTGCGCGCCGCCGTGCTCGGTGGGGCGCCGGTCGCGCTGGCGCGTCGCGTCCTGCGGCGCTGGATCCCTCATGCCACCGACTCGGCGACGATTGACGCCGTGATCGCGGTTGCGCGTGGCGAACAGGTCGCGGTCGAGGTCGGGCACGGCCGTCGGGTTCGGCGCGCGGCGAATCGCCTCACGCTCGAACCGTCAGGGGGGGATGCCTCGGCACGAGGTCGAGACTCAGATCCCGTGCTCGAATCGGTCGCGCTCTCCGTACCCGGCGTCGCGCGTTTCGGTGGAGTGACGGTGCGCGCCCGCGTCGATCATTGTCCACCGCTCGGATGGCCGCGCGGCGACACGGTGTGTGTGCTTGACGCCGATCGCATCGGGCAGGATCTCGTGCTCCGTGCGCCGAGGCGAGGTGAGCGGTTCCGACCGATCGGCACCACCGGTTCGAAGACCGTGCTCGGTGCACGCGCCGAGGTCGGCATCGCGGTCTCGGTCCGGTCGCGACTGCCCGTGGTCGCGAGCGCCGACGGTGAGATCCTGTGGGTGCTCGGCTACCGTGGCGCCGATCTGGCGCGGGTCGACGCACGGACGCGGCGGTACTGCTGGTTGGAACTCGTCGAGCGAGCCGAATCTCCGGAGCGGAGTGTGCCCACGTGAACCGAGCGAGCAGCCCCGAGTTCTCCTTCAGCCGCGATCCCCGCATCGGCCGCACCATCGTCGCTGCCGAGGAACTCCAGTCCCGGGTGGCGCAACTCGGCAAGGAGATCACGGTCGATTATGCCGAGCACCCGCCGTTGTTCATCGCGGTGCTCAAGGGCGCGTTCATGTTCTTGTCGGACCTCGCCAAGCATGTCGATCTGCCGATCGAGTTCGACTTCATGGCCGTGTCGTCGTACGGAGCTGCAACCCGCAGCAGCGGAGTCGTACGCATCGTCAAGGACCTCGAGATCGACCTCACGGGTCGCCACGTTCTGATTGTCGAAGACATCATCGACTCTGGGCTCACCCTCCAGTTCTTACGCAAGAACCTGCTGGCACGCGGTCCGGCGTCGGTCGAAGTGTGCGCGCTCCTGGTCAAGGAGGGACTGCAGAAGGTCGATCCGCAGTTCCGCTACGTCGGTTTTTCGATTCCTCCCGAGTTTGTGGTCGGCTACGGCCTCGATGCCGCCGAGCGCTACCGGAACCTCCCCTATGTCGCCGAGTACCGGCCGGACGCCGGCTGAACGCCGCCGCGGCGGGACTGGCCCACACGGTGAGAGCGGTGACACGGTGACGGACGACTCGGCGCCGCACGGGTCGATCGACCGGGCCCGCATCGAAGCCGCGGTGCGCGAGATCCTGGCCGCGGTCGGCGAGGACCCGGGCCGCGACGGCTTGCTGCGCACGCCGACGCGCGTCGCCGAGATGTACGCCGAGGTCTTCTCCGGGTTGCACGACGATCCGGCCCGCCACCTCTCGGTGACCTTCGAGGCCGACCACGACGAGATGATCATGGTTCGCGACATCCCCCTGTATTCCCTCTGCGTGCCCTCGAAGCAGAAGGTCAACGCGGTCGGCGGCGCGAAGCCGGCGCGCGACATCGCGCCCGGAGATTGGCTGTGGACGTTCGACGACGAAGGCCGATTGGCGCAGACGTCCGTGACATCAGTGATCAGTCGATCGGCGCGCGAACTCATTGAGATACGGATCCCTGGATCGTCGTTGCGCGTCACTCCCGATCACCCGATCGCTACACCAGACGGCTTCGTCCGCGCAGACACGCTCTCGCCCGGCGCCAAGATCCGCCACATGCCCGCCCGGCAGATCTGCCAACGCCGTTGGGGCGTTCGCGAGGGCTACGCGCTCGGATACGTGCTCGGTGCCATCGGGAGCGACGGGTCCGTCCAGGAGGGCCGCCGAATCTCGGTCGCCGTCAACGACCGGGAGTTTGCACAGCGCTACGCGGATGCCCTCGAGGCGACGTTCGGCATCCCGGCGGTTCTGGAGCCGATTCAGGTGCCGAGCGGTTTCCTGCAGCGAGACGTGACGCAGTTCAGAGTCCGCATCGTGTCCCGCAATATCGCCACACTGGTCTTGCACTGGTTTGGCGGTACCAAGGCAACGAAGTCGTTCCAGTTCCCGCGCGTCGTTCAGCGATCGCAGGAGATGATGCAGGGCTTTCTTGACGGTTACTGCGACGGCGATGGTTACGAACCTCCACGCGGCGGCCGGTTCATCATCTCTTCGAACATGGGCTTTCTCGAGGAACTCGCAGCCGTCGCGGGAACCCATGTGAGTCCGGTGCGTAGTGGTATCGGGAAGGTGTACATCTCGCGTGAGTGGCACCGGGCCGCATATGGTCGCAGGGGTTTCGTCCCGATCGAAGTGCCGCTGTTGCCCGAGGAGGGCGGGTGGGTCGAAGTCGCCGAGGTCCGACACGTTCGCGCCGAGGGGACCAAGCCGTTCACCGTGTACAGCTTCCAGTGCGCGCCGTGGCCGACATTCCTCGTGGGCGGCGTGTGGACGCACAATTGTGAGCATCATCTGGTGCCGTTCCACGGGCGGGCGCATGTCGCCTACATCCCGGGTCACGACGGTCGTATCACCGGGTTGTCGAAGCTCGCTCGCCTGGTCGACGGGTTCTCGAAGCGGCCCCAGGTCCAGGAACGATTGACGTCGCAGATCGCCGACGCCATGGTCGAGGCGCTCGGGCCCCGCGGGGTGCTGGTGGTCATCGAGGCCGAACACCTGTGCATGGGGATGCGGGGAGTGCGCAAACCCGGATCGATCACCCTGACGTCGGCCGTGCGGGGCATCTTCAAAGAAAATGCGGCCACCCGGGCCGAGGCGATGTCGATGATCGGATTCGGGGTGCCCCGGTAGCCTCCCGCCCGTGGCGTTCACGGTCGGCGATCTCCCCGCGCGAGCGGTGATGGGCATCGTCAACGTGACGCCCGATTCCTTCTCCGACGGTGGCTGCTATCTCGATCGCGATGCTGCGATCCGGCATGCCGCAAGACTGGTCGATGCCGGCGCGGTGGTGATCGACATCGGCGGCGAGTCGACCCGGCCCGGTGCCGTGCCTGTGGCCGTCGACGACGAACTCGCGCGGGTTGTCCCCGTTGTCGAGGCCGTGCGCGCGACCACTGATGTTGCGATCAGCGTCGACACGACCAAACCCGAGGTGGCGCGAGCCGCGCTCGATGCCGGCGCCGACATCGTCAACGACGTTCGCGGCGGGCGCGACCCCGAACTTCTGGCCGTGGTCGCGGCGTACGACGCCGGACTCGTGCTGATGCACATGCTCGGCGAACCCCGCACCATGCAGGACGACCCTCGCTACGACGATGTCGTTGGCGAGGTCGGCGACTTCCTGGCGACGCAGGTCGCGGCGGCGACCGAGGCTGGCGTGCGCCGCGAGGCGATCTTCGTGGATCCGGGTATCGGGTTCGGCAAGACGGTCGCGCACAACCTCGCGCTGCTCGGCAACGTCGATCGCGTCGCGGCGCGCGCGAGAGTGCCGATCGTCGTCGGCGCGTCGCGCAAACGCACGCTCGCCGCGATCGTCGGCGACGGCATCGCCGCGCGTGACGACGCGACGCTCGCGGTGACGGTGATCGCGTTCGTGCTCGGGGCGGCGATGGTCCGGGTTCACGACGTCGCCGCGTCCGTCGCGGCGGCGAAATGGATGGAGTCGATCGAGGTGGCGGCATGATCGGATTGCGGGGGAAGTGGGCGCAGGGGCTCCAGCCGCGCAGCTTCACGTGGATCATCAAGGACCGCATGGCCGCGGCCGAGCGCCCCGGCGGGTTTTCGCGCAACCACCGCAAGGTCCGCCGACAAGAGGAGCTCATCTGGCTGCGCTCGAACGGTTTCACGCGCATCGTGAGCCTGCTCGACTCGCCGCACAACCTCGCCGCGTACAGCGAGGCAGGCCTGGTCGGCGAGCACCTACCGTTCGGCCGCCGCGACGAGCTCGCGGTGCGGCTGCGCCAGAACTACACGCGCGTCGCGTACTGGCTGGACGATCCCAACGAGAAGTTGTTCGTGCATCACGAGGAGTTCGGTGACCGACTCCTCGGGTTCCTCGGCGGCTATCTGCTGTTCGCCGGGTTGGTCGCTCAGGGTCCGCATGCCATCGCGGCCGTCGAGCGGCTCGGGAACCGCACCCTCGACGCGACGGGTCGCGAGATCGTCGCGGCGGTGCTCGAGCACGAGTTGCGCCGCGTCGTCTGAACTGATCTGAACCGAACTGATCAGTCTGACTGAGTTGGCCGACGGGTCGCTCTGTCGGCCAACGTTGTTGTCGGGGCCGCGGTGTTGGCGGGAGAAGCCGTGGGCTGGGGTCAGGCGCGCACGACCCGCACGGTGTCGGTGCTCCCGGCGCGCGGTCCTGCGCTCCCGAACACAACCGCGACGAGATCACCGGCGCGAGCGAGTCCGGCCTGGAGCGTGGCGCGCACCGCGAGCCGCAACTGCTCACCGCCGTCGCTGACATCGGGGACGCCGAGCGGCCGCACCCCCCACGTGAGCGCCAAGCCACCGAGCACGCCCGGGCTCGGCGAGATCCCTGCGATCGGCATGCTCGGCCGGTACGCCGCGACCCGCCGTGCGGTCGAACCGCTGCGCGTCGGGCAGATGATCGCCGCGACCGCGAGATCCTCGGCCGCCTGGACGGCGGCGTGGGCGACGGCCCAGGCGACGCGATCGGCATCGGCGTGCACGCCGGTCGGTTCGACGCGATGGCGGGGCCAACTCTCGGCCGACTCAGCGACCTCGACCATCGTGCGGACCGTCTCCGCGGGGTACAGACCGACGGCGGTCTCCTCCGAGAGCATGAGCGCGTCGGTGCCGTCGAGCACCGCGTTGGCGACGTCGTTGACCTCGGCGCGGGTCGGCAGCGGCGAGCGGGTCATCGACTCGAGCATCTGGGTCGCGGTGATCACTGGCTTGCCGGCCATGTTGCAGAACCGGATGATCTCCTTCTGGAGCAGCGGCACGCGCCGTGCCGGCACCTGGATCCCGAGATCGCCGCGGGCGACCATCACCGCGTCCGCTGCGTTGACGATCCCGGGGAGATGATCGAGCGCGGACGCCGTCTCGATCTTCGGCACGAGGCTCGGACGGTGGCCGCGCCGCGGCAGGCGCGTGATCACTCCTTCCACATCCTCGGGTCGACGCACGAACGAGAGCCCCACGAAGTCGGCCTTGATCTGCAGCGCCATCTCGAGCGCGCGCTCGTCGCGTTCGGTGAACGGATCGACGAAGTGCTCAGCGCGCGGCAGATGCATCCCTTTGCGGCTGCGCAGGGTCCCGGCGCGCACGACACGCGTGTGGACGTCGCCGCCCTCGACCCGTTCGACGCGGAGCACGATCGCGCCGTCGGCGAGGAAGACCTCGTCGTTCGGGCGCACCCACTGAGCCAACTCCGGGATCGTCGTCGCGACGTGCGTCGCGTCGCCCTCGATGTCGTCGGAGGTGAGGACGAACTCGCCATCGCATTCGAGCTCGACGGCGTCGGCGCGCAGCGGGCCGGTGCGCATCTTGGGACCGGGGAGGTCGACGAGCACGCCGATGCTGCGCCCGAGGTCGTGCGCGATATCGCGGGCGAGTTGTGCGTTGGCACCGTGCGTGTCGCCGTCGCCGTGTGCCGCGTTGAGGCGAACGACGTCGACGCCGGCCTCAAACAGCGCGCGCATGCCCTCGGGGTTGCCGGTTGCCGGCCCGATCGTCGCCACGATCTTGGTGCGCCGCATGGTCCATTCTCGCGGCGCGTGGACCGCGTGACGCGGATCCGGCGTAGGGTGCGCGAACGATGGACCGCATCCTGATCCCCGGCCTGCGCGAGCTCGGCGTTCACGGCGTCCTCCCCGAGGAGCGCCAGCGGCCGCAACCGTTCGAGGTGGACCTAGAGCTGTTCATCGACGCCGCGCCCGCGGGCGAGAGCGACGAACTCGACGACACCGTCGACTACTCGGCGGTCTGCGAGTCGGTGAGCCGGGTGGTGTCGTCGGAGAGCTTCTTGCTGCTCGAGCGTCTCGCGACTCGTATCGCCGAAGTGTGCAAGTCCGATCCGAGGGTCGAACGGGTCGTCGTCGAGGTGCGCAAGCTCCATCCGCCGGTGCGCGCACAGGTGAGCAGCGTCGGCGTGCGCATCGAACGCTGAGTCCGGGGGTGGCCGTCGTGGCTCGGGTTCACCTCGCGCTCGGATCGAACCTCGGCGATCGACTCGCTCATCTCCAGTCCGCCGTCGACGCGCTGCGGAACCATCCGGCGATCGCGATCGAGGCCATCTCGCGGGTCTATGAGACCGAGCCGGTAGGTGGGCCCGTCCAGGACGACTATCTCAACGCGGTCGTCGAGGTCATGACGGACCTCGCTCCCGACGCCGTGCTCGAAGTCGCGCACGAACTCGAGCGCGCGGCGCGCCGGGTCCGCGCCGAACGTTGGGGGCCACGGACACTCGACGTCGACGTGTTGTTGTACGACGACGTGCGCCTCGACACCGCAACGCTCACGATCCCGCACCCGCGCATGTGGGAGCGCGCCTTCGTGCTCGCGCCGCTGCACGACGTGGCACCGGATCTGGTCGCGGTTCCCGACGGTGGGTGGTCGGGCGTGCGCCCCGCTCCCCGAGCGAGACTCCGGAAGTAGCCTGAGGCATCACTCCGCCGAGCGGGCAGGGAGGCCGTGGCGCACGACAGCTTGGGCAAAGGGATGCTCGCGCTCGTCGGGCCCGGCCGCCTGGGCACCGCCGTCGCGCTGGCGCTTTACACGATCGGCTACAAGACCGTTGGCGTCGCGGGCCGCGCCGTCGACGCTCCCTCCACCATGGCGGCGGCGGCCTGCCTCGACACCGAGCCGCGTTTCGTCGCCCAGGTCGGCGCGGGCGCCACGCTCGTGCTCGTCGCTACGCCCGACGCCGCGATCGAACGGGTCGCGAGTGCGATCGCGCCGTCGCTCGAATCCGACGCACTCGTTGTGCACTTCTCCGGCGCCCTCGGCCTCGGAGTCTTTGCCGGTCTACGGGAGCAACGCCCCGACGTGCGGGTCGGTGCGCTGCACCCACTCCAGTCGATTCCGTCGACGAGCACGGGACTCGACCGGCTCCCCGGGTCCTGGGCCGCGGTCGCCGGCGACCCCGAAGTTGAGATCATCGCCCGGCGCCTGGACCTGCGGCCCTTCGTGCTCGCCGACGCCGAGCGCGAGCGCTACCACGCAGCCGCGGTCGTCGCGTCGAACCACGTCGTCGCCTTGCTTGGGCAGGTCGAACGGCTCGCGACGAGCGCCGGCGTTCCGTTCGAGGTGTTCGCGCCGCTCGTCGAGTCATCGGTGGCCAATGCGTTCGGGATCGGACCGCGTGCCGCCCTCACCGGACCGATCGCACGTGGCGACCTCGCCACCGTCGAGGGCCACCTCGCGGCGATGGACCCGGGCGAACGCGACGCCTACCGGGCGCTGGCGCGCGAAGCCGCACGCCTCGCCGATCGTCGCGACCGGGCGCTACAACGCCTGCTCGACGACCTGCTCAAGGCGGGCGACGCACCGACCGATTCCACAACGGACTGACAGCGATGGTCGGGCTCATCCACACCATTGCCGATCTGCGCGCCGTGACCGACAAGTGTCGAGCCGGCGGCGGCGCAGTGGGCCTCGTGCCGACAATGGGGTACCTCCACGAGGGTCACCGTTCGCTCATGCGGCCCGCTCGACGCGAGTGTGATCTCGTCGTCGTGAGCATCTTCGTGAACCCGCTCCAGTTCGGGCCGGCCGAGGATCTCGACCGCTACCCGCGCGACCTCGACGCCGACCTCGCGGCGTGTCGCGACGAGGGCGTCGATCTCGTGTTCGCGCCGACGGTCGGCGAGATGTACCCGCGTGGCGCCCCGCTGACCACCGTGCACGTGGCCGGCCTCACCGATGGCCTGTGCGGGGCGTTCCGGCCCGGGCACTTCGATGGTGTCACGACCGTCGTCACGAAGCTGTTCGCGATCACCGGTGAGTGCCGCGCCTACTTCGGCCGTAAGGACGCCCAGCAACTCGCGGTCGTCGCGCGCATGGTGGCCGACCTCGATCTGCCCGTGACCGTGATCGGTTGCCCGATCGTACGCGAAGCCGACGGACTCGCTCTGAGTTCCCGCAACGCCTATCTCAGTGACGAGGACCGGCGGGTCGCGCCGGTGTTGTCGCGCGCGTTGTTCGCCGCGGTCGACGCCGCACACACCGGCGAACGCGACCCTCGCCGGCTGGTCGCGACCGCCCGGAAGATCCTCGACGCCGAACCGCGCATCACCGTCGAGTACCTCGACTGCGTCGACCTCGAGACGCTCCAGCCGATCGAGCGTCTCGGCTTTCGCGCCCTGCTCGCCGTGGCCATCCGGCTCGGCGCGACACGGCTGATCGACAATGTCGTCCTCGAGACCGACCCCGTAGGCTGAACCGCTCATGTTCGACGTGCTCGTGCTCGGGTCAGGGGTGGCCGGTCTGTCGACGGCCGTGCGCGCCGCGGCCAAGGGCATGCGGGTGCTCGTGATCACCAAGGGCGAGTTGGCGATGACCGCGACGCGCTACGCCCAAGGTGGGGTCGCGGCCGCGCTCGAAGCTCCCGACAGCACCGAACTGCACCAGGCCGACACGATGATCGCGGGCGCGGGGTTGTGTGATCCCGACGCGGTGCGAGTCCTCGTGAGCGAGGGCCCGGCCCGGGTGCGCGAACTCGGCGCCCTGGGCGCGCGTTTCGATCCTGTCGAAGGCACACCGAATCGGTGGCGACTCGCACGCGAAGGTGGTCACTCGCTCGCCCGGGTCGTGCACGCCGGCGGCGACGCCACGGGAGCGGAGATCGAGCGTGCTCTCGTTCACGCGGTCGGTGCGATCGACGTCGAGGTACGCGAGGGTTGGTTCGCGATCGATCTGCTCGTCGAGCACGACCGGTGCGCGGGTGTCATCGCCCTCGACCCGCGCGGTGAGGTGCACAACGTGCGCGCCGCCGACACCGTGCTCGCGACGGGCGGCGCGGGGCAGTGCTTCGCCGTCACGACCAACCCGCTGTTGTCCACCGGCGACGGCATCGCGCTCGCGCTGCGAGCCGGCGTGGCCTGCAGCGACCTCGAGTTCGTCCAATTCCACCCGACGGCGCTCGACGTCCCGCTGATGCCGCGCCCGTTGCTCTCCGAGGCGCTGCGCGGCGAGGGTGCGATCCTGCGTGACGACTCGGGCGACGCGTTCATGGCCGGCGAGCACGAACTGCGCGACCTCGCGCCGCGCGACGTCGTCGCTCGTGCGATCGCCCGGCGCATGCGTGAGCAACGCGTCGACCGGGTGTGGCTCGACGCCACGATGATCGACGACATCGACCTGCGCTTCCCGACGATCTTCAACGCCTGTCGCGAATCGGAGCTCGACCCGCGAATCGACTGGCTGCCCGTCGCGCCCGCGGCGCACTACCTCTGCGGCGGGGTCCTCACCGATCTCGACGGGGCGACGACGCTGCCGCGCCTGTGGGCGTGTGGCGAGACGGCCGACGCCGGGGTGCACGGCGCCAACCGCCTTGCGTCGAACTCCTTGCTCGACGGATTGGTGTTCGGCGCGCGGGTCGTCGAGGCGATCGCCGCCGGCAATGTCTCCCAGCACGCCGCGGCGAATGGCGCGCTTGCCGGTGTGTTGGGCGAGATCGCGGGGATCGGGAAACCCGACCCCGATCAGCGACTGCTCCCAGCGGCCCAACCCGTCGATCCCGATGCCGTACGTGCGTCGGTGCAGCGGGTCATGGCGCGCGACGTGGGCGTGGTGCGCGACGGCGTCGGGCTTGATCTGGCCGATCGGACGCTTCTCGACCTTGCCTCGCTGTCGGATCAACTCCCGGCCCGCGCGGCCGGCTCGTACGAGGTGCGCAACCTGTTGCGCGTCGCCCGGGCCATCATCAAGCAGGCAATCGCGCGCATCGAATCGCGCGGCGCGCACACACGCGCCGATCATCCCCGAGCGTCCGACGACCTGCTCGGCCGGTTCGTGATCGTCGGCCAGCGCGACCCCGTCTTCGTGCCGTCAGCGGCGCTCGCGAGGCAACGACGATGAAGGATTTCGCGCCACCGCCCGGCACGGTTGCGCGCGTCGTGCGGGCGGCACTCGCCGAAGACCTCGGTGTTGTCGGCGACGTCACGTCGACCGCCGTGGTCCCCGCGGGGTCGCGCGCCGTCGGCCGTTTCGTTGCCCGCGATCGTGGCGTGCTCGCGGGTGTCGCGTGCGTGGTCGAGACCTTCCGGCGCGTCGATCCCGAACTCGGTGTCACCTTCACCGCACGAGACGGCGACACCGTCGAGCCGGGTCAGGTGCTCGGCGAAGTGCGCGGCGAGACCCGCTCGATCCTCGCGGGTGAGCGGGTGGCCCTCAATTTGATGTGTCACCTCTCCGGCGTCGCCACCGCGACCCGCGCCTTCGTCGACGCGGCGGGTGCGGGCACCCGCATCCTCGATACGCGCAAGACGGTGCCCGGCCTCAGGGCGTTGCAGCGCGCCGCCGTCCGCGCCGGCGGCGGACACAACCACCGCGACTCGCTCTCGGACGCCGTGCTGCTCAAGGACAATCACATCGCCGTCGTCGGGATCACCGGGGCGGTGCGGCGCGCCCGCGCGCAGTGGCCGGGCCGGATGGTCGAAGTCGAGTGCGAGAAGCTCGATCAGGTGATCGAAGCCGTCGAAGCCGGTGCCGACCGCGTGATGCTGGACAACATGACACCCGAAGCGGTCCGAGATGCCGTCGACAAGGTCGCCGGCCGCGCCGACCTCGAGGTCAGTGGTCGGATCTCGCTCGACAGCGTCGGCGAGTACGCCGCGACGGGAGTCGACTTCATCTCGATCGGTGCGATCACCCATTCGGTCCGGGTGCTCGACATCGGCCTGGACCTGGACTGAGCGAGATGCTGCTTGCGATCGACGTCGGCAACACCCACACCGTCGTCGGGTTGTTCGACACGAACGGGACGGGTGCGAACGGGACGGGTGCGAACGGCGAACTCGTCGACCACTGGCGCATCGCGACCAACTCCGAGCGGACCAGCGACGAACTCGCGCTCATGATCCAACAATTCCTCGGCTTCCACGGCTTCAGTTTCGACGACGCCATCACCGGCGTGGCCGTGTGTTCCGGCGTGCCGATGGTGACCGCGGCGTTGCGTGAGATGACGCTGCGCTACTTCGGGTTTCCCGCGCTCGTGCTCGAACCGGGTGTACGCACCGGGATGCCGATCCTCTACGACAACCCCAAGGAGGTCGGCGCCGACCGCATTGCCAACGCCGTCGGTGCTTTCGAGATGCACGGGGGCCCGACGATCGTCGTCGACTTCGGCACCGCGACGACCATCGAAGCCGTGAGCGACAAGGGCGAGTACCTCGGCGGCGCGATCGTCCCCGGGATCGAGATCTCGCTCGACGCGCTGTTCGGTCGCGCCGCAGGACTCCGGCGGGTCGAACTCGTCCCGCCGCGGCACGTCATCGGCAAGAGCACCCTCGAGTCGATCCAGTCGGGCGTGATCTACGGCTTCTCCGGCTTGCTCGACTCGCTTGTCGACCGGTTCCAACAGGAACTCGGACCGTGCACCGTCATCGCGACCGGAGGCCTGGGCGAACTGATCGCACCCCACACGAACACGGTGCAGCACTACGAACCGTGGCTCACCCTCTACGGTCTGCGCACCATCTTCGAGAGGAACCAGTGAACCCCGCAGCACCGCCGCCCAGCGACTCTGGACTCGCGGACCACGTCCCCGCGGACCTCGAGGGTGGCGCGGCCGAAGAGCGCACGGCGCGCCTGGCCAAGATCGACGCGGTCCGTGCCGCGGGCCACGACCCCTACCCCGTGCGTTTCGAGCGCAGCGCGACGTGCGCGGCATTGCACGCGGCTCACGACTCACTCGACGCGGGCGCCGAGACCGACGCCGAGGTACAGCTCGCGGGCCGGATCCTGTTGTTGCGCGATCAGGGCAAGCTGATCTTCGCCACGGTGCGCGACGGCAGTGGTTCGATCCAACTGTTCGTCAGCCGCGCGGTGATCGGAGACGAGGGCTTCGACACCTTCGGCGCGCTCGACCTCGGCGACTGGGTCGGGGTGCACGGCACGATCATGAAGACCCGCAAGGGCGAACTGTCGGTCAAGGTCAGCCGGGCGCAGCTGCTGGCCAAGTCGCTGCGTCCCATGCCGGACAAGTGGCACGGTCTCGCCGACGTCGACACCCGGTTCCGTCAGCGCTACGTCGACCTGATCGCCAACGACGACGCGCGGCGCGTGTTCGAGATCCGTTTCGGTGCCGTGTGGGCGATCCGCATGTACCTGCACGAGCGCGGCTATCTCGAGGTCGAGACGCCGGTGCTGCAGGCGATCGCCGGGGGCGCGCCCGGGGCACGTCCGTTCCTCACCCACCACAACGCGCTCGACCTCGAGTTCGCGCTGCGCATCGCGCCCGAGCTCTACCTGAAGCGCCTGATCGTCGGCGGGCTCGACAAGGTGTTCGAGATCGGGCGGGTCTTCCGCAACGAAGGTGTGTCGACACGGCACAATCCCGAGTTCACGATGTTCGAGCTGTACGAGGCGTTCACCGACTACCACGGGATGGCCGCGCTCACCGAGCAACTGGTCGTCGAGGCGGCACGCGCGACCATCGGCCGGACGCAGGTCGACTGGGACGGACATCCGCTCGACCTCGACCCGCCGTTCCGGCGCGCGACGATGCGCGACCTCGTCCGCGAGCACACCGGACTTGACACGCACCCGAGCCTTCCGATCGAGTTGATGCGCAAGTACTGCGACGACCTGGAGATCCCGTACGAAGACGTGTGGGGTTCGGGCAAGTTGATGCTCGAGATCTACGAGAAGACGACCGAACATGCCATCGTCCAGCCGACCTTCGTGATGGACTACCCGCGTGAAGTGTCGCCGTTCGCCCGGGCGCACCGCGACGATCCCGAGCTCACCGAACGGTGGGAGCTCATCGTCGCCGGCCGCGAGCTCGCCAACGCGTTCAGCGAACTCAACGACCCGATCGACCAGCGCGAGCGATTCCTCGATCAGGCTCGACTCAAGCACCTCGGTGACGATGAAGCCCAAGCGATGGACGAGGACTACGTGCGCGCGCTCGAGTACGGCCTGCCGCCCACCGGCGGTGTCGGCATGGGCATCGACCGGCTCGTGATGATCCTCGCCGGGGTCACCTCGATCCGCGAGGTGATCCTCTTCCCGCACCTTCGCCCGGAGGCACGATGAGCGCGTCGCTGCAACGTGTCCTGATCACCGGCATGGGTGGCGAACTCGGCACTCGTGTCGCGCAGCTGCTCGAAGGCCGCGACGACGTCGGCGAGATCCAGGGCGTCGACCTCGCGCCGCCGCGGCGCCGCTTGCGCCGCGCGGTGTTCCATCGCATCGACCCGCGCCAGCGCGAGCGGCTGCGCGACTTCGTGCTCGAGTACGCGCCGACGCACGTCGTGCACTTCGGCGTCTACGAACCGGCGTCGCGCCTGTCGCCCAGCGCGGCTGCCGAACGCACCGAGCAGTGCAGCGCGGTCGCGCTCGTCGCCGCCGGGCGCGCCGGCGCGCTCGACGGTGTCGCGGTCCGTTCGGGGCTCGAGGTCTACGGCACCGGCCGCGGCCACGCGGCCGTCCCCGACGAGACGGTGCCGCCCGTCCCGCGTTCGGGCTACGGCCGGTCGTTGCTGCGGGTCGAGACGATCGGCGCCGGCGTCGGTCGCCGTCACGACATCCCGGTCGCGAACCTGCGCTTCGCGCCGATCGTCGGCTCGCACGTGCCGAGCCCGCTCGGCCGGCTGCTGCGGCTGCCCGCAGTGCCGGTCTCGGCGACCACCGACCCGCCGTTTTCGCTGCTGCACCCCGAAGACGCTTGCCGGGCGATGGTCGAGGCGCTCGTCCGAGGTGTCGACGGCCCGATCAATGTCGCGGGACCCGGCGCGACCACGCCCTGGCAAGCCGCGCGCCTCGGTGGTCGCTTGCCGATCCCGGTCGCGCCCTTCGCGTGGGATGTCGCGGCGTCGGTCACCGAGTTCCTCGGTGCGGCGATCGCGTCGCACGTGATCGAGTTGTTGCGCCACGGCCGTACCGGTTGCGGCAGCCGCGCCGTCGACCTGCTCGATCTCGGGCGGGTCCGCAGCACCCGCGAGGTCATCGAAGAGCTCTACGAATGGGCCGAGATCGTGCCGATCGAAGCCGCCCGCGAGGTCGCCGCGTGAGCCCGTTGCAGCAGGCCGACTACGGCCTCGACCCCGACCGCGTCACGCCCGGGGCGTCGCTGATGACGGCGATGCGCCGGCGTCTGAACGGCCGATACCTCGTCGACCCCTTCGGCTTCGACCCGCAGCTCGCCGACTCGTTCGCCCCGCTCGTCGAAACCCTTCGCCTCGACATCGACGGCGGCGAGCATCTTCCTCAGCGCGGGCGGGGTGTGTTCGTCGTCAACCGCGGGCTCGGTGTCGTCGAACCGACCGCGGTCGCGCTCGCGGTGCGCCGGGTCGTGAGCCGCCGGCTTCGCGTCGTCGGCCTGCCGGGCCTGCCCTTTGCCGACGGGTTGGCGCGCCGCTTCGGCGCGATCGCCGCGACCCCCGACGATCTCGCGCCTGCGCTTCGTGCCGGGCACCTCGTGCTCGTGCCGCTCGCACCCACGTGGTTGCGCAACGGCGCGGGCAACTCGCCGCTGACGTTGGTGCAGGCGATGCTCGACACGCCGGTGTATCCGGTCGCGGTGCGGCCGAACGGACCCTTCGGGACGCCGACACGGTGGTCGGTGCG
>Ga0233425_10002792_pt1 | contig 33311 bp, 34 predicted proteins | sample Watercolumn_Towu_2_FD_181712 | JGI IMG/M metagenome (GOLD analysis project Ga0233425, IMG submission 181712) | Freshwater microbial communities from Lake Towuti, South Sulawesi, Indonesia - Watercolumn_Towuti2014_140_MG | ecosystem: Environmental > Aquatic > Freshwater > Lake | place... | reverse complement strand
CACGTCTGGTGATCAGACGTATACTGGAGGTATATACAAATCAAGTGGCAATTTTTATCTCCCCCAAATCGTTATCTTTCTTAAAATTGCTTTTTTCTCTTGACAGGTCGATTATAGGATGTCCCCTCTTTCTAAATTGAAAGTAATCGGCCTCCTCGATCTGGTCGATGTGGAAAGCTTCAAATTAGTGCGGATTGCTTCATCGTATAGTTCTAAATTCCTTTCGAGCTGTTCCAATTTATTTTGCCGCCGCTAAGTCTAAAAAAACCACGGGAGGTCGGTACTGGTCTAGGGAAAAGCAAAGGATAGTGGTGGTCCCAACGGGGTTCGAACCCGTGTTACCGGCGTGAGAGGCCGGTGTCCTAGGCCACTAGACGATGGGACCTTTTGAAAACGGTGGAGTCGAGAGTTCGGAGTGGGGAGTAAAATTTCAGAACGTTTTATCCTTAATCCGAATAACGCGAACTCTCCTTATTAAAATAATTGGCTGGGGGACAGGGATTCGAACCCCGATAGGTAGATCCAGAGTCTACAGTCTTGCCGTTAGACGATCCCCCAGTCGAAAAAAAAAGAATAAGATAGGACCGAAAAAAAATCAAGATTTTTTGTTTTTTTAGGACCCTTTTATAAGCTTCAAGGCCTGGTCCAGGCGTTTCAGAGTTCTTTCCGAACCCATGGCCTCCATGACTTCAAAAAGTCCCGGACTGGCGGTCTTGCCGGTCAGGGCGATGCGGAGCGGCTGGGCCAGTTGTTTCATGGTCGCTCCGGTACGGCCCAGGAGGTCTTTAAAGGCGTTCTCCTGTTCGGGGATTGTCCATCCGGAGAGGGCTGACAGCCGGTTGGTTAATTCTTCCAATAAGGACAGGATTTCCGGAGTGAAAAATTTTTGAACCAGGTCCGGGGGATACTCCAAATCTTCCCGCAAATAAAAATCGGCCGCTTCGGCCATCTCCACAAGGGTTTTCGCCCTGGGCTTCAACGTTGCCGCAATTTTAGCGCAGTAATCCGGATCGGGATCGGCATATCCTTTATCCTTAAGAATCGGATTCAAGAGGCCGGCTAATTCCGAATCCGTGGATTTTTTTATATAATGGCTGTTAAGCCAGAGGAGTTTTTCCTGATTGAAGACACCGGCCGACTTCCCGACTTGATCCAGGGAAAATTTGGCGATCATTTCGTCCAAACTGAAGATCTCTTCATCCCCGTGAGCCCAGCCTAGACGGACCAGGTAATTGATTAGGGCCTGGGGCAGGTAGCCCATCTCCCGATAAGCCAGGACGGAGGTGGCGCCGTGGCGTTTGCTCAGGCGGGTTTTGTCCGACCCGAGGATCATGGGGACATGGGCGAAAAAGGGCAGGGGGTGGTCCAGGGCCTGGTAGATCTGAATCTGCCGGGGGGTATTGTTGATATGGTCATCACCCCGGATGATATGCGAAATGGCCATTTCGATATCATCGACCACTACGGCCAGATGGTATGTGGGAGAGCCGTCCCCGCGGGCCAGGATGAGATCGTCCAATTCTTCATTGGGAAAGACAATCGGCCCCCGAATGAGATCGTGAAACCCAGTGGTCCCGGTAGTTGGGGCCTTAAGACGGACAGCTGCCTGAGGGGCAGGGCCTAAGCCCAGATCCCGGCAGGTCCCGTCATATTTGGGTTTGCGACCCTCAACCCTGGCTGTTTCCCTTTTCTTATCAAGGAGTTCAGGAGAACAATGGCAGTAATAAGCCCTGCCCTGATTTAAGAGATCGGTAATGAAGCGACGGTAGACTTCGGTCCGCCGGGATTGAAAAAACGGTCCCTCATCCCAATTCAATCCCAGCCATTCAAGCCCCTCCAGAATGGCCCGGGTGGCCTCGTCGGTGGATCGGTTCTGATCGGTATCCTCGATGCGGAGGACAAACGTCCCCTGGGTCTGCCTGGCAAAAAGCCAATTAAATAAGGCAGTTCTTGCTCCGCCGATATGAAGATAACCGGTTGGACTGGGTGGAAAACGGGTTCGTATCTTGACCATGATCGGCTCTTTAGCACAGAACCTCCTTAAAGGCAACCTTTAAGCGAATTTACTTGACAAAAAATTGCCGACAACTATAATCAACAGTTTATTCTGCTAATGGTAAGACCCCGTTACCAGAACAAAAATAAAAATGAGGCAGATTAAAATAGACAGAATCCCCCCGGGGGGCCTGGCCGTAGATTTTTTGTTGGAGCCGGCCTGGTTGAAGGAGATAGCCGAGGAAAGGCCTCTGGGATTTGTCCCCTCCGGCCCTCTGGATGTCCAGGGCGAACTTTCCCGGACCGGCGAGGGCATCTTGTTCCGAGGCATAGTTCGAGGAAAAATACGGCTCGACTGCGGGCGATGTTTGGAATCGTTTTTGGAGTCTCTGAATGAATCGGTTTCGGCCGAGTGGCGACTGGTTTCCGCTCCCTCAAAATCCGCGGACCAGGACGGGGGGCTGCAGATAGAGGATTTGGATACCGGTCAGATTCAGGAAGGGACCGTCGACCTGGGAGAGCGCATTTTAGAAGAGGTGATCTTGACCATTCCCATACAACCCCTTTGCCGGGAGGCCTGTCTGGGGCTTTGCCCGATCTGCGGAGAGAATAAAAACATCAACCCCTGCAGCTGTAAAGCAAAGGAAGGGTCCAGCCCCTTTTCGGTTTTAAAAAAATTTCAAGTCTAAGGGAGATCGGCCTTCGATTTCTTTTGGTTTTTTATCGACTGTTAAATGTTTCGGAGGAATTAATTATGGCTTTACCTAAAAGAAGACATTCCAATGCCCGGACAGGGAAACGAAGGGCCCATGATGCCTTGACCGGCCCGTCGGTATCTCGTTGCCCTCAATGTCATGAACCCAAATTGCCCCATTTTGCCTGCCCCTCCTGCGGGACCTATCGGGGCCGGCAAGTAACCGTTCTTGAGGAAACGAAATCCTAAACCCCAACCCCAACTAAGATAGGAACCCGTGGAACCAATTAGGATAGCTGTTGACGCCATGGGGGGGGATTATGCCCCGGAGGCCGTCGTCAAAGGCGCTGTCTTGGCCGTTAAAGAATTGGGAATACCCCTGACTCTGGTCGGCCAGCAAGATCTTATTGCCAGAGAATTAGCCTCATTGACCTATGACCCTGACAAGATCAGTGTGCATCACTGTACGGAAGCAGCGGCCATGGGCGATTCTCCTATTGAGGTCATTCGGAGAAAAAAGGACGCTTCCATCCGAGTGGCTTTGGAATTGGTTAAGACTAATCAGGTCCAGGGTGTCGTCAGCGCCGGAAATTCCGGCGCTACCATGGCCCTGGCCGTGGTTGTCCTGGGAAAACTCCCCGGTATTGAACGGCCGGCCCTGGGGGCAATTTTCCCTTCCTATTATTCGCCGACCCTGTTGATTGATGTGGGGGCTAATGTAGATTGTACGCCTTTTCAATTGGTCCAGTTTGCCGTCATGGCCGTGCCTTTGGCCAAATATATCCTGAAACGGCCTAACCCCAAAATAGGCATTTTGAGCATCGGGGAGGAAGATTCCAAGGGAAATGACCTGGTTCGTCAAACGGCCGAGATCCTGCGGAAGATGCCTTTGAATTTTCTGGGCAATGTGGAAGGGCGGGATATCTATAGCGGCAAAGTTGACATTGTCGTCTGCGATGGATTCGTCGGCAATGTTTGTCTTAAAGTGAGTGAAGGTCTGGCTGAAAACATGGGGGCCATGCTCAAGGAAGAAATTCGGGCCAAAATTGGATCACGGATCGGCTATATTTTTATGAAACCCGCTTTCCAGGCCTATTCGAAAAGACTCGACTATGCCGAATACGGCGGAGTCCCCCTTTTAGGAGTGAACGGGATCGTGGTGATCAGTCACGGGGCCTCCAATCCGAGAGCGATCATGAACGCGGTAAGAGTGGCCAAGCAGGCCGTTGAAAACCGGTTTGATGTCCATGTCCTGGAGGGACTGAAACAGTATGAGGCCTTTTACCACAGGGTGAAACCTATGGGCTTGTGGGATACAATTAAGCGGAAGATAAGCACCTGACCCGAGATGAGGAGCCCCGGTATTTACTAAGGGGCAGACTCCTTTCAGTTGAACAAATCTAGATTTGGAGAAGGGACCGAGATGGATTATTTTCTTACTGAAGAACAGCAGATGATCAAGGAAATCGCCCGTAAGATAGCGGAGGAAAAAATCAAACCGATCCGGGCGGAGTTGGATGAAAAAGAGGAATTTCCCCGCGAGTTATTAAGGGTAATGGCCCTTTCCGACCTTTTCGGAGTCTATATCCCTCAAGAATACGGGGGTTTCGGAGGAGGGGCCTTTGAAAATTGCTTAGCAGTCGAAGAATTGAGCCGGGCCTGCCTGGGGATCTCCACCAGTTTTGCCGCCAGCGGGTTAGGGGCCTATCCGATCCTGCTTTATGGAAGTGAGGACCAGAAGAAAAAATATCTCCCGGAAATCGCCGGCGGACGAAAATTGGCGGCCTTTGGGTTGACCGAATCGACGGCCGGCAGTGATGCCGGGGGCATCATGACCACTGCTGAGCTGAAGGGGAATGAATATGTCCTGAACGGGACTAAACAATGGATCACCAATGCCGGCGAGGCCGATATCTATTCGGTGATTGCCATCACCGACCGCAGCAAAGGACCCCGCGGCGCCAGCGCCTTCATCGTTGAAAAAGGGGACCCGGGGTTTGGCTTCGGAAAGAAGGAACACAAGATGGGCATCCGGGCTTCGGCTACCGGCGAATTGATCTTCAACCAATGCCGCATCCCTAAGGATAGGCTGATCGCCCGGGAAGGGATGGGCTTTATCGTGGTCATGAAGACCTTCGACATGTCCCGCCCCGGAGTGGGTGCCCAGGCAGTCGGTCTGGCCCAAGGAGCCCTCGATGAGGCGGTGCAATTTGCCCGCACCCGCATCCAGTTCGGCAAACCGATCATCTCCTTTCAGGCCGTCCAGCACATGCTGGCCGATATGGCCACCTTAACCGAGGCGGCCCGGGCCCTAGTGTATGCCGCGGCCCGCTTTGTAGACAGCGGGGCCAAGGATCTTTCCAAGGCTGCGGCTATGGCCAAGGTTTTTGCCAGCGATGTGGCTATGAAAGTGACCACCGATGCGGTTCAGGTTTTTGGAGGGACCGGCTATATGAGAGAATATCCCGTGGAAAAAATGATGCGGGACGCCAAGATTCTTCAGATCTATGAAGGCACCAACCAGATTCAACGTAATATCATTGGTCAGGAATTGAATAAAGAAGGGGGACGGAAGAAAAGCTGAAAGCTTTTCCGTTCGGTGTTCATCGTTCGGCGATAATGACTTGAAGGCTAATTTTTTTCACGACGAACGACGAACGCTTTTCGACGAACGAAATAAGCCATGCACATAATTGTTTGTATCAAACAGGTTCCCGACACCAAGCATGTCAAGCTGGATGAAAAGACCCATACCCTGATCCGTGAAGGTGTGGAAAGCATCATCAACCCTTATGATATGTATGCTTTGGAAGAAGGCCTGCGTCTGAAAGATCAGTTTGGCGGAAAGGTCACGGTCTGCACCATGGGACCGCCGCAGGCCGAGTCGGCCCTGCGCGAGGCCGTCACTTATGGGGCCGATGAGACGGTTCTCCTTTCCGATCGGGCCTTTGCCGGCGCCGATACGTGGGCTACGTCTTATACCCTGGCCAAGGGGATTGAAAAACTCGGTCCTTATGATCTGATTCTCTGCGGGAAACAGGCCGTAGACGGGGATACGGCCCAAGTCGGACCAGGGATAGCCGAACGGCTCTCTCTGCCTTATGTCACCTGGGTGCGAAAGATCGAAGAGATTAAGGATGGACGGATGAAGGTTCAGCGGCTCATGGATGACGGCTATGACCGTTTGGAACTGCCCTTGCCGGCTTTGTTGACGGTCGTCAAGGAAATCAATGAACCCCGGGTCCCTTCTTTGAAAGGAAAGATGCGGGCTAAGAACCAAAAGATTCAGGTCTTTGGGGTTAAGGAATTGGGGGTTGATCCGGATCAAGTGGGCCTGCAGGGTTCGGCTACCCAGGTCGTCAAGGTTTTTCCTCCTCCGAGACTCAAGGAAAGGGCCTGGATAGAGGGGACAGCGGAAAGCCAGGTGACACAGGTGCTGGATAAGCTGAACCTGTTGAAAGTGATCTGATAGAATTTATATGCTGTTGGTCGTTTCGATATCCGCCTCGGGAAAAAAACAGTTTCCGGGGAGCAGAGGCAAACGGGAATGAGGATTTAAAACCTTAATGAGCTTACAGACTGAAATCGATGGTCAAAAATGTATCGGCTGTGAATTGTGCATCTCGGCCTGCCCCTTTGGGGCCCTGGAAATGCACGAAGGAATAGCCCGGGTTAACGATCAATGCACTTTGTGCGGGGCCTGTGCCGATGTCTGTCCGGAAGAAGCCATCTTTGTGCCTTCCTTGGATGAAGGGCAAAGACCGGAAGACTATTGCGGAGTAATGATTTATGCCGAACAGCGTCTGGGCAAAGTGGCGGAGGTTTCCTATGAGTTGCTGAATAAGGGGAGAGAATTGGCCGATATTCTTAAGGCACCGCTGTCGGCGGCCCTGATCGGCAGTGGTCTGTCCTCCTCAGCGGAAAGTCTCCTGCAGTACGGCGCCGACCGGGTCTATATGGCCGATCATCCCTCTTTGGAAGGATTTCTTGATGAATTATATGGAGAGGTCCTGACGCGGATTATCCGCCTTTCCCGCCCCGAGATCCTTTTAGCCGGGGCCACCGCTATCGGCCGTTCCTTTATCCCCAAGGTGGCTACCCAGATCGGGACAGGGTTGACGGCGGATTGTACCGAACTGTCGATTGATCAGGGAAAAAGACTGCTATTGCAGACCCGCCCGGCCTTTGGGGGAAATATCATGGCTACCATCATCTGTCCCCAAAAACGGCCGCAGATGGCTACGGTTCGGTCCAAAGTGATGAAAAAGGGGCTGCCCAGACCGACCGGTTCCGGAGAGATTGTTCGGGTGGACATGGATGGGAATATGCCTGCTCCCAAGACGAAATTGCTGGAGATCGTCGAGGAAGTGACCGAGAAAGTACGGCTGGCCGAGGCAGATGTGATCGTCTCCGGCGGCCGGGGACTTCAGGAGGGAAAACATTTTGCAATGATCAGAGAACTGGCTGACTTGCTGAATGCCGCGGTCGGGGCTTCGCGGGGGGCTGTTGATTCCGGCTGGATCTCTTATGCCCATCAGGTCGGTCAAACGGGCAAGACCGTGGCGCCGAAATTATATATCGCCATCGGGGTTTCCGGGGCGGTTCAACATCTGGTGGGTATGCAGTCCTCGGAAACGATCATCGCCATCAACTCTGATCCCCATGCCCCGATATTTGATGTGGCCTCCTATGGAATTGTCGGGGATCTTTTTGAAGTGGTTCCGGAGATGATCAGGCAGTTGAAACAGAAAATGCACTGACAGGTTACTGAAAAATAAGTATTTTAATTTTAAACAAGGATTAGTTATATGAATGAAGAGCAGCGTATTATCCTGATTACCGGTGCTTCCCGGGGAATCGGCCGGGCTATCGCCCTTAAACTGGCCGCTCCGGGAACAGTTTTGCTCATGAACCATTATGATCCGGATCCGGCGATGGCCGAGCAGACTCTAAAGGATGTGGAAGCCAAGGGAGCTAAAGGGCAAATCTGTTATTTCAGCGTAGCCGATTTCCAGGAGGTTCAACGGCATATCGAAGACCTTTTAAAGACCTGGGGCCGGATCGACGTCTTGATCAATAATGCCGGGATTACCCGGGATACCTTGCTGATGCGGATGAAGGAACAGGACTGGGATTTGGTCTTAGGTATCAACCTGAAAGGGGTTTTTAATTGTACCCAGGCGGTGATCCGCTCTATGATCAAAAATAAATCCGGTAAGATCGTCAATATGGCTTCGGTCGTCGGGGTGATCGGTAATGCCGGGCAGTCCAATTATGCCGCCTCCAAAGCCGGCCTGATCGGATTTACCAAATCGGTGGCCAAAGAAGTGGCCGGACGGGGGATTCAGGTCAACGCCATCGCCCCAGGATTTATCGAGACCGAGATGACGGCTGTTTTATCGGACCAGGTCCGTCAGGAATTTTTGCGTTCCATTCCAATGGGACGGAGCGGTCAGCCGGAAGAAGTGGCTGAATTGACGTCTTTTTTAGTCTCCAAGGCCTCGGATTATATCACCGGCCAGGTTATTCATATCAGCGGCGGTATGTTTATATAGGGTCCTTTTTCAGGAGACCCTTATAAAAAACTGGACAGATTTGCTTGGGTTGATTATGTTTAGTGGCCTGCCGGCTTGAAGCCGCAGGTCCCAGGGAGTCAAGGCCGGAGATATAAGGTGTCCGGCAGAGCCAATAGGAAGTGGAAACCAGGAAAGGAGCGTAATAAAAGATGAACATTGAAGAAAAAGTAAAGGCGATTATTTGTGAGCAGTTGAGTGTAGCCGAAGAGGACGTCAGACCGGAGGCCTCTTTTGTAGATGACCTGGGGGCTGATTCGTTGGATCTCGTAGAGATGATTATGGCCATGGAAGAGGCCTTTGGCATTTCCATTGCCGATGAAGATGCCGAAAAAATCAAAACCGTCCAGAATGCTATCGATTACATTAAAGCGCAGGCCCAATAATCCGGGGTGATACCCCGTCTGAACAGGAGATATAATTTTGGGAAAACGAGTTGTCATTACCGGCTTAGGTCTGGTTACACCGCTGGGTATCGGGGTGGAGGCGACCTGGGAAAATCTCTGCCGGGGGAAGTCGGGGATAGGGCCGATCACCCGTTTTGATACCAGCCGCTACCGTACGCGCATCGCCGGAGAGGTTCGGGGATTTAATGCCACTGATTTTATTCCCCAGAAATTGGCTAAGCGAATGGATCTATTCGTTCATTACGCTCTAGCCGCCACCCGGATGGCTATGGAGCAATCGGGTTTGAAGATCACCCCCCATCTGGCCTCTTCTGTGGGAGTAATGACCGGATGCGGGTTGGGGGGGCTTCTGACAATTGAAGAGTTTCATACCATTCTGATGACTAAAGGACCGGAGCGGGTAAGTCCTTTTTATATTCCCATGCTGATCGCCAATATGGCTCCGGGCCAGATCGCCATCGAATTTGGAGCCAAAGGACCGAATTTGTCCGTCCAGACCGCCTGTGCCGCCGGAAACCATGCCATTGGAGATTCCTATAAATTGATTCAGCGCGGGGCGGCCAAAGTGATGATCAGCGGCGGGGTTGAAGCGGTTGTCACCCCTCTGGCGGTAAGCGGTTTTAATGCCATGCGGGCCCTTTCCACCCGCAACGATGAACCTGAAAAGGCCTCTCGTCCCTTCGATCGGGACCGGGACGGCTTTGTTGTCGCCGAAGGAAGCGGGATAATGATCCTGGAAGAACTGGAATTCGCCTTAGAGCGGGGTGCAACAATTCTGGGAGAAATAGTCGGTTATGGATTGAATGGAGATGCTTATCACATGACCGCTCCTTCTCCGGAGGGAGACGGGGCCATCCGATGCATGCAGATGGCTATAGATGATGCCGGGATCGGTCCGGAGGATATCGATTATATCAATGCCCACGGGACTTCCACCGATTTGAATGACGTCTCCGAGACCTTGGCGATTAAAGCCGTTTTCGGGGATTATAGCCGCAGCTTGGCCGTGAGCTCTACGAAATCAATGACCGGACACCTTTTAGGAGGGGCCGGGGGAGTGGAATCGGTCTTTACCGTTTTGACCCTTAAAGAAGGGATCATTCCGCCGACCATTAATCTGGATAATCCGGACCCCCAATGTGATTTGGATTACGTGCCCCACGAAGCCCGTCGAAGGGCCGTCCGGATAGCTATGACCAACTCCTTCGGCTTTGGGGGGACCAATGCCGTTCTAGTTTTTAAAAAATATGTCTAAATCAGCAAAAAAAATCGACCTGATTCTCGGTTCCGATCATGCCGGGTTCGAACTGAAAGTTCTTTTTCAGAAATTCCTCACCGAAAAAGGGGTGAGGTGGGAAGATGCCGGGCCCTTCGGCCCCGAATCAGTGGATTACCCCGATTACGCTTTCAAGGTCGCCAAGGCTGTTTCTTCAGGCCAGGCGGCCAAAGGCTTATTGATCTGCGGGACAGGGATCGGTATGTCCATAAGCGCCAACCGGATTCCGGGCATTCGGGCCGCCTTGTGCAATGATCTTTTTACGGCTCGAATGGCCAGGGCTCATAATAATGCTAATATCCTGGCCCTGGGGAGTAGGGTAGTCGGACCTGGATTGGCCCAGGCGATCCTTCAGACCTTCCTGGAGACCCCTTTTGAAAAAGGAAGACACTTGAGGAGGATTAAGAAAATCGAGGGGGCCTGTTCGTGACCAGTCGAAAAGCAAAGGGGGGGACTTCTCTCCGAACAGTTGATCCTGAAGTGGCCAGGGCTCTCCAGGGGGAGCAAAAAAGGCAATCGGAGCATTTGGAGCTTATTGCTTCGGAAAATTTCGTCAGCCGGGCCGTTCTTGAGGCCCAGGCCAGCGTTCTGACAAATAAATATGCCGAGGGGTACCCAAAAAATCGCTATTATGGTGGCTGTAAATATGCCGATGAGGTCGAAAATCTGGCCGTCGACCGTGCCCGCCGCATTTTTAAGGCCGATTTTGTCAATGTCCAACCGCATTCCGGTTCTCAGGCCAATATGGCCGTCCTTTTTGCCGTTCTGCAGCCGGGAGACCGGATTCTGGGGATGGATTTGTCTCATGGAGGCCATTTGACTCATGGGAGTCCGGCCAGTTTTTCAGGGCGTTTTTTCCAGGTTTTTTCCTATGGCGTGAACCGGGAAACCCAACAGATCGATTATAATGACCTGGCCCTATTGGCCGGGGAGGTCCGGCCTAACCTGATTATCGCCGGGGCCAGCGCTTATCCTCGGATTTTAGATTTTGAGGCCTTTTCCCGAATCGCCAAAGATGTGGGGGCCTATCTTATGGTGGATATGGCCCATATCGCCGGACTGGTGGCCACCGGTGCCCACCCTTCCCCGGTGCCCTATGCCGATTTTGTGACCTCAACAACCCATAAGACCTTACGGGGGCCTCGGGGTGGTTTCCTATTGGCTAAAGCGGAATACAGCAAGAAATTAAACAGCCAGGTTTTTCCCGGGATCCAAGGGGGTCCGATGATGCATACCATTGCCGCCAAGGCCGTCGCCTTTCATGAGGCCTTGACCCCGGGATTTACAGTTTATCAGGAGCAGGTCAAGTTGAACGCCGTCACCCTGGCTTCAGAGTTGATGAAAAAGGGTTTTAAACTGGTTTCTAACGGCACCGATAATCATATGCTTCTGATGGATGTCGGAGCCAGCGGATTAACCGGGGCCGATGCCGAGAAGGCCCTGGATGCGGCCGGAATCACAGTTAACAAAAACAGCATCCCTTTCGAAAATAAAGGACCGAAGGTCACCAGCGGGATCCGTCTAGGAACTCCGGCGGTAACCACTCGGGGAATGAAGCAAGGGGAGATGGTGCAGATCGCTGAATTTATTTCCACCGTCTTGAGGCATATCGATCAAAAGGATTATCTGAAGAGAATCCGAAAAGAGGTCCGGAATTTTTCCCGCAGTTTTCCACTATTTGCCGAAAGCCTGTGAGACGATGAGCCATCAACCGCGCCCGCCCTGGCCGGACTATTTTATGGATATTGCCGATCTGGTGGCCCGCCGTTCTACCTGCCGCCGACGCCAAGTCGGAGCCGTAGCGGTTAAAGATAAGCGCATCCTGGCCACCGGATATAATGGAGCCCCCTCCGGAATTGCCCATTGTCTGGAAGTGGGCTGTTTGCGGGAAAGGGAAGGAATTCCTTCCGGTGAGCGTCATGAACTTTGCCGAGGGATTCATGCCGAGCAGAATGTAATCATTCAGGCGGCTTATCACGGCATACCGATACAGGGCGCGACGCTCTATTGCACCAATCTCCCCTGCGGTATTTGTTCGAAGATGATCATCAACGCCGGGATTACGGAAATCGTTTATCGGGAGGGTTACGCCGATAGCCTTTCCGAAGAATTATTGAGGGCCGCAAATATTCCCTTGATCCGCCTTCGGGAACGTGTTGATTGAAGGGGTGATTCATGAAATGTCCGTATTGCAGTTCCTTTAATAACAAAGTGGTCGATTCCAGGCTGAGTAAGGAAGGGATTTTAATCCGACGACGCCGGGAATGTGAGGCCTGTCTTCGGCGATTTACCACTTATGAAAAAGTGGAGGAAATCCATCCGGTGGTCATCAAGAAAGACGGCCGGAGAGAGCCGTTCAGCCGGGAAAAGATTTCCGAAGGGATCCTGCGGGCCTGTCAGAAGCGTCCCATCAGTATGGACAGCATTGAAGAGTTTATAGACTCCCTGGAACAGTCCTTTCAGGAATCGGGACGTAAAGAAATCGCCACGACGGAGATCGGGGAACAGGTTATGGCCAAACTCCATGAGTGGGATGATGTGGCTTATGTTCGTTTTGCCTCGGTCTATCGACAATTTAAAGACCCCAATGATTTTGTCATGGAATTACAGGAATTGCTGGAGAGCCGGAAGAAGAAGGATATCAAAATCAAAAAAAAATAATCGCTCGCTCAAAGCTCAAGGCTGAAAGCTCAAAGGTAGATAGGTGCGTTGAGCTTTCGACATTGAATTTTGAGCGTTTTTATTTCAAATGACCGTCATCTCAAATACCGACATCCATTATATCAAGCAGACCCTCCGATTAGCCCGGAAGGGTTTGGGCCGGACCTCCCCCAACCCGATGGTCGGGGCCGTGGTGGTTCGGCGGGGAACAGTGGTCGGTCAGGGATTCCATCAAAAGGCCGGGGGCCCACATGCCGAACAAGCGGCTCTGGTTCAAGCCGGGGCAAAGGCTAAAGGGGCGACCCTTTATGTCAATCTGGAGCCTTGCAATCATTTCGGCCGGACACCGCCTTGTGCCCAATTGATCCTGGAGAAGGGGATTAAGAAAGTGGTTTTCGGAATGACTGATCCAAACCCAAAGGTACGGGGTGGGGGAGCCCAATGGCTACGCTCCAAAGGAATCGAGGTTGTTGCCGGGGTTTTGGAGAAGGAATGCCGGAAATTAAACGAAGTATTCGTAAAATGGATAACCACCGGGATGCCTTTTGTCATCCTAAAAGCCGCGGCCAGTCTCGACGGCCGGATTGCCACCCGGACAGGCGACTCCAAATGGATCAGTAACGAGAGATCACGGCAGACCGTTCATCACCTGCGCAGCCACGTCGATGCCGTACTGGTGGGGATTAATACGGTGGTCATGGATGATCCCCTATTGACAGTCCGCTTGAGGAAGGGGAAGATCAACGATCCGTTGCGAATCGTCCTGGATCCCCGATTGCGTATTCCTTTAAAGGCTAAAATTTTAGAAGACCCGAGTCAGACACTGATCGTCACCGGAGCGGGGGCGTCAATCCGGAAGAAGAATAATTTGGAATCCAAGGGTGTGGAAATCATTTCCCTTCCCGAGCAAGGGGGAAGGATTTCGATCAGAGAGATGCTTAGTGTTCTGGGGCGACGGGGACTGTCCAGCCTGCTGGTAGAGGGAGGGGCCGAAGTCCACGGCTCTTTCCTGATGGAAAAACAGCTGGATAAACTGGTTCTTTTTATAGCGCCCTTATTGATAGGCGGTCGTCAGGCCAAGGGGATGGTCGGCGGGGGAGGGATTACCCGGATCTCCGAGGCCCTTAGATTTAAAGAAATGAAGGTCAAATCCTTAAAAGGGGATATTTTTGTAGAAGCCTATCCGGAAAAATGAGATAATATATTGTTAGGATTCAAGGGGTCCAGGGTTCAAGGATAAAAGTAACTAGTCTGTATGTGAAAACATACAGGCAGGACACCAGGGAAGTTAAACCTCTTGAACCCTCGAATCCTAGAATCCTCGAACCCTTTTGGTAAGGTTCTTTAGTATGTTCACCGGATTAGTGGAAGGCCTAGGGGAAGTGGTCAGGGTGGAAAAGAAGAAGGATAATTCTTTTCTCTTGATAAAACCGAATTTTTCCTGGGAAGAAAAAAATCTCGGGGAAAGTGTTGCGGTGAATGGAGTCTGTCTGACGGCGGCCGCCTGGATCGGGGAGATGTTTTCCCTGGATGTTTCGGAAGAGACTTTGTCCCGCACCAACTTGGGCCGTTTGAAAGTTGGGGATCGGGTAAATCTGGAAAGGGCCTTACGCTTATCCGACCGCCTAGGCGGACATCTGGTTACCGGCCATATAGACGGGACCGGGCGGATTTTACAAAAAGTATCACTGGAACAATTCTTTCGGCTTACCGTCTCCATTCCTCAGGCTTTAAGGCCTTTCCTCGTGGAAAAAGGTTCGATTACCGTGGATGGGATCAGTCTGACGGTTAATGGGGTGGGGGAAAAAGAATTTGAATTAACGATCATTCCCCATACCGGATCGATGACGACCCTCGGACTGAAGAAGATCGGGGATGAGGTCAATTTGGAAACCGATCTGATCGGAAAATATGTTTATCAATTTATGTCCCGTCGGGGAGATGAGGGACTTGAAAAAAAGACCAATGTGAATGCGGATTTTTTAAGAAAGCATGGTTTTCTATAATCGAGCCCCGGTTTTTTCATCCGTCGGCCTTGAGTAAGAGGAGTATGTTACAAAATGGCAATCTCAACAATTGAAGAGGCTCTGGAGGATATCCGGACCGGTAAGATGATTATTCTGGTCGATGATGAAGACCGGGAAAACGAGGGTGATTTAACCATGGCCGCCGAAAAAGTCACCCCCGAGGCGATTAATTTCATGGCCAAGTACGGACGCGGCTTGATCTGTCTTTCTCTCACGCCGGAGCGGATCGGGCAGTTGCAATTGCCCATGATGGTCAGGAACAACACCTCGTCCTTTAAAACGGCTTTCACCATATCAATCGAAGCCCGTAAGGGAGTGACCACAGGTATTTCAGCGGCGGACCGGGCTACAACCATTTTAGCGGCCATTGCCGACAACGCCCAGCCTGAAGATCTGGTCAGTCCCGGCCACATCTTCCCCTTGCGGGCCCGAAGCGGCGGCGTTTTAGTCAGAACCGGACAAACCGAGGGATCTGTGGACCTGGCCCGTTTAGCCGGATTGAAGCCCTTTGGGGTGATTTGTGAGATTATGAAGGATGATGGTACGATGGCCCGGATGCCGGACCTGGAAGTTTTTTCTCAGGAGCACGGCCTGAAAGTCGTTACCATAAAGGATCTGATTGAATACCGTTTCCGGAACGAAACCTTTGTCCATCGCCGGGCGGAGACGATCCTGCCGACGCCCTTTGGTACGTTTAAAGCCATCGTCTACGAGAACGACGTGGATGAACATCAACACCTGGCCTTGGTTAAGGGGGAAGTCAGTCCCCGCAAGGAAATCCTGGTCCGGGTGCATTCCGAATGTCTGACCGGGGATGTTTTTGGGTCCTTTCGTTGTGACTGCGGAGATCAACTCAAAGCGGCCTTGAAGAAGATTGAGAAGGAAGGGACCGGGATTTTGTTATACATCCACCAGGAAGGGCGGGGAATCGGACTGGTCAATAAACTCAAGGCCTATATGCTCCAGGACCAAGGAAAGGATACTGTCGAGGCCAATGAGGCTTTAGGCTTTAAGGCCGACCTGCGGGATTACGGGATAGGGGCTCAGATCCTGGTTGATTTGGGGGTCCGTAAAATGAGACTGATGACCAACAATCCCAAAAAGATTATCGGCCTGGAAGGATACGGCATCATGGTAACGGAACGGGAACCCATAGAGATCCCACCCAAGAAAGAGAATGTCAATTACCTCAAGACCAAACGAAAGAAAATGGGGCATTTACTTGATTTGGTTGAGGCGGCAAAACAATAAACTTTAGGGTTCGAGGATTCAATGATTCAAGGATTCGAGTGAGCGATAATATTTTTACCTGCCGGCACTTGAACCCTTGGCCCCATGAATCCTTGACCCCTCTGTCTAAAAAGGAGGAAGGCTGATGGCCAGGGTATTTGAAGGAAAATTGCAGGCCGAAGGGATGCGCTTCGCCATAGTAGTCAGCCGATTTAATGACTTTATCGGCGAACATCTGATCGGCGGGGCACTGGATGCCTTAAACAGGAACGGGGCCGGAGAAGGAGATATCTCCATTTTTAAGGTGCCGGGGGCCTTTGAGATCCCCCTGGTGGCTAAACAGTTAGCCCTTCAAAAAAAATATGATGCCGTCATTTGCTTGGGAGCGGTTATCCGGGGGGCGACACCTCACTTTGAATACGTCAGCGCCGAAGTCTCCAAAGGGATTGCCAATGTCTCACTGGAAACAGGTATCCCCATAGCTTTTGGTGTGCTCACCACCGATTCCTTGGAACAGGCCATTGAGCGGGCCGGCTCCAAATCCGGGAATAAGGGATGGGATGCGGCCATTGCGGCTATAGAGATGGTCGATTTGCTTAGAAAGATACATGAATAATCTCCTAAAGGCATCCTCGGTTAAAGACCGGGATCCCCTCAGGTCCTCCGTCATCCCCAAGGCTTCCCCCGCGGGGAGCCGCCGAAAATCCAGGGAAGCAGCCCTGCAGGCCCTGTTTTTTCAGGAGATGAATCCCCAGACTTCATTTGAGCGGTCATTGGAGATTTTTCAGGAGAATTTTCCGGTAAAAACGGGTTCCCGACCTTTTTTTCTGCGTTTGGTCCAGGGGGTTAATCAGTACCTGGCGGATATCGACCGGGAAATCCAGAAACATTCCGACAACTGGAGATTGGAGCGGATGTCCCGGGTGGATCGGAATATTTTAAGGATCTCGGTGTTTGAAATGACCTATTGTCAGGATATTCCTCCCCGGGTGGCTATAAATGAGGCCATCGATTTGGGAAAACAATTCGGTACGGAGGAGTCCGGGGCCTTTATTAACGGCGTCCTGGATAGTATTTTTTTAGAACGATACGGAAAAAACAGCCCGGAAGAAATTGAGACCCCCGCCCATGAAAGAAAAATATAATCCCCATATTATTGAAACCAAATGGCAGGCCCGTTGGGAGGATACGAAGGCCTATCGAGTCGTCGAAGATCCAACCAGGAAAAAGTATTATCTCCTGGAAATGTTCCCCTATCCTTCCGGCAGGATTCATATGGGCCATGTTCGCAATTATACCATCGGAGATGTGGTAGCCCGATATAAACGGATGCGCGGGTTTAATGTGCTGCACCCGATGGGTTGGGATGCTTTCGGTATGCCCGCGGAAAATGCGGCCATTGCCAACAAGATTCATCCGGCCCGCTGGACCCGCGACAATATTGATTATATGCGGACCCAATTGAAACGTTTGGGTTTCAGCTATGATTGGGACCGTGAACTGGCCACTTGTGATCCGGAATATTATCGGTGGGAGCAATTATTTTTCCTGAAAATGTGGGAAAAGGGCCTGGCCTACCGCCGGCGATCGTTGGTCAACTGGTGCGCCCGGTGTCAAACCGTTTTGGCCAATGAACAGGTGGTCGGGGATGGGCAATGCTGGCGCTGTGACCAGCCGGTGGAGGGAAAGGAATTGGAGCAATGGTTTTTCCGGATCACCCAGTATGCCGACGAGCTTTTGGAATGGTGTGAAAAACTCCCGGGGTGGCCCGAAAAGGTCCTGACCATGCAGCGCAACTGGATCGGCAAGAGCTTTGGAACGGAAATCGATTTTCCCCTGGAAGACGGTTCGGGGGTTTTGACCGTCTTTACCACCCGGCCGGATACCCTTTTCGGGGCCACCTTTATGAGCCTGGCAGTGGAACACCCTTTGGTCCTGCCGTTGTCCCAAAAGACCTCTCAAAAAGAAGCGATAGGGGCCTTTGTCGAAAAAGTCCGAGGGCAGAACCGGCGTCCGGGATTCGAAGCCGACCTGGAGAAGGAAGGGGTTTTTACCGGGGCCTATTGTCTGAACCCGCTGACCCAGGAGAAAATACCCATTTATGCGGCCAATTTCGTTTTAATGGAATACGGGACCGGTGCCGTTATGGCCGTACCGGCCCATGATCAACGGGATTTTGAGTTCGCCCAGAAATATGGCCTTCCCGTACGAGTCGTTATCCAGCCGGATGGGGATTCAGTGTTAACTGCGCAATCCATGACCGAAGCCTATGTCGGCCCCGGGAGGTTAGTCAATTCCGGAACCTTCGACGGTCGGGACAATGAAGAGGCGAAAAAGGCCGTTACCCGCCATTTAGAGGCCAAGAATAAAGGGTGTGAAAAGGTTCAATACCGCCTACGAGATTGGGGGGTTTCCCGTCAGCGCTACTGGGGGGCTCCCATCCCGATGATTTATTGTGACCGCTGCGGAATAGTCCCGGTTCCGGAAAAGGACTTGCCGGTGCGGTTACCCTTGGATGCCGAGATCACTCCGGCCGGGGGATCGCCCCTTCCCCTTCTAAAAGATTTTGTTGAGGTTACTTGCCCGAAGTGTCAGGGCCGGGGACGCCGCGAGACGGATACGATGGACACCTTTGTGGAGTCCTCCTGGTACTTCGACCGTTATGCCTGTCCGGATTATGATCTGGGACCTTTGGATGCCGGCAGGGTGGGCTATTGGATGCCGGTGGATCAGTATATCGGAGGAATTGAGCATGCGGTCCTCCATCTGTTATATTCCCGTTTTTTTACCAAGGTCTTAAAGGAATTGGGTTGGTTGAAAGTGGAGGAGCCTTTTACCAACCTGCTTACACAGGGGATGGTCATTAAAGATGGCTCCAAGATGTCAAAGTCCAAAGGCAATGTGGTCGATCCCGATGAATTAATCCGGAAATACGGTGCCGATACGGTGCGCCTGTTCTGTCTCTTTGCCTCTCCACCGGAAAGGGATCTGGAATGGAATGACCAAGGGGTTGAAGGATCGTTTCGCTTCTTACACCGATTTTGGAATTTGGTCTTTGATGTCCGGGAAGCCCTCGGCCGAGGGGCCGACATTGCCAAAGACCTTTCCGTCAGCGCTTCCGGTCGCAGTATGACGATTAAATTGAATCAGACTATTAAGAAGGTCACCGAGGATATGGAGGACCGCTTTCGTTTCAATACGGCCATCAGCGCCATTATGGAACTGGTCAATGCCCTTTATCTGTATCGGGCCGAGCAAAGCGAAGATCCTCGGAAAGATGTTATTCTGGTCAAGTCCATCGAAATCGGATTGATCCTCCTTTCCCCTATTGTCCCCCACCTTTGCCAGGAACTTTGGGAGATTCTCGGAAAGACGGGGAGTGTCCATGAACAACCCTGGCCTGTCTGGGATCCGGAGGCCCTGCAGGAAGACTTACAGGAAGTCGTCATTCAAGTGAATGGGAAGGTCCGTTCCCGCTTTATGGTCGACCTAGCCATTTCTGAAGAGGAGATCAAAAGGAGAGCCTTGGAACAGCCCCGAATCCAGGAATGGATACAGGGAAAGGTGGTTCTGAAGACCATCGTCGTTCAAAAAAAATTGGTTAATATAGTAATAAAATAAAATGATGAAAAGGGGTGCCGGTGGTGCTTAGAACCCGGTTCATGAGAAGATGTTTTGGGGGATTGTTTTTCCTCCTGGTCGCTTCAGGGTGTGGATATGGCCTGAGGGGGAGTGTTAATAATCTTCCCCCCGATATCAAGGCGGTCTATATACCGGTGTTTGACAATGTAACCGCTGAACCAGGGGTTGAGGTTGTTTTCACCAATGCCCTAATTTATCAATTTACCCGGAGCAAAATGTTGCAGGTTGTCCCGGTGTCCAATGCCCAAGCCACTATTCACGGTAAAATTAAACGAGTGTACGCCGACCCGGTGGTCTATGGGAGCCAGATTCAGGCCCTAAACAGAAAAGTGACGGTCGAATTGGAGGTTTCCTGCCGGCGGTTGGATAATCAAAAAATTCTTTGGCAGAATCAAGGTCTTTCAAGATTTGAAGTTTTTACCGTTTCAACAGATCCCAGCCAAACCGAGCGGAATAAACTTGAGGCAATCAATAAAATTGCCCAATTTCTTTCCGAACAGATCCACAATGGTATTTTGGAAAATTTTTAGGCCGTGGCGGCAGTTTTTCCGGAAAGTTTGTGGATTCTTTTGGAAAGCCTGGAAATCTTACGAGAAGCGGTACGAGAATGCAAAACCCCTTTGGCCGCGGCTTTATCAATCTGGGAAGTGACTTGACCGAGGGCCGTTTGGGCCGATTCCGGGGAGGCCTCGACGGTTTGCAGGGCTTGTTTGCATTTTGTCCTGATCCGGGACTTAATGCTGGTGTTTTTTAAGTTGCGGACTTTATTTTGTTTGGCCCGTTTAAGGGCTGAAGGATGATTAGCCAAAGACGCCTCCTTAGAAAAAAAATAAAATTATATTATATTTATTTTTTGATAGATTGTCAAATAAATTTGATATAGTATGAAAATTAGGTTTAAGGCCCAGTGATCATGGCCTGGAATGTAAGATCATGATGAATGGACCGGGCTTTCCGCCATCGGCGCCAATCCCGGAATTTGAAGATGGGGATGTAGCTCAGATGGGAGAGCGGTACGTTCGCAACGTACAGGCCGGGGGTTCGATCCCCCCCATCTCCACCATTAACCCGATAAGGAATTTTATGGCTGATCAAAAATATCGAAAGGCCCTGATCAATCGTGAAACACGGGAAACCAAGATCCGCTTAAAACTCGAACTCGACGGAAAGGGAATAAGCCGGATTCAATCTCCGGTTCCCTTTCTTAATCATATGCTGGAGTTGATGAGCTATCATGGCTCATTAAATCTGGAATTGAAGGCTAAGGGAGATATTGAAGTCGGGTTTCATCATACGGTCGAAGATATCGGACTTTGTTTGGGGGATGCCTTTAAGGAGTGCTGGGGGGATTTAAAAGGGGTAAACCGGTACGGGGAGGCTCTCCTGCCCATGGATGAAGCCTTGGTCCTAATCGCCGTGGATATCTCCAGGCGTCCTCATCTGTCCTATGGCTGGAAACCGCAGAAAGTTCGGGTGGAAGGTTTCGATTCGGCGCTGGTAAAGGAATTTTTTCAGGCCTTAGTTAACCGTGCCGGCTTGACGCTTCATTTGCAGGTTCTGGCCGGTGAAAATATCCACCACATTATTGAAGCCATGTTCAAGGGGTTTGGCCGGGCCATCCGTCAAGCCGGTCTGCTCCAAAAGCGGACAACCGTCCTTTCAACCAAGGGTATCCTTTAGGACTACTGTAATGGCTAATAAAAAACATTTTTTTTCGTTATTGAAGCTCCCTGCACTAAGGTGCAGGGAATCTTCCAGGAAAGGAATAGGTCAAGTGTTTTGTGATTCGCTTACTAACCCACGCAGCAAGCTGCGGGGAATGCGCTCGCTGTCCCTGTTCACTGGGATATTGATTTTCTTTTGTTGTTTCCTGCCCGCTGAGCGGTCATTGGCAGGAATACGACTGGCCATCGCTCCTTTTCAGGTGGAGCAAAGTCAGGAAAAAGAAGTGGTGCGCTGTCGATCCTGCGGCAATCTTTTTTCCGGAGGGTCCATTGAAGGTGATCCGGCCAACGGGTTGACCCGGTTATTATGGGAGAAATTTCAGAATAAGGGGCAGGAATTTGAATTGATTAGTCCCGGGCAGGTTGAAGGGGCTTTCAATGTTTTTCTGGCCAAAGGTATCGAGAAGAATCCTCTGGATCTTATGACGGCCCTGGGTAAACAATTGGAGGCCGAGTATATCCTCTGGGGTGTTGTCTTCCAATATCAGGAAAGAAAAGGGTCTTCCATCGCTGTCCAACGGCCGGCTTCGGTGGCCGTTGACCTACACCTCCTAAGGGTAAAAGAAGGGCGGTTGATCTGGCGGGCTCAATGGGCTCAAACCCAACAATCACTGACCGAAAACCTCCTGGATGTCGGCTCATTTTTCAAGCGGAAGATGCGGTGGGTTACGGTTGAAGAGTTGTCCAGCCAGGGGATAGAAAAAATGCTGAAAGAATTCCCTTCCACAGAAACATTAAAATAAGAGTTAACGGAAAAATTCAAAGGTATAAGGCCCACAGCCCTGGTGCAAGGTGTTGAGTTCACTCCCGCCTTGTGCTCCGGGAATAAACCCTTATACCATTTTTTTATTATGATCCTAATCCCTGCCGTTGATATTAAGGGAGGCCGGTGTGTCCGGCTTCTGGAAGGCCGTGCCGAGGCAGAAACCGTCTTTTCCGATTTTCCGGAGGAAATGGCCAAACAATGGGTGGCTCAAGGGGCGGAGCGGCTGCATATTATTGATCTGGATGGAGCCTTTGAAAAAGGACCTCGAAATTTTTCCATTATCAAAACTATCGTCAATACAACTCATATTCCAATCCAAGTCGGAGGGGGAATACGGGACTTAAATACAGTGGAAGCCTATTTGTCTTTGGGGGTGACTCAGGTCATTTTGGGGACAGTCGCCCTTAAGGATCCTTCCTTAGTCCAAACCGCCTGCCGTTTATTTCCAGGCCAGATCATGGTCAGTCTCGATGCACGGGATAATCGCATCGCCGTGGAGGGATGGACCGAGATATTAAATATAGACCCTATCGATCTGGTCAAACAATACCAGGACTGGTCGGTAAAGGCCGTGATTTTTACGGATATTGCCCGAGACGGGACCCAACAAGGGCCTTCCATTTCCTCGATACGTCGCTTGGCTAGGGCGACCGATCTTCCTTTGATTGCCGCTGGAGGGATCGCCACCCTGAAAGATGTTTGCAGTTTAGCCCCTTTGGAGGAGGATGGTCTGGTAGGAATAATTACCGGGCGGGCTATCTACAGCGGGACCCTGCAATTAAGGGAAGCCATGGATTGGCTAGAGAGAAATACGGGGAGATCAAAAATTTGATATTGACTTCTTAAATATAAATTGTTATATTTATAAGGTTAAACACAAGTTTAGGGGGCGGAACCATGAGCCTGGAGCAAGGTATTGACGGGGCCTTTAAGCAGGCCTTAAAGGGCCAAGATAAAATCAAGCTGTCTGCCCTCCGGATGTTGCGTTCTTCATTGAAAAACAAAGAAATTGAAAAACGCCGGAAGCTTGAGGATTCTGAAATTATATCAGTAATAAAAGGGTTAATAAGGCAAGGTAAAGAATCACTTGAACAATTTGAAAAGGGAGGCCGACCGGACCTAGCTGAAAAAGAAAAGGCAGAGATAGAGATTTTTTCCGCCTTCCTCCCGGATCAAGCCTCTACTGGAGAGCTTGAGGCCACTATTAACCAAATCATCTCGGAGGTCCAGGCCTCAGGGATGAAAGATATGGGTAAAGTGATGAAATCGGCGACGGCTCGGCTGGCCGGCCGAGCCGAAGGGCAGACGATTCAGGCCATTGTCAAACAAAAACTCTCCTCCGTTTAGGGGAAAGAACCTTCCTGACGAGCTCAAGGGATCTCTTTTGCGATTTCCTGATGCATTTTTGCAAATAATCAACCGGTTTTCTCTTTGCACTTAGTAAGCTATAGATTATTGACCCTCTTCCTGGAAACAAATCATGGCTAAGACCTCATTTTTTCCGGAATCGTTCATTGCTCAACTCAAGGATGCCGTCAATTTGAGTAGCATCGTTTCAGAGGTTGTTAGTCTAAAAAGGGCCGGTCGAAATTTGCAGGGGCTTTGCCCCTTTCATCCGGAAAAAACCCCTTCATTTATGGTGAATGAAGAGAAACAGATTTTTCATTGTTTTGGGTGCGGGTTAGGGGGGAATGTCTTTACCTTTCTAATGCAATATCATCATCTTAGCTTTCCTGAGGCGGTCAATGAATTGGCTCAGCGCCTGAATATCCCTTTGCCGATGAATGAGTCCGGAAGATCAGGGGAAGGGGAACAGCGCCTCAAGGAAGGATTGCGGGCCCTTCAAACGCAGGCCGCTGAATTTTATCACCATCTGTTAATGAAGGGAAAAATCGGCCAAAAGGGAAGGGATTACCTGAAGGTACGAAAGATGGATTCCCGGATCGCCGAGGAATTTTATTTAGGCTATGCCCCGGAGGGATGGGACCGATTGCTCTCTTTTTTTCAGAACAAAAAAGTATCTCCTGCACTATTAGAGCAAACCGGTCTGATCATTAAGAAGGAAAAAGGGGGTTATTATGATCGATTCAGAAACCGTCTTCTTTTTCCCATTTTTGATGACCGGAAACAGGTAATCGGATTCGGCGGACGGGCCTTGGGCGGGGAAACGCCCAAGTATTTGAATTCCCCAGAATCGGCTGTCTTCAATAAAGGTCGCCTGTTCTTCGGATTCCCCCAGGCGGCCAAGGAGATCCGAAGCCTAAATCAGGTAATCGTGGTCGAGGGCTATTTTGATCTCCTGGCGTTACACCAGCATGGGTTTAAACATACCGTAGCCACCATGGGGACGGCGTTGAGTTCATCTCAGATACGGAAGCTACATGGTTTGGCGGAAGATATTATCCTTCTCTTTGACGGCGATACTCCAGGTATCCAGGCGGCGATGCGCAGTGTCCCCCTCTTTCAGCAGGAGGGAGTTTCCCCCCGAGTTAAGGTCTTACCCTCCGACAGCGATCCGGATAGTTTCCTCTTTGAATATGGAGCGGAACGCTTTTCGGCGGAGCTGCACCAGGCCGAACCGATGATGAGCTTCTTTTTTAAACAGCAGATGAGATCGGTGGGAATCCGTGTAGAAGATCAGGCCCGAATGCTGGATCGCTTAATGCCTCACCTCAGGGCCTTGGCTTCCGAATGGGAAAGGGCCCATTATGTGGCCTTGATCAGTGAGAAACTGAAAATTCCTGAAGGGGTCATCTGGAAGTCCTTAAAGAAATCGCCGCTTATCGAGAAGAACAGGGAGAGAATTCAAAAATCAATCCAAGAAGAGCATATTTCCGGTCTGGAATGGCGTGTCCTGGAAGCGTTGTTGCGACTTCCTCAGGCAGTACCCTTGTTATTAAACGGGGGAGGGGGGGATCTATTTGAATCAGCTGATGCTAAATCGATCTATCTGCTGATTAAAGAAATCTATCGGCAGCAGGGGAAAGTCGATATCAGTCTTTTACTTGACCGTTTAACGGACCAGACTTTAAAAAATAAAATTTCGGCTATGGCGATCCAAACTTTCATCGATCAAAAGGATGAACAAATTTTTTTATCCGACTTAAGCAAACGGGTTCATTTAAGAGAACTTCAGCAACGTGAAAAGGCTCTGTATGAAGAGATCCGTGCTAAGGAAAAATCCGGTATCAATGAGGAGTTGAGGGCCCTTTTAGCCCAGAAGAAAAGTCTGCTTCAAAAAAGAAAAGCAATTCTGACCTCCTCCAACGAATAAAGGAGATTCTATGTCCAAAGAGAATACTATGGATGATTTGAATAAAATGATCTCTCTGACCAAAGATAAAGAATATCTGGATCTGGAAGAGACCGAAGAGCCTTTACCCCCTGAATTGGTCGGGACGGAACAGATCGATGATATGATCTATTTGTTTGATGAAACGGATATTCAGATTTTAGAAGGGGCTCCGCGGGTCCGCGCCAAAGAGAAAGTGGATGAGGACCGGATTGAAGAGGAAGAAGAGGATTTAAAATGGGGGACTGAGGCCGGTATTAAAACCAATGATCCCGTCAAAATGTATTTGAAGGAGATGGGGTATTATTCCCTTTTGACTCGTGAGGGAGAAGTCGAGATCGCTAAAAGAATAGAAGAAGGGAAGCATGAAGTGATCGACGCCCTGTTGGAATCTCCAGTGGGGATTAAAGAAATCATCATCCTGGGGGAAAAATTTGAACAAGGGATCGTCAAATTAAGAGAGATCGTCCGTGATATGGACGATGAAGATCCGTTTGTCGAAACAGAAGCTCATCGTAAGAAAGTCCAACAATTGTTCGCCGAGGTGGCGCTGCTTTATGAAAAAAATAAAAAGCTTCAGGATAAACTAAGTCCGGACCTCCCCGCGCCCAAAAAGAAGAAGATTCGCGATCAGATTGAAGGCAATAAAGGATTAATCGTCGAGCGTCTCAAGGAACTCCGCCTCGACAAAAGGCAAATCGACCGGATCATTAATAAGCTAAAGGGATTTGCTGAAAGAATTGAAAAAGGAGACCGGGAAGTTGAAGAATGTTTGGAGAGGACTTCCTGCTCTTTGCAGGACTTGAAAAAGGCCCTGCGCAAGCTCAAGACGGACGGCCATGTTAAATCGTTAGTACGGCAGACCGGACTATCCAAAGACGAATTGTTGGATGTCGACAAAAAGATCCGAAACGGGGAACGGAAGATAAGGCGGGTGGAACAGGAATCCAAGATGACTTCCAAGGCCTTAAAGCGGATTTTGAAACAGGTTGATGAGGGAGAAATTAAGGCCCGGGACGCCAAAGCCGAATTGATTGAAGCCAATTTGCGGCTGGTCGTCAGTATCGCCAAAAAATATACCAATCGAGGCCTGCAATTTTTAGATTTGATTCAAGAGGGCAACATCGGATTAATGAAAGCCGTTGATAAATTCGAATATCAACGAGGATATAAATTTAGCACCTATGCAACCTGGTGGGTCCGACAGGCCATAACCCGGGCTATCGCCGATCAGGCCAGAACGATCCGGATTCCGGTTCATATGATCGAAACGATTAACAAGCTTATTCGGACGGCCCGTTATCTGGTTCAGGATTTAGGGCGTGAACCTACCCCGGAGGAAATCGCCGATCGAATGGAGTTTCCTCTGGATAAAGTCCGCAAAGTTCTAAAGATCGCCAAAGAACCCATTTCCCTGGAAACCCCTATCGGGGAGGAAGAAGACAGCCATTTGAGGGATTTTATCGAAGATAAAAAAGTCTTGTCCCCTTCCGAAGCGGTGATTCGTTTGAACTTGTCAGAACAGACGCAAAAGGTTTTGTCCACCCTGACCCCGCGGGAAGAGAAGGTCCTGCGGATGCGTTTCGGCATCGGAGAGCGGGCCGATCATACCTTGGAGGAAGTGGGCCGTGATTTTGACGTTACCCGGGAGCGCATCCGCCAGATTGAAGCCAAGGCCCTTCGAAAATTGCGTCACCCCAGCAGGAGTAAACGGTTGAAGTCTTTTGTCGAATAGGGTAGAGGCCGATGAAATTCTTCAGGGTTGACATCTGTTTTTAAATTAAATATATTTGTTTTTTTTGGGGCCCATAGCTCAGTTGGAAGAGCCACCGGCTCATAACCGGAAGGTCCCTGGTTCGAGGCCAGGTGGGCCCACCATTTCAAAACATTAAAGGCATACCTAGGCCAATCGAATGCCTCAAACATATGAGAGTTAAATCTGCTTTAAGTACAAAACCTTCAAAAGGTGATGGGAAAAAAAGGGTGCACTCCCAGGGATTGCACCCTTTTTTGTTGGAAAATGGCCGTTAAGGTAAGGGAAATCAAAAATTGGCTGGAAACCCGATTTCCGCCCCGTTGGGCCGAGAGTTGGGACCATATCGGACTGCAGACGGGTAATCCGGAACAGTGGGTGGAAAGAATGGGGATCTCTTTGGAGGCCACTCCTCAATCGGTCTCCTGGGCGATTCAGAATAATCTACAATTGATCCTTTGCCATCACCCCTTATTTTTTACCCCAATAGTTTCCTTGGAAACCAGCCGGGAGCCCGGGCGCACAGCTGCTCAACTGATTAAGGCTGACCTGGCGTTATTGGTAGCCCATACCAATCTGGATGCGGCTCCCGAAGGGGTCAGCACGGCCTTGGCCCGGCGTTTGGGCTTGGGAAATCTTCGGCCTTTAGAGAAGCGCCTTGAGGAAAAGGTAAAGGTGGTTGTCTTTATTCCTTCCGGCTACGAAGAAACAATAACCGAAGCCTTGGGGAGACTGGAATCCGGACGGATAGGCCCTTATCGACTTTGCACCTTTAAGTGTCGGGGGGAAGGCACCTTTATACCGGAAGAAGGCAGTCATCCCTTTCAGGGGGAAACCGGACGTCTGCAGCGAGTTTCGGAATGGCGTTTGGAAATTTTGACGGATAAGGCCGGGGTTGGCGAGCTGATCAAGACGATCCGTTTGGTCCATCCTTATGAAGAAATGGCCTATGATGTTTATCCGGTCGAGAACCCGTCGGCTCAGGTCGGGATAGGAAGAGTGGGAGAGTTTGTTCCCCCAATTCCCGGGGAAGAATTACTCCGGCGGTTAAAAGTGGCGGCTGAAGCACCTCAGCTCAAGATCAGTGGAGAAATTCCTCCAAAGGTTCAAAAAATAGCGGTTTGCGGCGGATCGGCCGGGAGTGTGATACCGGCCGCCCTTTCCGCCGGGGCCGAGGTCCTGGTCTGCGGGGAAATCGGCTATCACCCGATTGTCTCCAATCAAGGCTATGGGGTGACGTTTATTGAAATCGGGCATTACCATTCTGAAAAATGGATGATTCCGATGCTAGCTGAAATGTTGCGGGAATCCGGTCGAATCGAAGGATGGGGGATCGAGGTTTTTGAAAACCGGGAAACGGGGGATCCCTATTCACATTTTTTTTAAAACTTTAGGGAGCGGGCATGCAAGAGCAACTGAACTACCTGATCCAACTACAACAGATTGATAAGACCATAGACCATATTCATGTGAATGTGGAAGAAAATCCCAAAAAGATCGAACAGATCGATCTGGAATCCCAAGGAGTCCGAGAAATCCTAGACACCTTTACCAAAGAGATGGAAGAAATTCAAAAACAGCGCCGGGCCTTGGAGCGGGAAGTTGAAGAATTTGGAGAAAAAATCAAAAAAAGCCAAGTCAAGCTGATGGAAGTGAAGACCAACAAAGAATATCGGGCCATGCTGACTGAGATCGATGAATTGAAAAAGGTCAAGATCGGCAAGGAAGACCTTTTATTGGAATTGATGGAGAAGATGGAAAAAGGGGCTGAGAAAAAAAAGGCCTTGGCCCTTTCCGTTGATGCTAAAATAGCCGAAGGGAAACTCAAGAAAGAAAAGTTGGAAACTGAAAGTCGTGAATATCAGAGGGACCTCACCGGACAGTATCGGAAAAGAAAAGAATTAAGCGATCGGATCGAGCCCGGGTTGTTAAGGCAGTATGAATTTTTAAAGGGGCGATTACGGGGAAAGGCCGTCGCCGAAGTAAAAGAGGCCTCCTGCCTGGGATGTAATATGCAAATCCCTCCTCAACTTATTAATGAACTGCATCGCCAGGACCGGATCATCACCTGCCCGAGTTGCCTGCGAATTTTATATATATATGGATCCCCTGAAAATAAAGAGAAATAGCGGTCTGACTGTTGTGGCTTTAGGATAAGGACTGAATCCTCAGCCCTGATCCAAGGAAATAGGGTCCGGACATCGCACCATTAATCCTGTCTCTTGACCTTCGATTTCCATAAATTTACTCAAAGAATATTCAAATCGAAATATGAAAGATAAAAAGTTTTTCAGTGAATCAAAAGGGGAGGTATTGTTGAAGAAGGTAGAGGAACCATCCCAAGAAGAATGGCGGCTCTATACTGATGGGGCTTCCAAAGGCAACCCCGGCCCGGCTGGGGCCGGCTGGGTGCTGATGAATAAACGGAATTCATGCTTGATAAAAGAGCGTTTATTTTTAGGGGAAGCCACCAATAACGAAGCTGAATATCAAGCATTAATTCTGGGACTGAAAAAGGCCCAGACGCTGGGAATCGCCGAGATTGCCATTTTCCTCGATTCGGAACTCCTGGTCAGACAGATAACCGGTCTTTACCAGGTCAAAAATCCGAGATTGCGGATTTATTATGAACAGGCCCTAGACCTTTTGAATAAATTTTTAAAATATGATATAACTCATATTCCGAGGGAACAAAATCAAGAGGCCGACAGTATGGCCAACGAGGCCATTAAAAAGAAATATCGTTCCGAACAACCAGTTTAGAGTTGGGAGTTTGGGGAAGTGTATTTTCTTTTTCATGGCCTCCCCTTGAGGTAGGAAGGCAGTTTGGGTAGTCGATTGTACTCCGAACTGATTTAAGAGAGCGTGGAAGCGGATTAAATGATCGCTCGTCAGGTTTTGCCTGACGGGAGGAAAGTCCGAGCTCCATAGGGCAGGATGCTGGGTAACACCCAGTCTCGGTGACGAGAAGGAAAGTGCCACAGAAAAGATACCGCTGAGCCTTCGGCGCAGTAAGGGTGAAATGGCGGGGTAAGAGCCCACCAGTATCCCGGGAGACCGGATAGCTTGGCAAACCCCATCCGGAGCAAGACCGAATAGGAGGGCAAACGGGTGGCCCGCCCAAGACCCTCGGGTTGGTCGCTTGAGGTCTGGAGTAATTCAGATCCTTAGAGGAATGATCATACATTTCCGTTTCAGGCGGAGATGACAGAACTCGGCTTACGATCCGCTTCCACGCTGTAGACGAAAGGTTCAGGGCATAAGGACTAAGGTTAAAGGAACGACCTGGAATTATTTTTAGACCTTTTGATGTGAGTGTCATATCAGAAGAAGACGGTAGACAAAACAGACGTCAAAGAGCAGTATGCTTAAAACCATCGCCTTGATTACCGCCGCCGGAAAAGGCCAGCGCATGCAGTCGGAAATACCTAAACAGTATCTCTGTTTGGGGGAAAAGCCGATTTTATTTCATACGCTGCTTGTCTTTGAGGAATGTGCGGGGGTTGACGGGATTTACCTGATCGTCCCCCCAGATCAAATGGCGATGGTTCAAAAGGATATTGTCGAAAAATATCAATTCAAAAAAGTTCTTAAATTGGTGCGAGGCGGGAAGATGCGTCAGCATTCGGTCTGGAATGGACTTCAGGCCATCCGCTCCGGGTGTTCGATTGTGGTGGTCCATGATGGGGTTCGACCTTTTATCAGTTGCCGATTGATTGAGAAGAGCATAGAAGAAGCACGGAAGAATGGAGCAGCCGTGGTTGGAGTGATTGCTAAAGATACGGTTAAAAGGATGGCAAAGGGGAAGAAGATTCTGACCCTTCCCCGGGAAGAAATTTGGCTGGCTCAAACACCCCAAACCTTTCGTTTTCCTCTTCTGGTAAAGGCGTATCAAAAAGCCCAGCAGGACGATATTGTCGGCACGGATGATGCCTCCCTGGTTGAACGTCTCGATCATCCGATTACTCTGATCAAAGGCGATCATTGCAATATCAAGATTACCACGCCCGAAGATTTTGCCTTGGCCAAATCCTTTTATGCCCTGGGGAAAAAAGGGGCATGAAACCCTCCTGGCGCATCGGACAGGGTTATGATGTCCATCGGTTGGTCCCGGAAAGACCATTAGTATTAGGCGGCATAACCATCCCTTTCTCTTTAGGCTTGTCCGGACATTCGGATGCCGATGTCCTCAGCCATGCCCTGGGAGATGCCCTTTTGGGAGCCGCCGGTCTTGGTGACCTGGGACGTCATTTCCCGGATACGGATCCGAAATATAAAGGGATCTCCAGTCTTAAACTCCTCGAAGCCATCTGGTTACTCATCCGGGAAAAGGGATACGGGATTGAAAATGTCGACGTGACCGTAGTGGCTCAAGAGCCTAAACTGGCTCCTTATATTCAGCAAATGAAAAGTGTGCTCGCCGAGGTCTTGAACATTTCCCTAGAGCAAATCAATATTAAGGCCACGACGACCGAGGGATTGGGTTTTCCCGGCCGATCCGAAGGCATGGCGGCCTATGCGGTGGTCCTGCTGGCGAAGAATGAAGTTTAATGCTGGAAACCGGATGATTGAACGCGGTGAATAGTGAATGGTGAACAGTGTAAAGATTTTTAATAAATGACGGCTATTCACTAACGACTGTCCAATGAAATAAATGGATACTGAATGCTGGATGTTGTTTGGTAGGAAGTTTCCAAAGGATCATTTGAACTATGCCTTTTCGAATCTATAATTCTCAAACCAAACAAAAAGAGCCCTTTCTTCCCCTTAATCCTCCAAAGGTGGGAATCTATGTCTGCGGGGTGACGGTCTATGACAGCTGTCACATCGGTCATGCCCGCTCCATGATTGTTTTCGATGTGCTGGTTCGATATTTACGGTTTAAAGAATTTCAGGTTACTTATGTGCGTAATTTCACCGATATCGATGATAAGATCATCAACCGAGCCCAACAGGAGGGAATTAACACTCAGGACCTGGCTGAAAAATTTATCCAAGAATTTAACTTGGACATGAAGGCCCTGGACGTCTCTCCCCCTGATGTGGAACCGCGAGCCACTTTGCATATTCCGGAAATTATCAGCCTGGTTCAGAAACTGATCGATCAAGGTATGGCCTACGAGGAAGAGGGGGATGTCTTTTTTGCCGTCGAAAAGTTTCCGGCCTATGGAGCTCTTTCCAATCGGACCTTGGAAGAGATGCAGGCCGGTGCACGAATAGAGGTCAACCCCAACAAACATCACCCTATGGACTTCGCCCTGTGGAAGAAAGGAAAACCCGGTGAGCCGGTTTGGGAAAGTCCCTGGGGACTTGGTCGCCCAGGCTGGCACATCGAGTGCTCGGCCATGAGTTCTCGTTATCTGGGAGAAACCTTCGATATTCACGGGGGAGGGAAAGATTTGATTTTTCCCCATCATGAAAACGAATTGGCTCAATCCATGGCTGTTTCTTCCCAGCCCTTAGCCCGTTATTGGGTCCACAACGGTTTTGTGGCCATTAACGGAGAAAAAATGTCCAAGTCCCTAGGAAATTTCTTGACCATTCAGGAAATGATTCAGCGGTTTCATCCTGAGGCTATACGCCTTTTTTTATTGTCTCGTCATTACCGTTCGCCGGTGGATTATTCGGACCAGGCCATGCATGAAGCGCAGAGCGGCCTTTTCCGGCTCTACACCCTTTTGAAGGATTTAGGTCAACCGGAAGAACGGTTCCACCTTCAGGGCCGTGAAACCCTGACCCCGGAACGATTACAGGAAATTAAAGAGACGGTGAATGGGTTTGCCGAAAATATTCAAAAGGCCCTGGAGGATGATTTGAATACGGCCCAGGCCATAGGGTATATGTATGAATTGGCCAGACAGCTGAACCGCATTATGGATACCCTGCGCCCTAAAGAATTAAAAAAGCTGGCCGACTTGTTCAACCGGGCTATGGAACTGTTTCAACAATATGGACGGATTCTCGGCATACTCACCAGTGCGCCCCAGGAATTTTTAGCCCAGGAACAGAGACGGCTATTAGAAAAGAAAGGATTGTCGGTCGAGACGATCAAATCGTTGATCGCCGAACGGAATCAGGCCCGGGTGGAAAAAGATTGGCCCAAGGCTGATACCCTGCGGGAACGTTTGACGAACATGAGAATCGTCTTGAAAGATGGTCCCCAAGGGACGGTTTGGCAGATCGAAGAATAAAAGATTGTAAGGCATAAAAATCCATCTTATAATAATCCAGCCCTTTGAAGCATGGAGATTTTTTGGCTAAAATAAAAACC
>Ga0233425_10002791_pt1 | contig 33313 bp, 25 predicted proteins | sample Watercolumn_Towu_2_FD_181712 | JGI IMG/M metagenome (GOLD analysis project Ga0233425, IMG submission 181712) | Freshwater microbial communities from Lake Towuti, South Sulawesi, Indonesia - Watercolumn_Towuti2014_140_MG | ecosystem: Environmental > Aquatic > Freshwater > Lake | place... | reverse complement strand
GCGCGCAACACTGGCGCGGCAATCGCGCGCGGCAAGTATTTGCATTTTTTGGATGATGATGATTTGCTCGTGCCGGGCGCACTGCAAGCATTTTGGAATCTCGATCAAATATCGCGCGACGCGGTGTGGCTGTACGGCAATTATCAAACGGTGGACAACGACGGCAAGCGCATTGACGAATTTCATCCCGGTTTGGTCGGCAACATCTTCGCGATGTTGATTTGCGGCGAAGCGATTCCATTTCAAAATTCGTTTTTGCGCGCGCCGGTCGTCTTTGCCGCCGGCGCGTTCGATCCGCAAATTACCGGCGTCGAAGATCGCGACCTGGGACGGCGCATCGCCTTGCGCGGCGCGGTCGCGTACACCGATACGCTCGTCGCGAAAATTCGCATCGGCGAACGCGGCAGTTCGACGAATTGGCAAGTCATCGCCGAAGGGGATCGCTGGGGCCGCGAAAAAGCATTGAGCAGTGCCGGCGCGTACGCGCGAATGCGCGCGTCGGCGGATTCGACGTATTGGCACGGACGCGTCAGTCGCGCCCTGTTCGCGTCAACAGTGTGGAACCTGCAACGCAAACAAGTGTGGACTGCGGCAAGCCGCGCGGTCGCGGGGCTGACATTCGCGAGTTGGCGCATCGGCGCGCCAGCGTTTTGGGACGGCTTGAGGACTAGGATTCATTGAGAATTGGCATCGACGCGCGTTTTTTAACGCATCCACAAAAAGGTGGATTCAAAACCTACACCGAAAATTTAATTGACGCGTTGGCGGAAGTTGATTCGACAAACGAGTACGTGCTGTACCTTGATCGTGAACCGGACGCGGACGCGCGCGTGCCGCGTCAATCCAATGTTTCGACGCGGATTGTGCGCGGCAATGTGCCGGTCATTCGAATGCCCTGGCGCGAACAAATCGAACTCGCGCGCCAGGTCGCGCGCGACCATCTCGATCTGTTGCACGCGCCGAGTTTGAGCGCGCCGTTGATGTTGGACTGTCCGCTCGTCGTTACGCTTCACGACATGATTTGGTTTTTCCCGGCGCGTTACCGGCATCGGCAGTCCTGGTCGGCGCATCGCCAAATGATGGAGTGGTATTATCGGCTCGTGCCGGAGTACGCCGCGCGCCACGCGGCGGTGATTCTGACGGTGTCGCACACGGCGAAGGCGAGCATTTTGGAACATCTCCCGGTGGATGCCGCGCACATTTTTGTAACGCCCGAAGCCGCTGGTAAATTATTCCGGCGCGTGGATGACGCGCGGGTGATCGAGGTGATGCGCGCGCGTTATCATTTGCCCGGCGAATTTATTTTGGCGATTGGCTCCGCCGACCCGCGTAAAAATTTGGAAACGCTCGTGCGCGCGTACGCGAGCTTGTCGCCGGAATTGCAAGCGCGCTTTCGTTTGGTGATCGTGTGGACGGGGCCGGTACATCTCGCCGAATTGCCGCGCCAGGTTCGCGCGTTGGGCTTGGGCGAACGCGTTCAGTTTTTGGAAAACATTTCCGACGCCGACCTGGTTTTGCTCTACAACGCGGCGACGGTTTTCGTTTTTCCATCCTTGTGCGAAGGGTTCGGTTTGCCGGTGTTGGAAGCGATGGCGTGCGGCACACCGGTCATCGCGGCGAACAATTCATCGCTCCCCGAAGTTGCCGGCGATGCCGCGTGTTTGATCGCGGCGGAGGACGCGTCGAAACTCGCGCACGCGATCACCCAGATTGTTACCGACGCGTCCGCGCGCGCGCGTTGGATCGAAAAAGGATTAGCGCGCGCCGCGAGTTTTTCGTGGGCGCATTGCGCGCGCCTGACGCTCGCCGGGTACGCGCACGCGAGGCGCAACTGATGCGAATCCTTTTCGATATGGGCGTGTACGATTTACGCAACAAGGGCAACGTCGCGTTGCTCCAGGTCGCGGTCGAACGTATCCGCGCGCGGTGGCGCGACGCGTCGTTTGCCGTCATTACCTCCGCGCCCAATCTGTTGCGTTTGTATTGCCCCGCCGCGTTTCCGATTAGCCCCGATCAACAATTCGATTGGCGCGCGCACGTTGGGTTCATAGATCGCATCGTGCGTCGCTTGCCGCGCCCGCTCTTGCGCGCCGCGCTCGAATTGCGCGATGCACTCTGGCATCGCGTGCCCGCGCTCGGCGCGTGGCTCACGCGCCGCGCCGCGCAACCCGCACCGACGTTGATTATTTTCGAGCACAAAAATCCGGCGGCGGAACACAATCGCGCGCACATTGATTTGGTGAACGGGTTTGATTTGGTCGTCGGCACCGGCTCGCAATACTTGTCCGACGCGTGTTGCGATAACGCGCTCCGTGTGCTGGATCGTTTAGAAGCCGCGCATCGCTTGGGCATTCCGACCGCGTTAGTCGGGCAGGGCTTGGGCCCGTTTGACGACCCGGAATTACGCGCGCGTGTGCAAGCTGTTTTGCCGTTGGTGGATTTGATTTGCGTGCGCGATGACGCATCCGCCGCATTGTTGCGCGCGACACCCGGTATGGATCCGGCGCGCATCTGCTTCACCGGCGATGACGCGATTGAAATGACCTGGCGCGCGCGTAAACCAGTGCGCGGCAATTTGATTGGCGTCAATATGCGCGTCGCGCATTACACGCAAGTTCACACCGCGTCCATCGAAACGCTCCGCGCGGTTCTGCGCGTGGCGACGCGCCAGCACAAAACGCATTTGCTCGCGATTCCGATTTCGCACAGCATCCACGAATTGGATGCGCGCGCGATTCGACAATTGTGCGCGGGAATCAAAATGGAAACCACGCGCGCCAGTCAATTTGAAACGCCGGATGACATTATTAAAAAAGTGGGGCGCTGTCGTGTTGTCATCACCGGCGCGTTTCACCCCGCGGTGTTCGCGCTCGCGCAAGGTATTCCCGCGATCGGTCTCGTCAAGTCGCCGATGTACATCGGCAAGTTCGCCGGGTTGGTCGAGCAATTCGGCGCGGGGTGTCAGATGGTGCATTTGGACGACGCGCACCTTGAAGCGAAATTGACGGACGCGTTTGAAATCGCGTGGAACGCGCGCGCGGAGGTGCGCGCGCAATTGTTGGAATGCGCCGAGCGGCAGATCGAATCGGGTCGGCGCGCGTACCAACGCATTTTCGATTTGGTCGCGGCGCGTGAAAAGGAACAGTCCAGTGGCGCATAATCCACCGCGCGTGAGTATTGGAATGCCGGTCTATAACGGCGAGAAATATATCGCGCAAGCGATAGATTCGATTTTGGCGCAAACCTATAGCGATTTCGAATTTCTCATTTCGGACAATGCTTCGACCGACCGAACACAAGCGATCTGCGAACATTATGTAGCACAGGATGCGCGCGTGCGATACTATCGCAATCCGAAAAATCTTGGGCTCGCGCCCAATTACAATCGTGTGTTCGCATTGTCCTCCGGCGTGTACTTTAAATGGGCGACGTATGATGATCTGATCAAACCGGAATTTCTCGCGCGCTGTGTCGCGATCCTTGATCAGCATCCGTCCGTTGTCGTGTGTTACGCGCGCGCTGAGATCATTGACGCGCGAAACGACTATGTTGTGGATTACAATCCCGGTCCCGATACGCGTTCACCCAACCCGGCGGAACGATTTCGCAATCTTTTACTGCGTCCCGAATACGCGATTCAACAAATGGGCGTGATGCGCGCGGCAACGTTGCATAAAACAAAGTTGTACGGGAGTTATTCATCGTCCGATGAAATTTTGCTCGCCGAGTTGGCGTTGCGCGGCGAGTATATTGAAATTCCCGAACGATTGTATTTGTATCGGCGGCACGCGATGCAATCCACCGCGACGGGCAAGCAACGCGACCGGATGACCTTGTTCGATACGGCGTTCGTCGGCAAGATTACGTTGCCGACCTGGTTATATTTTTTCGGCGGCATTGACGCGATTCGTCGCGCGTCGTTGGATGGACGCGCACGCACACAATGTTACGCGACGATGGCGCGCTGGGCACTGCGCCCGGATCATTTGCGCGCGTTGGGCAAAGATGTTTTACTCGCGCTCCGGCAATCCATCTATCTATCGCGCGCCAACCCAGTCGCGGTTGCGAAAAATTCTGAACCTGAATTTCGTAGATGATTGCGGCGGAGGGACGGGCAGTGCGGATTCTTTTGGATCAAGCAGTTTACGATCAGCGTAATAAAGGTAACGTTGCGCTACTCCAAGCGGCAGTCCACAAAGTGAGCCAATTGTGGCCCACTGCCACGATTGAGGTGCTCACCGAAGCGCCCTACCTATTAAAACTTTATTGCCCGACCGTCCATCCGGTCAGCGTTCATCCGTGGCATAATTGGTCGCACGCCCATCAACGTTTTGATCGCTTGCGCGGACGTGTTCCTAGATTAATTTTACAATTGTTGCTCGAATTGCGCGAAGAAGCTTGGCATCGCTTCCCAGGTTCGGTTACCGGCGAGTGGCGGCGCAAATTCCAAACGCGCTTAAGCGCGCGTCCAGCAAGCGCCGAATTTGAGCAACCGGTGACGTCGCCAAGCGCAGAGCCAAGTCAAGACCTTGAGCAAGCGATTCAGAATGCCGATTTGGTTGTCGCGACCGGCGGCGGCTATTTGTGCGATGTCAACGATAAAGATTACACGCTTCAGGTTTTTGCAACGCTGGAGAGGGCAATTCAATTAGGCAAACCCGCGGTGATGGCTGGGCAAGGTGTGGGTCCGCTTAACGAACCTGGTTTGCGCGCGCGCCTCGGAAAATTATTGCCGGCGTTGGAACTCATTCTCATTCGCGAACCGTATCTCGCGCGACCATTGCTCGAATCGCTTGGCGTCGCGCCCGAACGCGTAATCATGACCGGCGACGACGCGATTGAAATGACGTACGCGGCGCGCACAACTCTGCGCGGCAATTATATTGGCGTGAATTTGCGCGCCGCGCGTTATACACAAGTGAATGAGAGTTACGTCGAAAAAATTCGCCCAGCGATCCATCAAGTCGCGCGCACATTTGCCGCACCGTTGATAGCACTGCCGATCTCATCGCATGTCCAAGAAGGTGATCGCGAAATCATTCAGCAAATTCTCAAGGGCTATCCAAAAATATCTGTGGATTGGCAACGCTTCGATTTACCGCTCAACCTGATCAAGAAAATCGGGCGATGTCGTGTCGTTGTTACCGGTTCATTTCATCCGGCAGTGTTTGCTTTGGCGCAAGGCATCCCGGCCGTCGGACTTGTCAAGTCACCGGCATATCAAGGCAAGTTTGGCGCGCTCCGTGATGAATTTGGAAGCGCGTGTCAGTTGATTCATTTGGATGACGCGCGTTTGAGCGAAAAAATAATCGCGGCGGTGGAGACCGCTTGGGCATCCGCCGATCAAGTCGCGCCCGTATTATTGCGCGCGGCAGTTCGGCAGATTGAATGGCAATCGGCGGGTTATCAATGTCTCTACGATCAGGTCACTCGAATAATCCGGGCTAGATCGGAATGAATCCGATTTGCTTGCCAACCCAGCGTGCGCCGGTATAGGAGGGAGCAATCATGAGCGGTTTATTGCCGGCAAGTATTATCATCCCAACATATAATCGAGCACAGGTTCTTCCAATTTGTCTCGATGCTTTGGCGGCGCTTGATGTGGATCCCAGGTATTTTGAAATTCTGGTTGTTGATAATCGCTCAACAGACGACACGCGCACTGTGTGTTTTAATTTCGCCGCCACGCATCCCGATTTGCAGATTCGCTATATTTTCGAGCCGACCCCGGGTGTGTCCTTCGCGCGTAATCGCGGTGTGGATGAAGCGCGCGGCGAGATCGTTTGTTTTTTGGATGATGACTCGCCGCCAATGGGGGAATGGTTTCAGTATCTACTCGCACCGTTTAACGATGCCAGGGTGGGTTGTGTTGGTGGACCTTCGATCCTGGATTATCAAGGGCAACCCGTACCCGACTGGCTTCGAGGTGATTTACAAGGATTACTGAGTGGCTATGGATTGTCCTATACACAACCCAGCCCAGTGTCTGCGTGGCAAGAATTTCCGTTGGCATGCAATCTCGCGATTCGAAAAAATTTATTCAGAGTTGTAGGTTGCTTTCGGACGGATTTAGATCGGTCCGGTTCTCAAGTGCTCGCCGCCGGGGATACGGAAATGGTGAACCGCATTTACAAAGCCGGTTGGCAAGTGGTCTATGCGCCCGATGCGCCGGTGCGACATCTCGTGCCGCGCGAGCGGCTCACCAAAACGCATCTCTATCGCATCGGTCGCGGCTTGGCGCAATCGCATATTATTCTGACGACTGATCCGCGTCTGTGGGTCATCGCGCGCTGGTTTACGAGCGACTTGTGGTACGCCACGCGCTTGGGCATTGCCTTGATCGCCGCACTCGTTCAACACAAACCATTGTGGTTCGATGATTATATGAAATTTTGGATGGTAACGATGCGAATTCCTTTGCGCGCCAAGTCGCTTTGGAATCGCGCACAATCGTCACAAAATATCTCGCGATAACGCAACCTGGTTTTGAAAGCGAGAATAGTGCAATGCAAAATAATCCGCCGCTAGTCAGTATTGGTTTTGCTGTTTATAATGGCGAGCCGTATCTCACGCAGGCGCTTGATTCGATTCTGGGTCAAACATTCACCGATTTTGAATTGATTATTTCGGACAATGCATCCTCCGATGGCACGGAAAAAATTTGCAAACAGTACTCGGCAAAAGATCAACGCATTCGCTACTATCGGAACTCGAAAAATATCGGCGGAGCAAACAATCATAATCAGACATTTCGATTGGCGCGCGGCACGTACTTTCGTTGGGCGGCGCATGATGACGTGTGTGCGCCCGAGTTGATTACCGAATGCGTTGCTGTGTTAGATCGCGATCCGACGATTGTGTTGTGCTATTCGATGCTCACGGAAATCAACGAAGCGGGCGAGGCAATCAAAACGGTCTCGCAACAAAGAGGATTGGCAGCTCAACCCCATCAACGTTTTCGCGAGCTGGCTTCGCGCGAGCACAACTGTGAAGCAACGTATGGGCTTGTGCGTTCGGCAGTGCTTGCTAAAACGCGACTACAACAAAATTATACGGACGCAGATCGAACCTTGTTATGTGAGTTGGGGTTGCATGGTAGATTCTACGAAATCCCAGAATTATTATTTTACAAACGCTATCATCCCAAAAATATGTACAAAGATTGGCGCGCGCGTATGGCGTGGTTCGATCCTGGGTTCAAAGGCAAGCCGGTTTTCCCGTACTGGATGCAATTCTTTGATTACCTGAACACGATCCGGCGCGTGCCGATTTCGCGGCGCGAGAAATCCTTGTGCTATGCGTATATGTTTTATTGGCTTGCAATCAATGGAAAGCGGATGGCGAAAGATGTGTTCGTCGCGTTTTTAATGATGGCGCATCTCGCCGGTTCCCCAGATCGAAATAAAGATTTGTACAATTGGGAATGAGGAGGAATCCAATGCGTATCCTCGTAACCGGTCATCAAGGATACATCGGCACCGTGTTGACGCCGATGTTGATCGCGCAGGGGCACATCGTCGTCGGCTTGGACAGCGATTTGTATGCGCGTTGCACGTTCGGCGATGGCTTGCCGGAAATTCCCGAAATCAAAAAAGACATTCGCGATGTCGCGCCGTCCGATCTTGAAGGGTTCGACGCGGTGATGCACCTTGCCGCGCTGTCGAATGATCCGCTCGGCAATTTGAATCCCGAATTGACGTACGCGATCAATCATCACGCCGCGGTGAATCTCGCGCGAATGGCAAAACAGGTTGGCGTGTCGCGTTACATTTTTTCGTCATCGTGTAGCACGTACGGTGCGGCGGGCGATGAGACGTTGACCGAAGACGCGCCATTCAACCCGGTGACGCCGTACGGTCATTCCAAAGTTTTCGTCGAGCGCGATGTTGCACAACTCGCGAGCGACACATTCAGCCCGATCTTTTTGCGGAACGCGACCGCGTATGGCGTGTCGCCGCGTTTGCGTTTCGACATCGTGCTGAACAACCTGGTCGCGTGGGCGGTAACGACCGGCTTGGTCTACATCAAAAGCGATGGCAGTCCCTGGCGACCGATTGTCCACGTCGAAGATATCGCGCGCGCGTTTAGCGCGATGCTGGACGCACCGCGCGACGCGATCCACAATCAAGCGTTCAACGTTGGCGTCACCGCGGAAAATTATCGCATCCGCGATCTCGCGGAGATTGTGAAGGAAACCGTGCCAGGTTGTCGCGTCGAGTACGCGCAAGATGGCGAGCCGGACAAGCGCACGTATCGCGTCAACTTTGACAAGATCGCGCGGAGGGTGCCGGCATTTCAACCGCAGTGGGACGCGCGGCGCGGCGCGCAAGAATTGTATGAAGCGTACGTCAAATCCGGCGTCAAGTTGGATGAGTTCGAGGGTCCGAAGTACAAACGGATTGATCATATCAAACAATTGTTGAGCGCGGGATTGCTCGACACGAATTTGCGTTGGACGACGCGCGGGTAATAACAATGCAAACCGAAAACGCGATCGTACCCACTTGCCGTTTTTGCAACGCGCGCTTGACGCACACTTTTGTTGATCTCGGAATGTCGCCGTTGTGCGAAAGTTATTTGCGCGCGGATCAACTCAATCAGATGGAGCCGTTTTATCCGCTCCACGTTTTTGTGTGCGCGGAATGTTTCCTGGTTCAACTGCAAGAGTATGTCAGCCCGGCGGAAATTTTTTCCGAGTATGCGTACTTTTCTTCGTACGCCGATGCCTGGTTGCGCCACGCGAAAAATTACACCGACGCGATGATCGCGCGCTTTCATTTGAACGCCGCGAGCCAGGTGATCGAAGTCGCGAGCAACGACGGTTACTTGTTGCAGTATTTTGTCGAACAAAACATCCCGGCATTGGGCATCGAACCGGCGCGCAATGTCGCGCAAGCCGCGCTCGCGAAAAACGTGCCGACGCTGATTGAATTTTTCGGTGTGGAATGTGCGCGGCGATTGGTCGCGCAAGCCGTGCGCGCCGATTTACTGCTCGGCAACAATGTGCTCGCGCAGGTGCCCGATCTGAACGATTTTGTCGCGGGGCTGAAAATTTTGCTCAACCCGCGCGGCGTCATCACGATTGAATTTCCGCACCTGATGCAGCTCGTCGCCGAAAATCAATTCGACACGATTTATCACGAACACTTTTCCTATTTCAGTTTTAGCGCGGCGGAAAAAATTTTCGCGGCGCACGGTCTCACGCTCTTCGACGTCGAAGAATTGCCGACACACGGCGGTTCGCTTCGCATTTACGCGCGGCACGCTGACGACCCAGCGCAACCAATTTGCGCGCGCGTGCGTGAGTTGAAACAACGCGAGGCGCAAGCCGGGATCACGACGCTCGCGTACTATGCCGCGTTCGATGAGCAGGTGAAGGAAACGAAACGCAAATTGCTCGAACTCTTGATCGCGACGCGCCGCGCCGGCAAAACGATTGTCGGTTATGGCGCGCCGGGCAAGGGCAACACTCTGCTCAACTATTGCGGCATCCGCGCGGATTTTCTCGATTACACCGTGGATCGCAATCCGTACAAGCAAGGCAAATTTTTGCCGGGCACGCACATTCCGATTTTGCATCCCGATCAAATTCGCGCGACGCGCCCGGATTTTGTGATGATCCTGCCGTGGAATTTCAAAGATGAAATTATGGAGCAGGTCGGTTACATTCGCGAATGGGGCGGCAAATTTATTGTGCCGATTCCCGAAGCGCAGGTGTACGCCTAAGTTGCAACCACAGATTGCACAGATTTTATTTTCATCTGTGTAATCTGTGCAATCTGTGGCACCAGATCGGAAATGATTTTCAAAGCGTTGAATGTGCAAGGCGCGTATCAAATCGAAATCGAACGCCGCGAAGACGCGCGCGGTTTTTTTGCGCGCGCGTGGTGCGAACGCGAATTTCGCGACCATCAGCTCAACCCGCGTTTGGTGCAGTGCAACATTTCGTTCAACACGCACGCCGGCACATTGCGCGGATTGCACTATCAAGCCGCACCGTTCGCCGAAGCGAAACTCGTGCGTTGCACGCGCGGCGCGCTCTACGATGTCCTGCTCGATCTGCGTCCGCGCTCGCTGACGTTCTTGCAACATTTTGGAACGACGCTCACCGCCGACGCGTACACGATGCTCTACATTCCCGAAGGTTGCGCGCACGGATTTTTGACGCTCGAAGACAACACGGAAATTTTTTACCAGATTTCGGAATTTTACGCGCCCGAATCCGCGCGCGGTGTGCGTTGGAACGATCCGTGTTTTGGAATCACCTTGCCCGCACCGGTGCAAGTGATTTCCGAACGTGACGCGACCTATCCCGATTTTGTTTTGCCGGACGAGGCGCGCGCGTGAACGCGAAATCATTCGATCCGAATTTCGATTTGAACGATGCTGGGCAAGCGATGTATAGTTTGATCGCGGAATTATTCCCGATCTGTCGCAGTATTACCGGAGATGGTTTTCGCGCATCGCTCAACATCGTCCAGCGCGAAATTCCGGTGGAATTGTTCGAGGTGCCGACCGGCACGCCGGTGTTCGATTGGACGGTGCCGCGCGAGTGGAATATTCGCGATGCGTACGTCAAAAATTCGCGCGGCGAACGCGTGGTTGATTTTCAAAAATCGAATTTGTGTGTCGTCAATTACAGCGCGCCGATTCATCGCACAATGTCGCGCGCCGAATTGCAAGCGCATCTTTTTTCATTGCCCGATCATCCGACCTGGATTCCGTACCGCACAGCGTACTACAAAGAAACCTGGGGCTTTTGCGTCAGCGATCAAACTTTGCAAAATCTCGCGGATGACGAGTACGCAGTGTGCATTGACGCGACGCTCGCGCCCGGGCATTTGACCTATGGCGAATTTTTTCTGCGCGGGCAGAGCGACGACGAAATTTTTATTTCAACGCACTGTTGCCACCCGTCGTTGTGCAACGACAACTTGTCCGGCATCGCGCTCGCGACGTTGCTCGCGAAACATTTGCGTCAGTTCGCAACGCGTTATTCGTACCGTTTCGTGTTCATTCCCGGCACGATCGGTTCGATCACCTGGCTCGCGCGCAATGAAGATCGCGTTGCAAAAATCAAGCACGGTTTGGTCGTCGCGTGCGTCGGCGATCCCGGCAAATTTCACTATAAAAAAAGTCGGCGCGGCGACGCGGCGATTGATCGCGCCGCGCAAATCGTTTTGCGCGATGCCCGGCGCGATTTTGTGATCGAAGAATTTTCGCCGTACGGGTACGACGAGCGGCAGTACTGCTCGCCCGGTTTCAATCTCGCGGTCGGCAGTTTGACGCGCACGCCGCACGGTCGCTATCCCGAATATCACACCTCGGCGGACAATTTAGATTTTGTGCAACCGCACGCGCTCGCGGAATCGCTCGCGATGTATTTGCAAGTGTTGAATGTGCTGGAGCAAAATCGAAAATTTTTCAACACGAATCCGAAATGCGAACCGCAGTTGGGACGGCGCGGTTTGTACGGACAATTCGGCGGACGCAAAGATCAGAGCGCGTACGAACTCGCAATGTTGTGGGTGTTGAATTTTTCCGATGGCGCGCACAGTTTGCTCGACATCGCGGAAAAATCCGGCATCGCGTTCGCGCTGATCGCGGACGCGGCGCGCGCGCTCGTTGAACATAATTTGCTGAGGGAGGATTCGACTGAACGGTAGGAGGAATTTCTCCAATGCTCAATTTTTCAGACCAGGTCGCGGTCGTTACCGGCGCGAGTAGCGGCATCGGTCGCGCGATTGCGTTGAACCTGGCGCGGCAAGGCGCGACGGTTTGTCTCGTCGGACGTAATCTCGAAACACTCAACGCGGTTGCGCGCGTTGACCCGGCGTTGCAATCACGCTTTAGGTGTTGTCCCGCCGACTTGACGCGCGACGATCGTCTCGCGGCATTGAAAGATTGGCTCTGGAAAAATTTTCAAACGCTCGATGTGCTGGTGCATTACGCGGGTGTCATCGCGATAGGGTGTGTCGAATCGGCGCGCGTCGAGGAGTTGGATTGGCAATACCAGGTTAATTTGCGCGCGCCGTTCGTGTTGACGCAAGCCGTGTTGCCGCGCTTGTGCGCGCATCACGGTCAAATCGTGTTCATCAATTCGAGTGTGGCGGATCACCACGCGTCCGCGCGGTTGAGTCAGTATAGCGCGATGAAGTGCGCGCTCAAAGCGTTCGTGGACAGTTTACGCGACGAGGTCAATCCGCAAGGCATTCGCGTGTTGACGGTTTATCCCGGCAGAACCGCGAGCCGGATGCAAGAGTATGTGCACCAGGTCGAAGGCAAAGCGTATCATCCCGAACGCTTGATGCAACCGGACGATATCGCGATCATCGTCGTTGACGCGCTCGCGCTGCCGCACACGGCGGAGGAAACCGAAATTCATATTCGCCCGATGGTGCCGGGCTAGATCAATGCCGGTCAGGTTATCGAACGATAGGCAATTTTGTGTTAGACGTACATTGCATTTACGAATTGATTCAAGACCAGGTCGCGCGCGCACCCGACGCGCTCGCGTTGACCTGCGCGGACGCGCAATTGACTTATTGCGAATTGGATCGCCGCGTGAATCTGTTGGCGCGCGCATTGCAAGCGCGCGGCGTTGGCGCGGAAACGTTGGTCGGCATTTGCATCACGCGCTCAATCGAAATGGTCGTCGCGATTCTGGGAATTTTGAAAGCGGGCGGCGCGTACGTTCCGCTCGATCCATCCTATCCCCAGGAACGCCTCGCGTTTATGCTCGATGACGCGCGTGTGCAAATCGTGATTACGTTGTCGGGTTTGATCGAAACGGTGCCCCAACAAAATGTGGAAACGATTTGCCTTGATCGCGATTGGGCGGAGATCGCGCGCGCATCCGACGCGCCGGTTCAATGTGCCGCGTCGCCGGAAAATTTGGCATACGTGATGTACACGTCCGGCTCGACCGGCAAACCGAAAGGCGTGATGATAACGCACGCGAACCTCGCGCATTTTGTGCGAATCGCGGGCGCGGCACTGCCGATGACGCGCGACGATGTGTACTTGCACACCGCGTCCATCGGTTACGCGTTGTCGGTGCGCCAATTGATAATTCCGCTTTGCTTCGGCGCGACGATTGTGTTGGCGACCGCGGATGAGGCGCGCGATCCGTTGCGTTTGTTCGCATTGATTAAACACCAGCGCGTTTCGTTGATAGATTTCGTTCCCTCGTTTTGGCGAACGTGCGCGCAAGCGTTGACCGCGTTGCCGAGCGATGAACGGCGCGCGTTGTTGGACAATCATCTGCGGCGCATCGTTTCGATTGGCGAACCGTTGATGGCGGACCTGCCGCACGCGTGGACATTTACGCTCGAACATTCCGCGACGCTCGTCAACATTTTTGGACAGACCGAAACGACCGGCGTCGTCGCGACGTACGCGATTCCGCGCGCACAACAATTTACGCCGGGCATTGTGCCGATCGGCAAACCGGTGCCGGACACGCAACTGTATTTGCTCGACGCGAATTTGCAACCGGTCGCGCCCGATCAACCCGGCGAATTGTGCGTGAGCAATCTTTGTCTCGCGCGCGGCTATCTCAATCGTCCCGATCTGACCGCGGAAAAATTTGTGCCGAATCCGTTTAGCGATGAATCTGGCGCGCGAATGTACCGCACCGGCGATCTCGCGCGTTATCGCGCGGACGGTAACATTGAGTTTCTGGGGCGCGGCGATTACCAGGTCAAGATTCGCGGACAACGACTCGAACTTGGCGAAGTCGAAGCGGTGCTGAATGCACATCCCGGCGTCGCGACGTGTGTCGCGCAGGCGCGCGGCGCGCAACCCGATGACAAAACGCTCGTCGCGTATGTCGTGCCGAAACCAAACCAGGTTCTCGACGCGCCAACGTTGCGCGAATTTATGCGCCAGCGCGTGCCCGAGTATATGATTCCCGCGACGTTTGTTTTTTTGGACGCGTTGCCATTGACGCCGAATGGCAAAGTGAATCGGCTCGCGCTTCCCGATCCGGCGACAATCACACGCGCGGATGACGCGCGCGCATTTGTCGCGCCGCGCACGCGCGTTGAAAAAATCGTCGCGGAGATTTGGCGCGAGTTGTTAAGGTTAGAGCGCGTAAGCGTGGACGCGGATTTTTTCAACCTGGGCGGACATTCATTGATGGCGGTGCGAATGTTTACGCGCATCGAACAATCGCTCGGCATCCGGTTTCCAATCACGACATTGTTTCGCGCGCCGACGGTCGCGCAGTTGGCGGAACTCGTCGAACAACGTGATCCTACCGCGCAATCCTGGTCGCCGGTCGTGCCGATTCGGGCGCGTGGAACCCAGCCGCCATTTTTTGGAATTCACGGTCTCGATGGTGGGGTGCTGTTTTGGCGTTATCTGGTCGCGCACTTGCCGGACGATCAGCCGTTTTACGCGGTGCAAGCCAAAGGCATCAACGGCGTTGAACCGGCGTTGACGCGTATCGAAACAATGGCGCGCGTGTACTTGCAAGAGATTCGCAAAACGCAACCGCACGGACCGTACTATCTGGGCGGCTTTTCGATGGGCGGCGAAATCGCGTTAGAGATCGCGCAACAATTGACGCGCGCGGGCGAGCGCGTCGCCCTGCTCGTGATGTTCGATACCGGTAATCCTGTGCGCGCGGTGCGCCCCCTCGCGCGCGTGGGTGATGCAACGACCGTGCGAGTGCTCGATCCGCAAGCGCGTCCGCATCGAACCGATGTGTGGCGACGCAAAATCATGGGACACATTCAACGTTTGTCGCGAATGAATCATCGCGACCAGCTGACGTACATCGCGCGCGATGTGTGGATTCGAATGCGGCGTGTGGGAATTTACACGTTGGTCGCGGGCTGGCGAATTTTTGGACAACGTTTGCCGGACGTGTTGTTGATCGCGTATTTGCGCGAGACGCATCAACAGGCATTGCTCGATTATGTGCCAAGTGGGTATGCCGGCAAGATCACGCTTTTTCGCGCGCGGTCGAGTTTGGACGCGAACCCGATTGATTCGCCCCTGGGTTGGAAACCGCTCGCGGGCGGCGGCTTGGACGCGTACTTTTTCGATAGCACGCATCGCATCGTGGACGCCGAGTACGCCGCGGCAGTGGGGCGACAATTGAACGCGTGTTTGCGCGCGGCGCGCGGCGAGGAGCAATCGCGATGAAAGTGGTTTTGTTTTGCGGCGGACTCGGCACGCGCCTCAAAGAATATTCGGAGACGATTCCCAAGCCGATGGTCGAGATCGGTCCGCGCCCCATCGTTTGGCATTTGATGCAGTACTATGCGTACTTTGGCCACACCGATTTTATTTTGTGTCTGGGTTATCGCGGCGACTATATCAAAAATTATTTTTTGCATTATCAATATCTCGCGAACGATTTTACCCTGACGCGCGGCGGGCGCGATGTGGCGCTCGCGCACAACGACATTTCGGATTGGACGATCACGTTCGCCGAAACCGGCTTGCACAGCAATTTGGGCATGCGCTTGAAAGCGGTCGAGCATTATCTCGCCGACGAGGAAATTTTTTTGGCGAATTATTCGGACGGCTTGTGCGATCTCGATCTCGCGGCATACCTGGATTATTTTCAACGCCAAAATAAAATCGCGAGTTTTCTCGCGGTGCGCCCGTCGCAATCGTTTCACCAGGTCGAGTTCGACGCAGGCGGTTTGGTGACGAGCATCGAAGCGATCCATCGCGGCGAGTTGTGGATCAACGGCGGCTTTTTCATTTTTCGCCGCGCGATTTTCGATTACCTGCGCGACGGTGAAGAATTGGTCGAGCAACCGTTTCAGCGTTTGATCGCGGCACGCCAATTGGTAACGTATCGCAATCCCGGCTTCTGGGCGTGTATGGATACGTTCAAAGAAAAGAAAATGTTCGACGATATGTACGAGCGCGGCGAAATGCCCTGGATGGTGTGGAGTAAAAGTGCTGGGCGTTGATTTCAAACTCGACGCGCGCGCGCCTCTGCGTGTGCTGTGCCTCGGCGCGCATAGCGACGACATCGAGATCGGTTGCGGCGGCACACTGTTGAAATTAAGCGCGCAGTATCCGCGCCTCGCGGTGGATTGGATCGTGTTCGGCGCGGGCGGCGCGCGCGGCGCAGAAGCGCGCGCGAGCGCGCAGGATTTTTTGCGCGCGGTAAAAGCGCAAACGATTCGCGTGCACGATTTTCGCGACGGATTTTTTCCGTACGACGGCGCGCGGATCAAAGACCAATTTGAAGAACTCAAACGCGAACTCGCGCCCGATCTAATTTTTACGCACCAGCGCAATGATTTGCATCAGGATCATCGTTTGATTTGCGAATTGACCTGGAACACGTTTCGCGATCATTTGATTTTGGAGTACGAAATTCCAAAATACGACGGCGATTTGGGCGCGCCGAATTTTTTTGTGCCGCTCGACGCGGCGACGTGCGAGCAAAAAATCAAATTGTTGCTGGAGCATTTCGGCACGCAACGGAGCAAAGATTGGTTTACCGCCGACACGTTTCGCGCGTTGCTCCGCTTGCGCGGCGTCGAGGCGCGTTCGCCGACGCAATTCGCCGAAGCGTTTTATTGTCGCAAGCTGGTTTGGTGAAAGGTGCGTATGGCTTCGCCCGCTCGCATCGAGTATTTGACCGAAGCACAATTCGATCAGTGGGATCGGTTTGTGGATGCGTCCGATCAAGGAAGCATTTACAGTCAGGCGTTTTTTCTGCGCGCACTGTGTGAAGCGGCGGGAACGCATTTCAAAATTCTCACAGTTTGGAAAGGCGCGGAATTACTTGGCGGCATTGGTTTGCATTTTGCAGTTAGTCCGTACGGCGCGCGAGTTCACGCGCGCGGACTGCTCTACTATAACGGCGTGGTTCTGCGAAATTTCGCGACGAAACATCCGGCGTCCGCGACGTACCGGCAAATCGAAATCGTTCAGCAAATTTTGAAAGAACTCGACGACAAAAAGTACGGCTCGCTTGAAATGACGAATCGCCCCACGCTTACCGATCTCCGCGCCTTTATTTGGGATGGCTGGCATCTCGGCGTGCGGTACACGTATCAAGCGCCACTCGGCGATCTCGACAAATTGTGGGACGGCGCGGAGCAAAATGTCCGGCGGCTGATCAAACGTTGCGAACAAACCGGGATGCAATTTGTCGCGAACGATGATTTCGAAACGTTTTATCGTTTGCATCGCGCGACATGCCAGCGCAAAGGCGTGTCGCCCTATTTGCCATTCGAGCCGTTTCAGCGATTGTACGCCGCGCTCCGCGCGCGCAACTGCGCGCAAATTTTTTTCGCGTGCTTGCCGGATGGCAAACCAGTCGCGGCGCAAATCGTTTTGTTTTCCGCGCACCCGGTAACACACACCTGGGCGGCGGGTTCGGACGCGCAATATCTGGAGAGCGGCGCATCGGCGTTTTTGCGTTGGCAAGTTTTTGAAGTATTGCATCAGCGCGGTTTTCAAGCAAACGATCTGACTGATGCGATGAATCCATCCGTCGCCAAGTTCAAAAGTCAATTTGGAGGCACTCTCGTGCCATGTTTTATGGTCGCGAAAATAAATTCACCCGCCCTGCGTCTGCGGACTCGGCTCGCCGAAATGAGCGCGCGGCTTGTTAGAGTTGCCACCGCCAAATTCAAACCCAGAGACGCGGGCGGATCGGATTAGACTGGAGGTGCGCGCGTGTTTGAAAAAAACGGTGCGGAAGTTTTGTGCGATGGCTTGAAACGCGCCGGCGTTCAAGTCGTATTCGGAATTCCCGGCGTTCACAACATTTTTCTGTTTGAGGCGTTGCGGCGCGCGAAAATTCGGGTCGTTACGGCGACGCATGAACAGTCCCTCGCGTTGATGGCAAACGGATATTATCGCGCGACCGGCAAACCCGGCGTTTTCGTCATCGTCGCAGGACCGGGTTTGACCAACGCCTTCACCGGCATCGCCGAAGCGTTGTTGGATTCCTGCGCGGTCGTCGGCATCGTTACCGGCAAACGCACCGACCGCGCCAAAGCAATTCAAATCCATGAAATTGACCAGGTCGAGTTGGTCACGCCGATTGCCAAGCGCGTTTTCAAAATCACGCAAGCCGAAAAAATTGCCGGGCAAATGTTCGATGCGTTTCAATTGGCGCAGGCAGATGAACCCGGACCGGTGATTTTGGAAATTGCGACCAATGTGTATTGGGAACGCGCCGGACGCGCGACGCAACCGACGCCAAACAAATCGGCGCAATCGAACGCGGATGCGCTCGCGCGCGTGGTCGCGCAGATTCAGCGCGCCAAGCAGGTTGGATTGTTTGTCGGGCAGGGCGCGCTGGATGCCGCCGACCAGGTCGCGCAACTCGCGGAATGGTTGAACGCGCCGGTCGCAACGACGGTTTCTGGGCGCGGCTGTCTGCGTGAAGATCATCCGCTCGCGATGGATTTTCGTTGGAGTCGGCGCGGCATTGAATTGATGAACCAGGTTTTGGCGCAATGCGATTTGGTCATTGCGGTCGGCGCAAAATTTTCAGAGAATGGCACAGCCGGTTATGTGCTGAAATTTCCCGACGCGCTAATTCAGGTGGATACGGCGGCGCATGTGCTGGGCAAGAATTATCCAACGCTGTTAGCGTTGCAAATGGACGCGCGCGCTTTTTTTGCCGAGTTGATCGAACGCAAGGCGTTATTCGGTCCGCGCCAGGATTTTGCGATTCGGCACATCTTGCAAACGTGCAAAGCCAAGTCCACGACCGACGATGATGTTGATGCTGGAATCCGGTTCACGGTCGGCGCGCACACCTACTCGCCGCGCGAATTTTTCCGCGCGCTACGCGCCGTCTTGCCAATGGACGCGATCCTGGTGACGGATTCCGGCTATAATCAATTTTTCGCGATTGAGCATTTTCAATCACTCGCACCGCGCACACTCATCACGCCGGCGGATTACCAATCAATGGGATACTGTATTCCAAGTGCAATCGGTGCGGCAGTCGCGTGCCCTGATAAAAATATAGTTGCTCTTGTCGGTGACGGCGGCTTGACTATGAGCGGCTTGGAACTCTTGACCGCGGCGCGCGAAAAAATCCGATTGACGACGATTGTATTGAACGACGGTTATTTCGGATTCATCAAACAGGTCGAGGAGGATTTGTTCGGCGCAACCAGCGCGGTCACGCTTGCCAATCCCGATTTCAAAAAATTCGCCGAGTGTTTGCGCGCGCGGTATGCTTCGGCGACGGATCATCTTGAAACCACGTTGCGCGAATGTATTTCGAGCGATGCGCCGGTGTTGCTCGAAGTTGCGGTAACGTATCCACACCCCGACCGGCTTCCGCAGTTACGCAAACGCTGGCGAGCAAATCTGAAACAATGGGCAACGCAAAGCCGCGCCAAGTTGGAACACGCGCGCGTGGCGATGGAGCATAAATTCTCGCGAGTGAATGGATGAAAATTTTATTCCTGACTCAAATCGTGCCGTATCCGCCCGATTCGGGTCCGAAGGTAAAAACTTTTCATGTTTTGCGCTATCTTGCCGAGCGGGGACACCAGGTGACGCTCGCGACATTTGTCCGCGCACACGAAAAACCCGCGCTCGATCACTTGGCGCGCTATTGCGCCGCGATTCAACCGGTCGCGTTGCGCCGTTCGCGCGTGTACGATCTACGCGCGTACGTCGAGGGATTGCGAACCGGCTTGCCGTTTCTCATCACGCGCGATGATTTCGCCGCGATGCGCGCGCGGATCGCGCAACTCGCGACTGAGCCGTTCGACATCGTTCACGCGGATCAATTGAATATGGCGCAGTACGCGTTGCAGTTCCGGCGCGTGCCGCATCGCGCCAACTTGGTGTTCGACGCGCACAACGCGGTGTACGAAATCGTCGCGCGCGCGCGGCAGACCGCGCCGTTTTTCGCGCAACCGATGCTCGCGCTCGAAGCGCGGCGACTCGAACAGTACGAAGGTGACATCGTGGCGCGGTTCGATCAAACGTTGGCGGTGAGCGAAATTGATCGGCGCGCGCTCATCCGCGCCGCCGGGCGCGACGCGCCAATCGCGGTCATTCCAATCGCGGTGGATTGTGCGCACTTGCAACCGGTCGCGCGCGACGCGACCTCGCAAAATATCTTGACGGTTAGCACATTATTTTATCCGCCGAACGCGGACGGCGTGCGCTGGTTTTTGCGCGAGGTATTTCCGCGCGTGCGCGCGCAACTGCCGAACACCACCGTCGCGGTGGTTGGTCCGCGCCCGCCGCGCGACCTGGTCGAACTCGGCGCGCGCGATCCCGCGCATATTCGCGTGCCCGGCTATGTGCCGGATTTGCAAGCGGATTTTGAACGCGCCGCGGTGATGGTCGTACCGGTGCGCGCGGGTTCGGGGATGCGCGTGCGAATTCTCGAAGCGTTGGCGCGCGGAATGCCCATCGTAACGACGACGACCGGCGTCGAAGGGATTGACGCGATCACCGGCGAGCATTTACTCGTCGCGGATGAACCGGCGCAATTCGCGGACGCGGTTGTGCGCGTGCTCAAAAATCCAAACGCCGGTGCAACGCTCGCGCGCAACGGGCGACGGCTCGTCGAAGAAAAATATGATTGGCAAGTCGCGTTACCAAAATTACAAGCAGTGTATCAATCGCTGTGTGGAGCATAAATGTTCAAACTCACATCGAACCCGCGTCAATGGTTGATCGTGATCATCCTGGTTGCGTTGATTCTCCGAATTGGCACGGCGATTTGGTTGGGCGATTCTGCCGAACCGATTTCCGGCGCGTTCGATCAATACTCGTACGATGCGCTCGCACAACGCGTGCTGGCTGGCAAAGGATTTAGTTTCCCGACGCATTGGTATCCGTTCACATTGCCGGACGAACCGACCGCGCATTGGTCGTACGTGTACACGCTGTACCTCGCGGCGGTGTATGCGCTTGCCGGACATCATCCGCTCGTCGCGCGTTTGATCCAGGTCGGCATTTCGAGTTTGCACATCTGGTTGATTTTTCGCATCGGACGCCGGTTGTTTGGCGAAGCGGTTGGACTCGTCGCCGCCGCGTTGACCGCACTCTACGCGTATTTTATTTTTTTCAACGCGGCGTTGATGACGCAAACCTTTTACATTCTCGCGGTGCTCGCGGTGATTGACCGCGCGCTCGATGTGATCGCGAATCCGACGCGACGCGGTTGGATTGGGTTGGGCATCGCGATTGGCGTGGGCGCAGTGATTCGGCAAACGTTGTTGATTTTTTCGCCGGTGTTGCTTGCGTGGATTCTTTGGAATATCCGTCGGCGCATCGAATGGCGCGCGGTGTTCATCGCGATTGCGATCATTGCCGCGTTCATTTTGCCGTGGACGATTTACAACTATTTCACGTTCCACGATTTTCTGCTGTTGAACTCGAACGGCGGTTATTGGTTTTACTCGTCGAATCATCCCGGGCAAGCGACGAATTTCAACCCGAACTTTGCCGCGCCGCTCCCCGACGACTTGCGCGGCTTGCGCGAACCGGCGATTGATCGCGAATTGTACCGGCGCGGCATCAATTTTATTCTTGTCGAACCCGGACGATTCGCGCAACTCACATCGAGCCGGTTCCAGGATTATTTTTGGATCAGTCCATCGGAGGATTCGTCGCTGTTGAGCAACCTGGGGCGCGTGTTGTCGTTCACGTTTTACTTGCCGTTTATGCTGATCGGGCTTGCGCTTTCGATTCGCGCGTGGCGCGTGTGTATGCCGCTCTATCTCTACATCGCGTTCGACACGACGCTTTCACTGACGACGTGGGCGGCGCCGCGCTATCGCCTGCCGAGCGACGCGTTGCTGATCGTCTTTGCCGGGCTTGCGGTAGCCGGTTTGCTCGCGCGTATGGTGTTGCCGCGCCGCGATCCGTTGAAAAATGGCAAATGAGGGGATGCAATTTGTTACGAAATCTTAACCTCCCGCTAACGCCAAATTGATAAAATTATGTATTATTGGGAATAGTACCCTGCTCTTATACAATGAATATCCTAATTCTAGTGCCCTACACGCCCAACTTGATTCGCACGCGCCCATATAATTTTCTGCGCGGCTTGCTTCGGCGTGGCAACGTGTTGACGCTGGCAACGTTGTGGGAAAATGAAGCCGAACGCGCTTCGCTTCGCGAGATGGAGCAGGCAGGAATTCGGGTTATCGCCAGCCGCTTGACGAAGGTGCGTTCCGCATCGAACATCCTCAGTGCATTACCGACGCAGACGCCTTTGCAGGCGGTTTATTGTTGGCAACCCGATTTGATGCGCCAGGTGGATGCCGCGATTCAACACCAACGCTTTGATGCGATTCACGTCGAACACTTGCGCGGCGCGCGGTATGGCGTGCAAATCAAATCGCGGTTGAAATCCAAAGTGCGCCCGGTTTTCGTATGGGACAGTGTAGATTGCATTTCGCATCTGTTCGAACAAGCGGCGCACGGCAGTCGCCGATTGATCAGCCGCTTGATCACACGTTTAGAATTGAATCGCACGCGCCGGTACGAAGGGTGGCTCACCGGGCAATTTGATCGCGTCGTCGTAACTTCGCCGGTGGATCGAGCCGCGCTGGAAAAATTGGCGACGCGCGCGAATGGTTCCGCGGCGCCGATCAACGTTGTGCCGAATGGCGTTGATCTCGATTTCTTCACGCCGCGCGATCAGATACGGGACACCGGGACTATGGTGTTTAGCGGCAAGATGAGTTACCATGCGAATGTAACCGCCGTGCTGTACTTGCTCGACGAAATTATGCCGCTGGTCTGGGCGCACCGGCGCGATGTGCGTGTGCAAATCGTCGGCAAGGATCCGCCGACCTCCATTCAGCAACGCGCGGCGCAATTGCCAAACCAGGTTACGGTTACCGGCACGGTGCCGGACATTCGCCCGTATCTCGCGCGCGCGACGATCGCGGTGTCGCCGGTGAAATATGGCGCGGGAATTCAGAACAAAGTTTTGGAAGCGATGGCGATGGCGACGCCAGTCGTGGTAACGCCGCAAGCCGTTTCAGCGTTGCAGGCGCGCGCGGACGAGCACATTTTAATCGGTGCGACGCCGCAAGAATTTGCGAACCAGGTTGTACGCGCGCTGGATCACCCGGAATTACAAACGCGTCTCGGACGCGCGGGGCGCGCGTATGTCGAATCCCAGCACGATTGGAATCGCGCGGTGGAACAATTGGAAATACTGTATCGTCCTAACGCGGAGCATGGATCGTGATTAACGAACACCCGCCACTAGACATCATTGAGGGGGAAGACATGGCAAACATCGAATATGCCCTGACCAAACGACAATCTGCCGGCGCATTTTCTCAGCACGCGCAACGTCATTTGTTTCTCATCGCGATCGCGATCGCCGATGTGTTGTCACTCAGCGCGGCGTTCGCGCTCGCGTATTGGATGCGCTTTAACCTGGGTTTGGCAATCGCGGAAGGCGACCCAGCATACGCGATGTATCAAATGCTCGTCTTCAGTGTCATCCCATTGTGGGCTCTCTCGTTTTACATTTTCAAATTGTACAACCCGAATTTTCTATTCGGCGGCACGCAAGAGTACGGACGCGTGGTTCAGGTCAACTCGTTGATGATCGTGTTGTTGTTGACCTTTACCTTCTTGACGCAATCCGTGATTCTATCGCGCGGCTGGTTGGTTTTTTCGTGGGCGACTACGACGATTCTGTTGGTGCTGACGCGTTTCACAATGCGCCGCATCGCGTACGGTTTGCGAATCAAAGGATATATGCGAACGGTTACGCTCGTCGTCGGCGCGGATACGGAAGGGCGCGAACTCGCGAACCAATTGCGCGCGACGCCGACTTGCGGCGCGGATGTCGTCGGCTTTCTCGATGATCAAATTTCCGGTGGCGAAAAAATTGACGGCTTGCCGGTATTGGGCACGGTCGCCGCGTTGCAACAAATCGTCGGGCGACTCGGCGTCGAGGAGGTTTTGTTGTCCATGTCCGCGTTGACGCGGCAACAGGTCATCAAAATTTACGAAATGTACAGCCAGAGCGAAGCGGTTACATTGCGCTTTTCGCCCGGCTTGTTGGAATTGTTCACGACCGGCGCGTTCGTCAAAGAGTGGGGCACGGTGCCGCTTGTCAGCATCAACAAAGTTCGGCTGACCGATATGGAAGCGATTCTCAAACGCGCGATTGATTTTGGCGTCGCGCTCGTCGCGCTGATTCTGCTCGCGCCGTTGCTGATCGCAATCGCGGTGATGATCGCGCTCGATTCGCCGGGCCCGATTTTCCATCGGCGGTACGTGTTGGGGCAGGGCGGGCGTTTGTTCGACGCGTTGAAATTCCGCACGATGTACGTGGACGGCAACGACATTCTCGAAGCGTTTCCGAATTTGCGCGATGAACTCAAAGCCAAACAAAAACTGAAATCGGATCCGCGCGTTACCGCCGTCGGCGCGTGGTTGCGGCGGTACAGTTTAGACGAGTTGCCGCAACTACTCAACGTGTTGGTCGGGCAAATGAGTTTGGTCGGTCCGCGAATGATTACGCGCCCCGAACAAGAAAATTACGGAATGATGCGGTTGAATTTGTTGACCGTGAAACCGGGACTGACCGGCTTGTGGCAAATTAGCGGGCGCAGCGATTTGTCGTATGACGAGCGCGTGCGTTTGGATATGCAATACATTCGCAACTATAGCATCTGGCTCGACCTGATGATTATTTTGCGAACGATTCCGGCGGCATTGAGCACGCGCGGCGCGTACTAATTCACCACACTTGCCAACAACTCTACATTGATTTTCATCACGGGCGCGCAAAGCAAGAACCGTTTTGTGTTGTCCGTGTTTCCATTGTTTTGCGACCAGGGGGTTGCACTACTCCCAAATCTATGTTATATCTAATTTAGCGGCAGACATTCGAGATCGTTTTCTCGGATTGTTTCGCGTGTCATTCTGAGCGAAGCGCGCGTGCGACCCTTCGCTTTGTTCACGGTGACACGATCCGAGGCGAATGTTTTGCCACGAGGCGTTCGAATGGAATTGCGACAGTATCTCACCGTGATTTGGAAATGGACTTGGTTGATCGTGCTCGCGGCGTTGATCGCCGGCACGACCAGTTTCATTTGGAATTCACGCCAACCAAAAATTTATCAAGCGTCCGCGTCGTTGATGGTCGGCACGGGTCTGCAACAACGCGACCCTCAATCGGGCGATCTGTTCACGAGCCAGCAACTCGCGCAAACGTACATTCAAATCGCGCGCACCGAACCGGTGTTGCAAGGTGTGATTGATATCGTCAAACTGCCGTTTGGCGTGGATCAGTTACGCAGTGCGGTGTACGCGGGCATCATTCCCGGCACGCAGTTGATCGAACTGCGCGTGAACGATACCGACCCGCGCCGCGCGCAACAAATCGCGAACGCGTACGCCGATCAACTCGTCGCGCAAGGTCCCGCCGCGCGCGATCCCGAAGATGCCGCGCGCCGCGAATTTGTGCAACGGCAACTCCTCGACATTCAAAAGAAAATTGACGATTCGCAAATTAAAATTGATGAACTGCAACGCTCGATTGCGGTAACATTGAGCGCGAAAGAAATCGCGGACAAGCAACAACAAATCGCGGCGTTGCAAAACCAACGCACGCAATGGCAGGCGACTTACGCGACCTTGCTCGCGCTACTCGCGCCGAAAGGGTCGAACTCGTTGTCGGTGGTCGAGTCCGCGCGCTTGCCGCAATATCCGATCGCGCCGAACGTCGCGTCGAATGTGATGTTCGCCGCGTTGATCGGCGCCGCGCTCGCGATTGTCGGCGCATTCCTCGTTGAGTACTTGGATGACACGATCAAAACGCCGGACGATGTTTCGCAAGCGTTGGAACTCGCGAACCTGGGTGCGATCGGCACGATCTGGGGCAACGGCGCGGACGCGCGATTGATCGCGGCGAAATATCCGCGCGCGTCGCACTCGGAAGCGTACCGCGCGCTTCGCACCAACATCCAGGTCAGTAGTTTGGATCAACCGCTCAAAACGTTGTTGGTGACGAGCGCGAATCCGCGCGAGGGCAAAAGCATTTCCTCCGCGAATCTCGCGGTCGTGATGGCGTTGGGCGGCGTGCGCGTGTTGTTGATTGATGCGGATATGCGCCGACCGCAACAACACAAAATTTTCAATCTCACGAACGAATTTGGGTTGGTCAACGCGTTACTGCACCCCGAAGCCCGGCTCGACACGTACACGCAAAAAACCGAAACCGAAAATCTTTCCGTGCTGACTACCGGTCCGCATCCGCCGAATCCCGCCGAGTTGTTGGATTCCAAGCGTATGCAAGAATTGATCGCGCGATTTAAGGAACAGTACGATTTGCTCATATTTGACACGCCGCCGATTTTGCCGAGAATAGATGCGGCTGTGCTGGCGCGCCACCTCGACGCGACGTTGATCATCGTGGATGCCGGACACACGCGCCGCGCTTCCGCATTGCGCGCGAAAGAAGCGCTCGCGCGCGCAGGCGGACGCATTTTGGGCGTCGCGCTCAATCGCATCTCGCGGCACAATGCGTACTACTACTATTACTATTATTCGGAAGACGGCAAAAACTATCGGCTCTTTGGGTCATTGCGTTCATCAATGGAGCGCATGATCCGGCAACTGTTGCCCCAATCAAAATAAAATCGTAATCGTCCAGTCCACTGTGGGATTTGGTTCACTTGCCACTCTGCGCGAAGCGAAGCGTCTCCTAGCAATCGAGAGGAGATGCTTGGCTTCGCTCAGCATAACAGACTGTCCGGTTACGAAATCTTTGATCCCAGGATGCTGTTATGAGACACATCAATCATCGCGTCGCGATGAAATTCGTGCACACCTTTTTTTTCGCGTGGGGAGTGATGTTGTTGGTCGCGTGTGCCGGCGTCGCGCCGAGCGCGCCCACGCCCACCGCGATTCAACCGACCCAACCTCCGCTTCCATCTCCTTCGAGCACACCCACACGCTCCCCAACTCCAACCACGCTTCCCACCGCGACGCCGCTACCAACTTTAGAACCGCTTCAATTTCCAACCTTGGCGGCGGGCGCGGAATTGTTGACGTTCCCGGCGGATCCCAACGGAACCGGCTGGGCGGGCAATCGCGAAAATTCGGTCTTGACGCGTGATCGCACATTGCAAGCCGGGATCAACAACGGGCAGGTTCTCGCCGGACTCGTGCAATTTGATTTGCAAAGTTTACCGCCCGGTTCGCGCGTGCTGTTCGCCGCAATCGAAATCACCGGGCGCGATGGACGCGGCATGGGCGCGAGCGGCGAATGGTTTTTCGATTTGGTGGATGTGCGCGTGGAGCGCGGCGCGGAAATTAATTTCAACGCGATCGGTCAACCCGCCGCGCTCGCGTCCTTCGGCAATTGGTCGCCTGCCGCGCTCGCGCCGGGTTTGACCAAGCGTTGGATTATCGCGCCCGCGCAATTGCCGCTCATTCAACGCCAACTCGACGCTGGAAAAATTTCGATTCGCTTACGCGGTCCCGCGAGCGGCGACAATAATTTTTTTGTGTGGGATGCGAACCCAGGTCGCGGCGAGCCGACGTTGTACATTTCCGTCGTGCGCGCGCCGGCGGTCGTCGTAACGAACACGCCCGCGCCGGTGGATGTCTTCGCCGCCGCGACGCTCGTAACGCAATTGACCGCGCAAGCGCGCGCGATTGGCACACCGACACCGCTCCCGCGCTCGTTCATCACCGCGACACCCGGTCCCGCGTTTAGCATCGTAACCACCGTGCCGACCGCGGCGAATCCAACCGATCGCGCCGCGACTGCCGTGTACGCGACCGCGGTCGCGGTAACGACCGGCACATTCACGCCCTTGCCGCCGAATTTTGTTACCGCGACGCCGCGTCCGTTGCTCGTGCCGCGCACCGCGCTCACTCCCGCGCCAACACCGACCGCGACCGCCGCGCCGCCGGATCTAGTTCAAGTTGCCAAGCGCCCAATCCCGGCAATTTTCTACAACAAAATTTTGTTTCTCGAAGGCAATCGCGCGAATCCGAATGTGTGGATGATGGACCCCGACGGTTCGAATATGATGCTCGTGCGCGATCGCGAGTATTACGATATCGCGGTGGCGCGCGAAGCGATTGGTAACACCAAAGCCGGTCCGTATCTGACGTACAACGCGAATGATGCCGGTGGCATTTTGCAAATCTGGGCGCAAGATTTAAACTTCCCGCGCGAGTTGCCGCATCAATTGTCATTCCTGAAACGCGGCTTTGCCTGGTCGCCGGCATGGTCGCCCGACGGACAAAAAATGGCATTCGTTAGTAGTGAACCTGGTCGTCAGGAAATTGTCGTGCACGACATCGGCGAACTGCACGAGAATCGCGGCTTGGAAGGGAGGCACAAAAGCTGGAAGCAATTGACGTTTAGTACCGGCGAGTGGTGGTGGAATCAATACCCGTCCTGGTCACCCGATGGCAAATCCATCGTGTATTCATCCGACCGCGGACACGATGCGACCTATTCCGAAATTTGGATGATGGACGCGGGCGGCGAGAATCAACGCAATCTCTTGAACGGAACCTGGGATTGTTACGCGCCGATTTGGATTAAATGGCGGCAATAAAAAACGTTTTGAAAATCCAGGTTGCTCTCAAATAGAGAAACCTGGGTTTTCACAAAAACTGTGAAAGGAGGAGCGATGAAAACTGATTGGACGATGAAAAAAATTGGCGTATCCGCCGGGCTGGTGCTTTTGTTGATAAGCATATTCGCCCTGCCGGTCTTTGCGGACATTGACCTGGGATCGTTCGCCGCGAAAGTAGATACATCGGTCGGCACGAATCCAACCGATGTTGCGATTGGCGATCTCGATGGCGATGGCAAACTCGATGTCGCGGTCAGCAATTTCAACAGCGACACCGTTTCGGTTTTGTTGAACACGAGTATTCCCGGCACGATTTCGTTTTCTGCCACGATCGTAAACTTGGCCGTGACCGGTCCGCGCGGCATTGTCATCGGCGATCTTGATGGTGACGGCAAACGCGACCTGGTCGTCGCGAATTATGGCACGGGCAGTGGCGGGGGCGGCGGATCCGGCACGACGATTTCTGCATTTCTGAATACGAGTTCTGTCGGTAGCATTTCATTCACCTCTGCCGGAACATTTGCGGCTGGTGGCGGCGCGCTCCTGTTAGCCCTCGGCGACATTGACGGCGATGGCAAATCCGATTTGGCGGTATCGAATTGGGGAGTCCTGGGCGCGGGCACCACAGTCTCACTGCTTCGCAATACCAGCACCAGTGGCTCGATCGCATTTGCCGCGGCGACAACGGTAACGACCAATCAAGGTCCGATCGGTGTCGCGCTCGGCGACATTGACGGCGACGGTAAACGCGATCTCGCGGTGGCGAATGAAGGAGATCAAACCGGCAGTGGCAACACCTTCTCGGTTTTTCTAAATACCAGTACAATTGGAACGATCTCTTTTGGTTCGATCAATAATTTTACAACCGGCGCCGGACCCTGGGATATCGCGCTAGCGGATTTGGATGGCGACTCGAGTCACCTGCTCGATGTCGCGGTAACGAATTATGGCGGCAACGGTGTCGGCTCGACGGTTTCGGTATTTCGCAATACGAGTACGAGCGGAAGTGTTTCATTCGCCGCCGTGTCGGGTTCGCCGTTCACAACCGGCACCGGACCGCTTCGCATCGTGGTGGGTGATGTTGACCAGGATGGTAAACTCGAAATTATCACCTCTAATTTCCAAGGCGGAAGCGGAAGCACCATTTCGGTTTTACGCAACACTAGCACATCCGGCTCGATCGCATTTGCCGCGAAAGTAGATTTTACGACCGGCGGGGGACCACGCGGTTTGGCATTCGGTGATATTGATGCGCCGACCCGGCGCGACGTGGTTGTCGCGAACGCCGGTAGCGGCGGATCCGGGACGACCTTTTCAGTTCTACGCAATACCAATTCTTCACCAACCGCCGTCGGTCTTACATCGTTCACCGGCGAAGCGCGCGCGTTCGATTGGTTTGAACCGGCCGCGTCGTTCGCAGAAAACGCGCTGGTCATTCTCGGCGCGCTGATGTTGTTTGCGGTCGGTTGGTTCGCCTTGCGCGACAAGCGACGATAAAAAATAAATCCGTTTGAAAAACAAAAACCAGGTTTCCCCGCCGGGAGAAACCTGGTTTTTTTATTCGCCCCACAACACTTGCAACGTCGGACGTCCCTCTGGGCTGGCGTCCGACGAATAAAAGTATTTGCCACTGTGCATCGGGCGATCCGCCGAATACAACACGAGACGTAACGGTGCGCCGGACGCGTACGCGCGCGCGACCGCCGCGCTCACATCCCAGGCGCGTGGAATTCCGGGCCACGGCGGAATCGTGTCGAGCGGATCAACATTGCTTTGGCTAATCAGTTCGCCCGCGAGTGGCGCGTTATTCCAATTCAACGTCGCTTCATTCCAATTGTCATTCACCGTCATCACTTGGATCAGCGAGCGAAACGGCGGCGGCGTCCAGCCCTGCCCGGAATTTCCGAACTGATAGAGCGTCAACGTGGATGAAATTATTTTTTTCCCGGCGGGAAGCGCGGTCAACGGAAATGTTACATAGTATTTGGAAAAGCAGGGCCAATCGGAAACGTCTTCCTGGTTTTGGATATTGACCTGGGTTTGTCCCGCGTAATTTTTTTCGCCCCACTGCGTCCACAAATCCAAACCGGCACCGCACGTCGTCCACGCGCCGACATCCGCATCGGGCACGGTCGCGCCGTTCAATCCTTGTTTGATCGTGATCGTCGCGCGCGGTGTCGCGGGCGGCGCGACGTACGCGCTCGGCAATCCGAACACCATTTCGCCCCACCCGTCGGGTTGATTCGGCGTGAACGTTTCGGGCCACGCTTTGCTTGGGATGAATGTGTTGGTCGCGCTGTCGCGATCGTACAACGTTACGCCCAAGCCCCAGGCGGTTCCTGGGTTTGGCGCGCTTGCCAATCCCAGACTGCCGAACGGAATTTGAAATGTAATGACCCAGCCCTCGTTATCCGCGTTTTGATTCGGACCGCCCAAACCGCGATACCAGGAGTCCGACGAAAACGCGATGCTCGCCGGTGACCAGGTCGCGCCGGTGCCGCGATACGCGCGCGTCCAATTGCCATCCACGCAACCGACGCCCGCGCTGAACGGCGCGATCAAACGATAATCGTTCGTGTCCGGCGCGGCGCTTCGATTGCCGTTCACATCGAGCGCGAGCGCGACCGTGTCCCACGCGGTCGGATCGGTTTCCCCGGCGTTTGTGTTGCACCAAATGCGCCGGTCAAACACGGTCACGCGAATGAAGAGATCGGTCGCGTTGTGCGCGACGCGGACGTCCGCGTAATTTTCGCTTGGCGTAATTTTGCCGAACCAAAAAATGCCGGTGCCGCCCCACCAAATTTCTGCCGGATAAGTTGGCGCGTGCACGCGGCGCGCGGCGGATGACGGCGTTGAAATCGTTTGGCTGGTTGAAACGAGCGGAATGAAAACCGTTTGCGCTCCGTTCGCGGGAAATTTTCCGGCGAAGGCAATCGGCGCGCGCTGATCTAAAATCGCGAAGGACAAAACTAGGACAGATAAAAAAATCAAAAACAACAAACCGTTTTTGATTGCGGAATAATGCATCACGGCTCCGAAGGATTGGTCATTTCGAGCGAAGCGAGAAATCTCCTTTGCATCACCGGAGATTTTTCGCTTCGCTCAAAATGACACGCGCGAAATTTTGTCAACGAATGTACAACACTGCGTCGCCGCCGAACGGCGGAGTCAACTGCCGACTCGCGCCGCCGCCGACGGTGCCGCCGCTTGTCGTCGCGCCGGTGGCTGGGTTGAACCACTCGACGTTCAACGTTCCCGGTGTGCCGGTTAAATTCACGGTAACAGTTCCGCCGGTCGGCAGATATACCAGGTATTGTCCGCCCGCGACCGGGTTCGCCAGCGCATAGCCGGTCGAAACCAGGTCGCCGCGCGGCGTCATCGCGACCAGGTTGATTTTTTTTGCGTACGTCAAAATGTAACCCATATTGACGCGCAGATCAATGTTCGCGGACACGGGAATGAATTGACCATCCCAGGGGTCCATATAGATCACGTTCAAGCCGCGCGTAAAACTTTTCCACGCCCACTCCCGATCACCGCCAATACCCCACAAGTGATCGGTGTCGGAAACGATGACCTTGTTCCCGGTCGCGGCTGGCGGATTATTTTTGTAAACGTCATTCGTGCCGCCATTGGGTGAAACCCAATCCGCGGGCGAATTAAAAATATCCGTGTTCGATCCGTTGGGCCAAATCACCGTCATCCCAACCGGATGTTGTTTCGGCTTCATCGCTTGGTACGACTTGATGTAATTGATCATATCGTACTGCCATGCGACCGACGCGTCCGAACTCTCGTTGCTGATTTCGTACAGCACATTGTCGAGATCGTTGATCGTATCAATCACTTTTCGCACGTACGCTTTTTGTTTTGCATTGACGGCGGCGATTTGCATGGTGTGAATTTCCGCGCCGCTTTGATCGCTATTCGGATCGCCGTTGATGCCGTTGACATTATTGGTCGCGTTGAACGGATGATACGTCCACGGATTTGCGCCGCCGGATTTTTGCTCGACGCTCCACCCGTCGAACAACATTACCGACATATAAATTCCGCGATTGCCGGCGTCAAGCACGCGTTGGCGCAAGCGATCAAAATGCGCTTGATTGTATTGATCCAAATTGAATTTGAGTCCGCCATCGGCGGCAGTGCCGGGACCGGTGCGCGCGAAAATTTCCGGCAACAAGGTCGCGAGCGGTTCCGCGGGGTCGGGCCATGTCGTGATGCCTTTCGGTTGTTCCCACACCCAAAAACGCACCAAGTTGTGATTGTACTGTTGCAACATCGTCATATAGCGCGTATGGTCGAATGTGTGCGCGCCCAAATCCTGACGATTATCCCAGGTGTGCGAGCCAGTCAGAAAAATTGCCTTGCCGCTTCCATCGGTGAAATAACGTGGATTGACCGTGCTCACGCGCAGAGGTCCGGTCGCGGCAGTCGTGGTGGTTGTCGCGGTTGCGGTCGGTGTGGCGGTGCGCGTGGGTGTCCTGGTGGGTGTACGCGTCGCGGTGGAAGTTGCGGTCGAGATCAGGGTCGGATATTTTTGGAGAAATGGAAAATAGAGCGTATCAGGTGCGGCGCGCGCGATTTTCGGATCCGCGCCATTCGGCGCCGCGCTCGTGCGAACGGTGATCGTCGCGAGCGCGAACGCACCGAGCAAGCCGAGCGCGCAAAAAATCACCAGCCGAATCCACGCGCGCGGGATTGTTTTTTTCATTCGATCATTCTTTCAAATCGCGCGCCAACCGCGCGGCAGAAAC
>Ga0233425_10002790_pt1 | contig 33317 bp, 31 predicted proteins | sample Watercolumn_Towu_2_FD_181712 | JGI IMG/M metagenome (GOLD analysis project Ga0233425, IMG submission 181712) | Freshwater microbial communities from Lake Towuti, South Sulawesi, Indonesia - Watercolumn_Towuti2014_140_MG | ecosystem: Environmental > Aquatic > Freshwater > Lake | place... | reverse complement strand
TATCTCTCCTGGCGGCGCTATCTTTCATAATATTCGGATTATGGACGCTGCGCGGCGACAAGCTTGATGGCGAGGATAAGCGCCGGTCGAAGTTCGGCCCCGTCGTCACGGTGGGCATCGCCTTCTTCCTTGCGGAGATGGGGGACAAGACGCAGCTGGCCACCGTCAGCCTCGCGGTGCAATACCGCAGCGCTCTCGGGGTCCTGGCGGGTACGACGATAGCCATGGTGCTGGCGGACGCTATAGGCATAGTCGTAGGCGTGGTCATGCGCAAGCATATACCGGAAAAGGCGATCAAGTGGGTATCGGCTACGGTATTCATATTGTTCGGCATCATAGGAATATATAACGTGGTTATCAAATAACAAGGAGGGCATATGAGGTATTTTATCGATGCGCGGATCATCGTATTGTCGGCCGTAGCCGTTTTTTTCATATCGGCAAGTCCGGTCTGCGCCCAGACGCAGAAGGGCGAGAAGAACGCCTCGGGCGGGACCGATAAGTTCGCCGCTGCCGACACGAACGGCGACGGAGTCATATCTAAAAAAGAATGGAAAGGCTCGGACGAAGAGTTTCTCCGCAGGGACCTCGACAATAGCGGCAGCCTTAGCCGTTACGAATTCTACCAGAATCTCATGCCCGGTAATCTTAATTAACCGGGCCGCGCCCGCCCCCGGCCTCCGCGCGGGCACGGTATTTTCTGTTGAACGAGGAATTGATATGACGTATACTTAAAGTACGCGTAATAGCGTTAGATATTGCCGGTGTTCGAAGCCGAGGCGGTCCCGGAGGAGGCGTAAATATAGATGAAGGTATCGGTTGCTTCTGTGCATTTTCCGGCCGGAAGCCGGATCAGGATAGGACGTGTCATGTGCAAGGCCGTGGTATATATCGCGGCCTTATTTCTTGTCGCCGTTTCGTTCTCATCCGCGGAGGCGGGCGAAGCCAATATCGATAAGACGGTCGCGAGATGGGTAGATTTCTTTACCCCATCGGGTCTTTCTAAAGAAGACGCGGCAAAAGAGCTGCTCTGGTTCCACGAGGCCGCAAAGCCTTTCGAAGGCAAAGAGATCAGGGTAGCGGCCGAGGATATCGAGACCCATTACTGGGAAAGGGATGTGCTCGCCCAGGCTTTCAGGGAGATCACCGGCATCGCTGTCAAATTTGACGTGATTCCGGAAGGCGATATTATTTTGAATATAACCGAGCAGATGATGACGGGCAGAATGATCTACGACGCCTATGTCAACGACGCGGATCTTATCGGTACGCACACCAGGCTCGGGAAGGTCGTGAATTTGACCGAATATATGGCCGGGGAGGGCAAACCGTATACCGATCCTTGGCTCGACCTTCCGGACTTTCTGAACCTGGAGTTTGGCCAGGATTACGACGGCAACCAGCTCCAGCTGCCCGACCAGCAGTTCCCGATCCTGTACTGGTTCAGATACGACTGGTTTAACGACGAGGAGACGAAGCGTGATTTCAGAAAGCGCTACGGATATGAGCTCGGCGTGCCGGTCAACTGGTCGGCGTATGAAGACATAGCGGAGTTCTTCACCGGCAGGACGATGAAGAATCCGAATGGCTCGACGGTCAAAGCGTACGGGCATCTCGACTACGGCAAGCCTTCGCCGTCGCTCGGGTGGAGATTTACCGACGCGTGGCTTTCCGTGGCGGGGATGGGGGACAAGGGCCTTCCCAACGGAAGGCCGGTAGACGAGTGGGGCATACGCGTAGAAGACAGGGTGCCGGTGGGGTCGATGGTGGAACGCGGCGGGCAGCTCAACGGCCCCGCGGCGGTCTACGGGCTTACCAAGTATATCGAATGGATGGATAAGTACGCTCCCCCGTATGCGAAAAATATAGAGTGGTCCGAATTTGGTCCGATACCGGGAGAAGGCGCGATCGCCCAGACGATATATTTTTGCGGCACATTCGCCTCCTATCCCGGCTATCACAAGGCGGGAAGCCCAGTTTGCGACAGTAACGGCAATCCCCTATGGCGGGTCGCCCCGCAACCGCACGGCGTATACTGGGAAGAAGGCATGAAGGTAGGGTATCAGGATGCCGGCAGCTGGACCATACCGTCCAATGTCCGCGGGAAGCAGCGTGCCATGGCGTGGCTCTTTGCCCAGTTCTGCGTGTCAAAAACGGTATCGGTTAAGAAGTTTATAATCGGAGGCACGCCGAACCGCCGCTCTACCGTGGAGCATCCTTACATCATGAAGAATGCGTCCCGCTGGGGAGGTCTCGTGGAGTTCTACAGCTCGCGTGACGAGAAGACTTTTACCGGCACGGGGCTTAACGTCCCAAACTATCCGGCCCTTTCCGGATTGTGGTGGGAGCATATCGCTGCCGCTGTAAAAGGCGAATATACTCCGCAGCAGGCGATGGACACCCTGGCGGCCGAACAGGATGAGCTCATGGGATCGATGAAGTTCACGCGATACAGCCCGAAACTGAATCCTGTAATGAGTAAGGAGTACTGGCTGGAAAGACCGGACGGCCCTAAGGCGAAACGCCCGGAGCGCGAGAAGCCGGTCACCATCGCGTATGACGATATACTTAAGGGTTGGGGGATGAGATAGGCGATGGCGGCTACGACGGTAATGAATGACAGGTCTATCAGGTCGGTAATCCGCATTATGTTGTTATGCGCTGTCATCTGCCTGCCGACAGCGGGATATGCCGATGGCACAGATAAAACATCCGTGGCCACCGGGAAGACGTTGCGACTCTGCTGTCCGGATGAGCAGTGGTATCCGTTTCTGTATAACGAGGACGGTGTCGGCAAAGGAATGCTCGTTGATATTGTTAAAAAGGCCTGTGAAAGCGCCGGGTTCCGCGTCGAAATAGAAATTTTTCCGATCAACCGATGTCTCAGGATGGCGGAATATGAAAAGGCCGACGGCATCATAGGCCTGCCGTACGATAAAAAATACGCTACGGTAGTCGAGTATCCTTCCGGGTCCCAAAGCGCGGCCGAATCGGTCTGGAGGATATTGCAGATCGATGAAGTCATCATTACCTACAGGGGCAGCGGTTACGAGTACGCGGGTAACAGCAGAACTCTGCCCGAACCGGTTCGGGTGTTGCAGGGCTCGCCGGTTACGTCGGAGCTCAGGCAGGCGGATCTTAATGTGGAAGAGTTATCGACCAGCCGACAGCTTTTATCAAAACTTGCCCACGATAAAAACGGCTCTGTCGTTACGAATACTGTATCGGCCGAGCAGTATCTTAAAGACGAGAGCTTTAGCGATTCTTTCGATATCGATCCCGTGCCGCTGAGGTCGAGTTCTTATTATCTGGCCTTCTCGTGGAAGTCGGAGCTTTCCAGGGAGGAGCGCGCCGCTATATGGCATGAGGTCAGGAGATGGCGGCAGAGCTACGCCTTCATGCTAAAAGTATTTTCTCAATATTGAGCGTGTGCGCCTTCCTGTATCATCGTGAAAGGGGACCCGGTTGACACTACGGTTATTTGAAAGGCTGATATTCCGGCAGGCGCGCGCTACGCTGGTTATAGGGCTTCTGCTGGCGGTCGTCTCAAGCTCTATCCAGATCGCCATCGGGTTTATCCGCGAAGAGCGCCAGATCGCCACAGCGGTAAGCCAGATGGTGAGGATGATTGATGACGCCGCCGGGAAAGCGCTGTACGCTATCGACTCTGAGCGCGCCGCGGATATTATCAAGGGACTGCTGGAATACCCGATGATAGGCAAGGCTGAGCTCGTGGATGACTTCGGGATCGTGCTTGCGGAAAGCTCCCGCCCCAGGACTTTTTCGAAATACGGTATGTCGGAACTTCTGGCAGGATGGCAGAAACGTCATCAGTTCGCGCTTACCTGGGGCGATATGAAGAAGCCTGTCGGAAAGCTCGTTATCTATCTCGACGAGGGGCAGATCCTGAAGGTTTTAAAAGACCGAGCGATTCGCACGCTTATAATACAAACGGCGACAATACTTCTCCTGGCATTGATCCTCACCATTCATTTTTACTATCTGGTCACTTCGCCGATCTCCAGGCTGACACGAGATATCGCTCTTGTCGATATGGATGATCCGTTTCGCACGAAATTGGAGGTGGAGCAGGCTCACGGGCACGATGAGCTTGGCCTCCTGGTGAAGACAGGCAACGAACTTTTCAAGCGCTTTGGCGCAAGCCTTAACAGGGCGCGGCGGGCTGAACGCGAAGCGCACGAGCGCGAAGCCGAAGTTGTTAAGTACCGTGATCACCTTGAAGAGCTGGTGAAGCAGAGGACCGACGAGCTTGAGCGCGCCGCAAAGGAGCTTGAGCTGAAACGGCGTCTTGCCGACATCGGCGCGCTCGCGGCAGTCCTGGCGCACAGGCTTCGGACGCCGTTAGGCGCCATACGGCTTGCCGCCTTTAACCTGCGCGCCAAGTCGGGCCTATCCGCGGGACTCGAGCCTCATATCGCGAACATCGATAAGAAGATAGTGGAGAGTGACGGCATAATATCAAGCCTGCTCATCTATTCCGCGCAGGTGAGCGAGCCCGCCTATTCTCGCTTTAATATTGCGGCGGTCGTCGAGGAATGTATCGCTATTGAAAAGAAGACATTTCCGGATAGCCGCGTTCGGATCGAAAGGAAATTTTCTGCTGGCGACGAGCGCGCTTTCGAGGGTGATTATGTCATGATCAAAGAACTGCTATCCAATGTTCTTCACAATGCGTACGAGGCGGTCGACCAGGACGGAACTATAGAAATAGGCATTGACTACAGCGTCGCCGATACCGTAAAGATCCATTTCACTGACAGCGGCCCGGGGATGAGCGAGGAGGCCGTCAGAAAGTCATTCGACCAACTTTTTACTACAAAGACAAACGGCATGGGCGTCGGCCTTAAGATATGCCTTCAGATAGTCCGTCTTCACAAGGGTTCCTTAAACATAGAGAGCGTAGAGGGAAAAGGGACTACGGTCAATATTATCCTGCCGACCCGCCGAAAGGCGTGATCAGATTTTTCGGTGGGTGGAATTCCGGGGACACATCACTTAATTCCATTGACATAACTTTTTCTTCTGGCTACAATCAGTGCCATGGCGCGAATGGCACGGATTGTTATACCGCATATACCCCACCATATTACCCAACGTGGCAATAGATCTCAAAAAGTATTCTTCAGCGACAAAGACAAGGAATATTATATCGGGCTTCTGCACAAGTACGCGTTAACATGGGGAGTGTCTTTCTGGGCATATTGCCTTATGGATAACCATGTCCACATGATAGCCGTGCCCGAAAAAGAGGAGAGTCTCGCGCGCGGCATAGGCGATACGCATAAATACTATACCCGTATGGTTAATTTCAGGGATAAATGGAGAGGTTATCTGTGGCAGGGGAGGTTCAGTTCTTTTCCTCTGGACGAAAGACATCTGTATGCGGCCATCAGGTATGTAGAGCTTAATCCGGTAAGGGCGGGGATTGTAAAAAAGGCGGAGGACTACAGATTTTCAAGCGCCTATGCACATGTGAATAACAAGAGAGATATATTGCTATCTGACAATTTTATGATCAAAGAGATAAAAGATTGGAAGGATTTTCTGACGCAGGGTGATGACAAAAACGACGCGCAGCTTTTTAACAAACATACGCGTACCGGGAGGCCTCTAGGCCAGAAAGAGTTCATAGAAAAACTGGAAAAGATAACCGGGCGAATTTTAACGCCAGGGAAACCGGGGAGGAAGGGGAAGAAGAAATAAGCGTTGGAAATAAGTGTTGTGTCCCCGGAATCCGGAACAAGCAAGCCCGCCGAAGCTACTTAGGGTTGTCGTGTTGTAACGAAGGCGGGCGGGGAGGTATCATATGTGGAAAATCGTTATAACAATAGCTCCTGTATGTCTGTTGGCGTATCTTTTTACTGCCTGGTATTTGCGGCAACGTAGCCGGCGCATCGAATGTCAGGCGGCCGATAAAAGATACGTATTAGGCGAAAATTTCACATTAAAGGGCGCCGGGACTGGTTGTCTTTGGGGATTACTGTATTTGATCCCGTCCTTATCGGCGGTGCTATGGGCTTGGAATGTTTCTCGCGACCCTATAGTTGTCCTTTTTGTTGCGGTGCTTACCCTGCCCTTTTTGGTCTTGGGTCTACACGGATTTCTTGTATCATTGCTGCAAAAGATACAATTCAAAGGGGATGTCCTGTATTACCGGGATTCATTTGGAGCTAAATACCAAATTGCTAAAGGCGAAATAAAGGACGTAAGATTGACGGGAACATCATTCATTATCAGCACAGAGCAAAAGAAATTTTGCATTATGGGCGGCTTTACTGACGACGCTAGAGTGTGGAGACAACTGGTCGATTGGGCACCAAAGAAATAAGGTTAATAGGTTAATGGGGACGTTCCCCAAGGGGACACCCTGATGGCGTATAACATATTGGAATGCAATGAGTAAGAATGCCGTGTATATAAAGACCTTCGGATGCCAGATGAACGCGCGCGACTCCGAGTTTGTCGCGGGGGTTCTGTCCGATAACGGATTCAGTATAGTGGATTCGCAGGATAAGGCCGACGTCATAATATTCAACTCCTGCTCTGTGCGCAAGCACGCCGAGGAGAAGCTGTTCAGCAATATCGCCGATGCGGCCCGAATGAAGAAAAATAGGCCAGGGCTCATCCTGGTCCTTATGGGCTGCGCCGCGCAGAACTATAAAGAGAAGGCCATCAACAGGGTCCCGGCTATAGATGTAGTATGCGGGCCGGGCAATGAGAGCGACCTTCCGGCGCTCATCAACGACCGTATTAAAAACAGCTGCGCGCTCGTCGCCACGAATAAGATAAACGAAAAACGGCCCGAGCTATTTCCGGCTTACCGCGAAAGCTCTTTCAAGGCATACGTGTCTATCGGCGAAGGCTGCGACAATTTTTGCTCATACTGTATCGTGCCGTATGTCCGCGGAAGGGAGCGCTCGCGCGAAGCGGAAGATATCCTGAGGGAGGTGCGCGAGCTGGCCGCGCGCGGTTTTAAAGAAGTTACGCTGCTGGGGCAGAACGTGAACTCGTATAATGGCGTCTCGCGCAATTTTGTCAAGCTGCTCGAGGCGGTCGACAGGGTAGACGGCATCGAGCGGATCCGCTTTATGACCAGCCACCCGAAGGACGCGCACGTCGAGCTGTTCAAGGCCATGGCCGGCCTGGAGAAGGTCTGCGAACATCTGCATCTGCCGCTCCAGTCCGGTTCGGACAGGATACTGAAATTGATGAACCGGAAATATACCGTAAAGAGATACCTCGATACGGTAGGCGCCTACAGGAAACACGTTCCCGGCGGCAGCATAACGACCGACCTCGTCGTGGGATTCCCGTCCGAAACGGAGAGTGATTTTAAAAAGACGTTTCGCCTGATGAAGGATGTGGGCTTCGACAGCGCCTACACGTTCAAATATTCCCCGCGGCCGCCGGCGAAGGCGGCGAAGTTAAAAGACGGCGTGCCGTCCGAATTGAAGACGCGCAGGCTGATGGATATCGTCGGTATGCAATGTAATGTATCTCAGGTCCGGAACCAAGCAGAGGTCGGAAGGGTTGTCGAGGTCCTGGTCGACGGTTTCAGCAAAAAGGATCCTGCCGTATTGAGCGGCCGGACCCGCACGCATAAGACGACCGTATTCAAGGGTGCAAAAAATTTAATGGGAAAATTCGTTAACGTGAAAGTAATGTCCGCCACACCGTACGCGCTAAAAGGAAGGAAGGTCGCATGATACCGGCGTCAAATATCTTAAGGTCGTTGTTTGTAACTTGCGCGCTGGTCATTACATTCTCTGCAGGATCGAACGCAGCAAGCTCCCGATACGAACACCTTGAGCAGCTCTTCATGGAAGGAAGATTCTCGGAAGTCGTTTCGGAATCCGCGGGCATGATAGACAAAGGATACGGCCCTAAAGATGAGGTGTATTATCTGAAGGCGCTCGGCGAGCTGAAACTGAAGCGCTTCGACGCCGCCCGCGAAGATTTCGCGTATATCATATCCAGATACCCGCGGACCCAGAAGGCCTTCGACTCCTACGTGGGCATAGGCGACTCTTATATGCTCGCGGGCGATCTGAATACCGCGATAGGCGAGTATAACAGGGTGCCGGACGAGTTCCCGTCAAATAAAAATCTGCCGATAGTCTATTCGCGGCTGGCCGGCTGCTATAACGGCCTGGGATTAAAAGATAAGGCCGACCGTTACAGCGCTATGGCAAATAACGCTTCGCCGCTCAGCTTCGAGGCGAGAGGGCAGGCGGTGGCCGCGTCGCAGTCCGTGGTCAGGACGGCTGAGCGGCCGATGGCCGTCGCTGGCCCGCGCCCCGTGCCACCGCAGCCTAAGGCCGTCGCGCCATCGACAAACATAGTTCCTAAAAACGCCTCCCGTATTCAGAGCCCGGAAGAGATGGACGTCATCATGGTAAAAGAGGGGTCGATCTCCGTGCAGGTCGGATCGTTCAAGAACCGCAGGAACGCGGAGAATCTGGCTAAAAAACTGGCCTCATCCGGATACCAGAGCCGCGTGGAGATACCCGTGGTGCAGGGCGATAAAATATACAGGGTTAAGGCCGGAAGCGTATCGACCATGGCCGAAGCAGAGGCTCTCGCCGCGCGCCTGAAGGCGGCCGGATACAATACGAAGATATGCGACGGAGAAAAGTGCAGATAGCGGTCGTATGAAAACCGTGATATTCATAGTCGGGCCTACCGCCGCAGGCAAGACGGCCGTAGCCGCCAGGCTGGCCAGGCTGATTTCAGGCGAGATAATATCCTGCGATTCGATGCAGGTGTATAAAGGGATGCCGATATTGAGCCAGTCTCCCTCGGCGCGGGTTCGCAAAGCCGCAAGGCATCATCTCGTTTCGGCGGTAGATCCGTCTAAAGAATACAGCGTCGCCGCATTCAGACGCTCGGCCGCCGCGGCTATCAAGTCGATTTTAAAAAAAGGGAAGATACCGATAGTCGCGGGCGGCACCGGATTGTACGCAAAGGCCCTTGTCGACGGGCTCTTTCCGTCCCCCGAAGCCGACATGGCCTTCAGGCGCAAGATGGCGGCATTCGCGTCCCGATACGGCAGTCCGCGCCTACATGCGAGGCTCTCGAAGATAGACCCCGAGTCGGCTTCCTCTATACATCCCAACGATGCCAGGCGCATAATACGTGCGCTCGAACTGCGCCATTCCACCGGCCGGACGATGACCGAATTGAAATCGAATACTAAAGGATTGAAAGGCGTCTATAAGATAAAGATCTTCGGCATAACCATGCCCAGAGATAAGATATACGCGGCGATAGACGCCAGAGTCGACAGGATGTTTGAAGAGGGCGTTGTTAAAGAGGTAAAGAGATTGAGAAGAAAGAGATTGTCGAAGACCTCCCGGGCCGTCCTGGGTTTCAGGGAGATATCGGCGTATCTCGACGGCGATATCGAATTGACACAGGCCGTGGAGCTTATGAAGATGAATACCAGGCGATTTGCCAAGAGACAGCTTACATGGTTCAGGGCCGATAAGCGCATAAGGTGGTTTGATATCGACAGGCTGGGCGGGAAGGCGATAGCCGGGCGTATAGCCCGGCAGGCGGGATGATGGCGGAGCGCGCGTTGCTGGTGACGGTGGATCTTGACGCTAAAAGCGGGTGGACCGCCGAGGAGCGCTCGGCTGAACTGCGGGAGCTGGCCTCGTCCGCCGGCGCCAGGATCGTACGGGAAGAGATAGTCCGCCGGCATGATCCTAGCCCGGCGTCTTTCGTCGGGAAAGGAAAGGTCAAAGAGCTTGCCGATATCTGCGCGGACGAGCGCATAAACGTAGCGATATTTAACAACGATCTGACCGGCACTCAGCAGAAGAACCTTGAAGAGGTCATGAACGTCAAGACGGTCGACCGGACGCAGCTTATACTCGATATATTCGCGCGGCGCGCGCATTCGAACGAAGGTAAGCTGCAGGTCGAGCTCGCCCAGCTGAGCTACATGCTGCCGCGCCTTACGGGTAAAGGGGTGACGATGTCACGGCAGGGCGGCGGGATCGGCACGAGCGGCCCGGGGGAGCAGAAGCTGGAGGTTGACAGGCGCCGTATCCGCTCCAGGATAGCCCATCTCAAAGACAAGCTTGACGATATGGGCCGGCGGCGCTCGATGATGCGCGCAAGCCGCGGCCGTTTCTCGGCCATGACAGTTGCTATCGTCGGCTATACTAACGTCGGCAAGTCGACGCTCATGAACGCGCTGACGGACTCCAGCGTCATAGTCCGCGACAAGCTGTTCGCGACCCTCGATCCTACCGTGCGTAAATTCACTATGCCGAATAAGCAGAAGGTCCTCTTCGTGGATACGGTCGGTTTTATCACGGACCTTCCCCACCATCTGGTGGAGGCGTTCAAAGCGACCCTCGAGGAGGTGGTGGAGGCCGACCTTCTCCTGCATCTGGTCGACGGCAGCCATAATAAAGCCCTCGAGCAGGCCGGGGCGGTGCGCGATGTCCTCGCCCAGATAGGCGCCGCCGGCAAGCCGACGATAGTCGTCATCAATAAGATCGACAAGACGGGCATGGGCGGGACCATAGAAAGCCTGAAGATAAGATTCCCGCAATCGATCGCCATATCGGCGCTGAAGCGCCACGGGTTCGAAAAGCTCATCGCGCGCGTCCAGGAGCACATGAACAGCTTAACGGATGTAATTGGCATCGATTTGCCCGCCTCCGACGCCAGGACCCTGAGCCTGATCTACGAGAACGGAGTTGTTCTCAGCCAGGACTATTCCGGCGATACAGTCCGCATTGAAGCCGAAGTCCCGATCCGGCTCAAAGAGTATCTCGAAAAGGTTGCTAAACAGCCATTCCCGCCTGAATAAGCGGTTGAAAAACGCTTGACTTTTAGCACTCATTATTATAGAGTGCTAATGGTTCGGCGCGGCCCGCCTCCGGCGGGCCTTGCTCACCGTTGCCCTGAGCAAGCGAGATGTTGTTGGCATCCGGTGAGCGCGTCGAAGGGCTAATTGCTGAATGAAGGCCGGAAATGCTTAAAGAACTCAACAGAAGACAGCAGGAAGTGCTCGCCCTGATCGTGCGCCGCTACGTCGAGACCGCCGAACCGGTCGGCTCGAGGTACATCGCCCGCAAGCTCGACTTCTCGAGCGCCACGATACGCAATGTCATGGCGGACCTGGAGGACCTGGGCTACATAACCCAGCCGCATACCTCGGCGGGCAGAGTGCCCACCGACCGGGGATACCGTTATTTCATCGATTCGCTGATGCGCCTGAAGCACGTCGACGCCGGGATGATGAAGTCGGTAAACGACCAGTGCATGCGGACGGTCCGTTCCCTCGAGGATATCCTGGAGCGCACGTCCCACCTCGTATCCAGCATGACCAACTATGTCGGAGTCACTCTATTTTCACAATACGATAAGCTGTATCTGGACGGCGCCAGCCATATAATAGAACAACCCGAATTCCACGACCTGAAAAAACTCTACGCCCTTATGCGCTGCCTGGAGCATAAGCGCGATCTGCTGGACCTGCTGAAGCACGATTTTGAGACCGACGCGCTGACCGTTCATATAGGCAGGGAGAACGCCTCGAACTCCCTAAGCGAATGCAGCGTAGTCACGAAAGGGTATAAGATGAAGGGTAAGGTATCAGGAAGGGTCGGAGTCATAGGGCCCAAAAGAATGGGATATGAGAAGGTGATCCCGACCATAGACTGCCTCGCCGATACGCTGACGAGGGTATTCGACGATATGGAGGTATAGCGCCGTGTCAGAGAAGAACCATCCTAAGAATGGCGAAAAGAACCATGAAAAACCCGCCGGGAAGGAGGCGAAGGAAGACGGCGTTACCGTTACCAGGGCGGAGTATGAAGCCCTGAAGGCGAAGGCCGCCGAGCGGGACGCTTTTTACGATAAATACGTCAGGGCCCACGCCGAATTTGAGAATGTCAGAAAGCGCCTCGAGAAAGATAAGAACGATTTTGTCAAGTACGCCAACGAGGGGATGATAATAGAGTTCCTTCCCATAATAGACAACCTGGAGATAGCCGAGAAGCATATTAAGGAAGCGAAGGATTTTGACGCGGTGACAAAAGGCGTCGACATGATACAGTCGCAGATACAGGGGTTCCTGAAAGATATAGGGCTGGAGAGGGTAAAGACGGCGGGCGAGAAGTTCGATCCCAATATGCACGAGGCCGTGGAGACCGAAGAGTCCAAAGATAAGGAAGACGGCCTTATATCCTCAGAGCTTAAGCCCGGGTATAAACTCAACGGCAGGCTGCTGAGGCCCGCCATGGTAAAGATAGTCAAAAAAATATAACAGGAGGTCGTTATGGCTAAAGTCATAGGTATCGATCTGGGAACGTCAAATTCGGCGGCGGCCTACATGGAAGCCGGCAGGCCCGTCATCATACCGTCCGCGGAGGGGGCCGGAGTGGCAAGCGGCAAGGCTTTTCCGTCGTTCGTCGCTTTCACGAAGGACGGCCAGAAGCTTGTCGGCGAGCCCGCGAAACGCCAGGCGTCGATCAATCCGGAGGGCACGATATTCGCCGCCAAACGCAAGATGGGCACCGACTTCAAGTACAAAGTTTACGGCAAAGAATATACTCCGCAGCAGATATCGGCGTTCATACTCGCGAAGATAAAGCAGGACGCGGAAAATTATCTCGGCGACAAGGTGCAGGAGGTGGTCATCACGTGCCCCGCGTATTTTAACGATAACCAGCGGCAGGCCACCAAGGACGCCGGAGAGATCGCGGGTCTCAAAGTCCTGAGGATAATCAACGAACCTACCGCGGCGTGCCTGGCTTACGGGCTTGACAAGGCCGGTAAGGAACAGAAGATAATGGTGTTCGACTTCGGCGGCGGCACCCTCGACGTCACCACCCTCGAGATGGGATGGGACGACGAGCACAAGGCCGCGACCTTCGAGGTAATATCGACCTCCGGCGACACGCAGCTGGGCGGAACCGACATGGACAATGCCCTGGTCGACTACATAGTCAACCAGTTCAAGCGCGATACCGGGATAGACCTGAAGAACGACAAGATGGCCATACAGCGCGTAAGGGAAGCCGCCGAAAAGGCGAAGGTGGAGCTCTCGAGCACGCTCTCCACCGACATCAACCTTCCGTTCATCACCGCGGACCAGACCGGTCCGAAGCACATGACGATGTCGCTGAACAGGGCCAAGCTCGAAGAGCTCGTCGGGCCGATAATTAACAGGTGCCGCGGGCCTATCGAGACCGCCCTGGCGGACGCCAAGCTGACCGCCAAGGATATCAACAAGGTGATACTCGTCGGCGGACCGACGCGTATGCCCATAGTGCAGAAGTTCGTGGAGGATTACGTCGGCAAGAAGATAGAGCGCGGCGTCGATCCGATGGAGTGCGTGGCGCTCGGAGCCGCCATACAGGCCGCCATCATAAAGGGCGAGGCGAAGGATGTGCTTCTCCTGGACGTCACGCCGCTTTCGCTGGGCATAGAGACGCTCGGCGGGGTCAACACAAAGCTCATCGAGCGCAATACGACGGTCCCGACGAGAAAGAGCCAGATATTCTCTACGGCGGCGGACAACCAGACCGCGGTCACGGTCCGCGTAATACAGGGCGAGAGGCAGATAGCCGACGGAGAGGGCAACGTGGAGCTCGGGCGGTTTGACCTGCTCGGCATACCGCCGGCCCCGCGCGGTGTCCCGCAGGTGGAGGTCGCGTTCGATATAGACGCCAACGGCATCGTCCACGTCTCGGCCAAAGACCTCGGCACGGGCAAGGAGCAGTCGATAAAGATAACGGCGCCGAAGAAGCTGTCCAAGGAAGAGATAGACAAGATGGTGCGCGAGGCGGAGAAGTTCGCCTCGGAAGACGCCAAACGCAAGGAAGAGGTGGATACGATCAACCAGGCCGACGCGCTCGTCTACGCCACGGAGAAGTCGCTCAAGGAGTTCGGCGACAAGGTCAGCCAGTCCGAACGCGCCGATATAGAGGCGAGGGCAAACGACCTGAAGCAGGCCATAAAGGACAAGAACCTGGCCAACATAAAGCGCTGTTCGGAAGAGTTGACCAAGGCGTCCCATAAGCTTGCCGAGGAAGTCTACAAGAAGACCGCCGGAGCCAAGGGTGGCCAGGGCGGAGCGGGAGCGCAGGGCGCCGGTCCGGGGGCGCAGGGTCCTCAGGAAGAGCCGGGCCCCGACTCCGGAGCCGCGGGCGGTAAAGCCGGCGAAGAGATCATCGACGCCGAGTACACCGCCGAAGACGAAGACGGCAAGAAGAAGAAATAATTTTTTACGGGTGACGCGACTGAAACTTTTTCGCGGAAAGGGCGGTACGGGGTGGTGCCGGACAGTCCCCGTAAAAAATTGCCTGGCGCAATTCAGCCGGGATTAAGGATAAATGTCCAAACGTGATTACTATGAGGTTCTCGGAATAAGCAAGGGCGCGTCTGTCGACGAGATAAAGAAGGCCTACAGGAACCTCGCGCTCAAATACCATCCGGATAGAGTCGCTCCCGATAAGAAGAAAGAGGCCGAGGAGAAGTTTAAGGAGATGTCCGAGGCCTATGAGGTTCTGGTCGACCCTAAGAAGCGAGAGGGCTACGACCAGTACGGCCACGCCGGCGTCGAGGGGTCGTTCAAGCAGGGCGGGTTTTCATGGCAGGACTTCCACCACTTCGACGACCTCAAGGATATATTCGGCGGCGCTGATGTCAGCGACCTTCTAAGGGGATTCGGCCTGGGCGGCGACATATTCGGCGCTTACGGCGGCAAGCGCACCGGCCCCAGGCCGGGAGCCGATCTCGAGGCGCAGATGGAGATAAGCTTCGAGGACGCGGCCTTCGGCGGCGAAAAGACGATCACCATCCCGAGATACGAAGCCTGCAAGGAATGCGGCGGCACCGGAGCCAAGGCCGGCTCAAAGATGGATCGGTGCTCGGACTGCGGCGGACGCGGGCAGGTGAGGACATCGAACGGATTCTTCAACGTGGTGCAGCACTGTCCGGCCTGCGGCGGCGCGGGATCGGTGATCAAGACGCCCTGCCCGGCGTGCGGCGGCAGGGGAAGGGTAAAGATAAAACGCAGTATTACGGTGAAGATACCGGCCGGCGTGGATTCCGGTTCCAGGCTCCGGATACACGGAGAAGGCCAGGCCGGCGAAAAGTCGGGCCGGCACGGAGATCTTTACATACTGATATATGTACGGCCACATGAGATATTCGAACGTCACGACTCGGACCTGTACTGCGAGGTCCCGGTAGATTTTCCGACTGCGGTATTCGGCGGCGAGATAGAGGTCCCGACCCTGGAAGGCAGGGTCAAGATGAAGATACCAGCAGGAACCCAGGCGGGCCGCGTCTTCAGGCTGCGCAACAAGGGCATAGTCCACCTCCATGACCGCACCAGAGGCGACCAGCTTGTGAAGGTACAGATAGACGTTCCCACTGACCTGACGGCGGAGCAGCGCAAGACGCTCAAAGAGTACGCGAGAGTCGCCGGCGGTGATTCCGGCCCGCTGCACAGGTCTTTTATGGAGAAGATGAGGCGGGTTTTTCGGTAGAATTGAAAATTTAAAATCGGAGAATGGGATGCCTACGTACGACTACGAATGTGAAAAATGCGGACACCGTTTCGAACATTTCCAGAAGATGTCCGATGAAGTTTTGAAGAAATGTCCCGAGTGCGGGAAGAAGGTCCACCGCCTTATAGGCGGCGGCAGCGGGATAATATTCAAGGGAAGCGGTTTCTACGAGACCGATTACAAGAAGAGGGCCGGATCAAAGTCCGGCGACGCCTGCCCGGATTCGAAAGGCGGAGGTTGTAAAGGCTGCCCCAAGAACAAAGACGCTTAAGTGAGACCCTTTCGCACTTTACTGATATTCTGGATCCCTCTCATCGCGTGGCTTGCCTTGATACATCTGTTTTCCTCCATCCCGGGCCGCTACCTTCCGCATTTAAGCATACCGTACGCCGATAAAATTTTTCACATCGCCGAGTATTTCGTCCTGGTGCTCCTGATGATGAGGGCGTTCGAAAACTCATATTTTAATGTCAGTCTTGCAAAATCGGCCGTTCTGGCTATAATCATATCCTTGTGCTACGGGACTCTCGATGAGTTATTTCAAAGATCGGTTCCCGGCAGGGCCTTCGATATATTCGATATTTTTGCCGATTGCTCCGGCCTGTGCATCGGGGCGCTGACTTTTTTATATGAAGCCGGTAAAGAAGGGGGAAAACTTGCCTCAGATAAAGCCGTTCAGGGGAATAAGATATAACAGGGAGAAGGTCCGCGACCTTGCTTCCGTGGTGGCTCCGCCGTACGATGTGATATCGAAGACCAGACAGAATGAGCTGTACAGGTCCAGCCCGTACAACATAGTCAGGATCGAGCTCAACAAGATAAACCCTTCCGACAATAAAAGAGACAACCGCTATATCCGCGCCCAGCGCTCTTTCGTTTCATGGCTTGAGAGCGGCATAATGTCGCGCGACCCGAGGGAATCGATATATCTATATTCCCAGCGTTACAAGTATGGCGGGAAGGCTATCGAGCGCATGGGATTTATAGCCGCTATGGGCCTGGGCGAAGAGAGAGGGAAGAAGAAGACTAAGGTCCTGCCGCACGAGAATACGCTCATGGCGCCGAAGCTCGACAGGTTGAATCTGACGCGCAGCGTAAGGGCAAACCTGAGCCCGATATACGTGCTTTATGATGACGCCGGCGGCAAGGTGGCCGGTATAATGAAGGCCGCGGCGAGGCGTATCAAGCCTTTCATGAACATACGCTTCGAAGGCATAGTCAGCAGGGCCTGGAGGATCGACGATCCGGCCACGATACGCAAGATCGTAAGCCTGATGTCGAACAAGGATATATTTATCGCGGACGGCCATCACAGGTACGAGGTCTCGCGCATGTACGCGGGCGAGCTCGCCGCCAGGAAAGCGCCGGAGGCGCTGAGGAGCGCGGCGGGGGCCATTATGGTATATTTTGTCGCCTCCGACGAAAAGATGCTCACCGTACTTCCCGCCCACAGGCTTCCCAGAGATATAGGCAGGCTGACAAAGGGCGGGATCCTCGAACGCCTTTCGGAATATTTCAACATCGAAAAAGTCTCCGGCCTGAAACAGATGATGAAGAGGCTGGCCGGGCTGAGGAATGCCCACGCTTTCGGGATATATCAGGGCGGCGGCAAATTCTACGTGATGGTGCTCAAGGATGTCAGGCAGTCGGACCGCGCCATAAAGGATAAGCCCAGGGACTGGAGAAGGCTGGACGTTTCGATATTGCACCGGTTCATCTTCGGGCACATACTCGGGATAAGCGATTCCGACGACAATGTCGAATTCGTAAAGAGTCCCGAGGAGACGGCCGGGCTCGTCGATAGGGGAGGATTTAAAGTCGCGTTCTTCCTGAACCCGACCAAAGTATCCGAGATAAAACGTATCGCCAGGCTTGGCGAGAAGATGCCGCGCAAGGCGACCTACTTCTACCCGAAGCCGATTTCCGGCGTGGTGATAAATCCACTCTTTTAGAAACCGAACGATCCGGCTGTCCCGCGCCAGAGGCGCGGGATGGTCGGACATTTAGGAGAAAATACCCAAACCTATGTGTGGAATCTGCGGGTATCTGTGTTTTGACGGCACGAGCCGGCCTTCGGAGAGCGTCCTGAAGGCGATGATGGATACCCTCGTCTTACGCGGGCCCGACGACCACGGCGCTTACCTGAAAGAGAGCGTTGCCCTCGGACACCGTCGACTGTCCATCATAGACCTTAAGACCGGCCGCCAGCCGATGTCGACCGAAGACGGCTCGCTTACAATAGTCTACAACGGCGAGGTCTATAATTTTCCCGAACTGAAGTCCGATCTTGTTAAAAAAGGCCGGCGTTTCAGGACCGATTCCGACACCGAGGTGGTCCTGCGCTGTTACGAGGAGTACGGCGAGGATTGCGTTAAGCATTTTAACGGGATGTTCTCCCTGGCCATCTGGGACGCGCGCGATAAGAAGCTTTTTCTCGCCCGGGACAGGTTCGGCAAAAAACCTCTTTACTACGCCGTCTTCGACAGGCAGTTCATATTCGCCTCCGAGCTCAAAGCGGTATTGAAGCATCCGTCGGCCAGGCGCCGGATCGACCCCGTTGCCGTATCGAAATATCTCGCGTATGAATACGTCCCGTCCCCGCACTCGATATTCAAAGATATAAAGAAACTGGAGCCGGGCTTCAGGATGCGCGTTAAGAACGGCGTCGTCGATACCCAAAGATACTGGGACCTGAAGTTCGACATAGACCGGCATTTCGATCCTGCGGAAGGGAAGGGCCGGCTCCTGACGCTGTTGAAAGAGTCGGTGAGAAAGAGGCTCGTAAGCGACGTCCCGCTCGGCGTTTTTTTGAGCGGCGGGATAGACTCGTCGGCGGTAGTGGCGATGATGGCGGAGCTGATGGACCCCAAGTCGATTAAGACGTTCTCGATAGGTTTTAAAGAGAGGTCCTTCGACGAATCGGCCGACGCCCGCGCCGTCGCTTCCCATTTCGGTACGGACCACCGGGAGCAGATCCTTGACCCCCGCGTCATGCTGGATGTATTCCCGAATATATGCGATATACTTGACGAGCCTTTCGCGGATTCGTCGATAATCCCCACATACCTGGTGTCGGCTTTCACCAGGAAGCACGTTACGGTGGCGCTCGGGGGCGACGGCGGCGACGAGCTATTTCTGGGCTACCCGTCATTTATCGCTCACCGGCTCGACAGCATTACCGGATTCATTCCCGCGCGCCTTAAGAGAGCGTCATTAAAATTGGCCATGAAATGCATCCCGGCTTCCAACGAATACATGAGCCTGAATTTCAAGGCCAGGAGATTTTTAAGAGGGCTCGATTCTGACGAATCGATGCGCCACCAGGCGTGGATAGGCTCAGTCACTCCCGCGGAACAGAAGCGCCTGTTTGCGGAAAATTCCGGCGGGTGCGGAAACGCCGCCGTTTACGACGGCACCGTATCGTTCTTCAATAACGCGAAAGGCCTCGATCCGCTCGACCGGGCAAGCTACATATATATAAAGACCTATATGACCGACGACATACTGACAAAGGTCGACCGGGCCAGCATGGCGAATTCCCTCGAGGTCAGGGCGCCGTTTCTCGACAACGACCTCGCGCGGTTTGCCGCAACGGTGCCGGCGGCTTTCAAGATGCGCGGCTTCAGTACGAAATGGATCCTGAAAACCGCGCTGGAGGGAAGGCTCCCCCGGTCCATCCTGAACAAGAAGAAGCAGGGCTTCGCGGTCCCCGTGGCGCAATGGCTCAAGGAGGACCTGAGGCCGATGCTCCTCGGCGCCTTTGAGAAGGGCAAGATTGAGAGGGAGGGGATATTCGATCACCGTTCCGTAAACGCCCTGATAAACGAATTCCTGGCCAATAAATCCGACACGCGCAAAGAAATTTGGACGCTTTTTATGTTCGAAATGTGGTATGATAAGTGGTGCAGATAAGGAGAGGCATGGAAGAAGACATTTTAAAGTCTATCAGGGAAGCGCTCATGAACGGGGATCGGGAGGCGGTGTCGCGCCTTGTCAAAACGGCGGTCGATTCCGGATTCGGGATCAAAGACATAATGGACAACGCCCTGATAGCGGCTATGGACGTCATAGGCAGGAAGTTTAAGGCGAACGAGATATTCATACCAGAAGTCCTCATATCGGCCAAGGCGATGCACGCCGGTATAGCCATACTGGAGCCGTATTTCGTGAAATGCGGCATAAAGCCGCTGGGCAGGGTTGTCATCGGCACCGTAAAGGGCGATCTGCACGATATAGGCAAGAATATAGTAAGCATGATGTTCAAAGGGGCCTGTTTCGAGATAGACGACCTCGGCATAGACGTGTCGCCCCAGAAGTTCGTCGACAGCGCCAGGGCAAAGGGCGCGGATATAGTGGCCATGTCGTCGCTTCTCACGACTTCCATGAACGCGATGAAGGATACTATAAAAGCCATCACGGCGGCCGGGCTGCGCGACAAGGTCAGGGTAATGGTCGGCGGCGCTCCCGTCACGCAGGATTTCGCCGACGCTATCGGCGCGGACTGTTACGCCAGGGACGCGGCGACGGCGGTGGATAAGGCCAAAGAGCTGCTTGCAAAGAGGTAATAGATGCCGCTTTTCCCCAGAAAACCGAAGTACACCATAGTCAAGATATCGAAGAAGCGCGATATTCCCGAAGACTTGTGGATGCGCTGCGAGGAATGCAACGAGCTTATTTACAACAAGAAGCTCGATGAGAACCTCGGAGTCTGCCATAAGTGCAACTACCATTTTTCGCTCGGGGCGCACGAACGCATAAAGCTGCTTATTGACGAAGGCACCTTCAAAGAGATGGATGCCGAAATGGAGTCGCTCGACCCCATAGGTTTCGAGGGGCCCAAGACCTACAAAGAGAAGCTTAAGAAAGACCAGGAGCTCACCAAGCTTAAAGACGCGGTGATCACCGGCGAGGGTAAGCTCGGCGGAAGGCCGGTCGTCATAGGCGTGACAGATTCCCGTTTTATAATGGGCTCCATGGGATCGGTCGTGGGCGAAAAGCTTACCCGCGCCATAGAGCGCGCCACCGAAAAAAAGTGCCCGTTGATCATAGTATCCGGCTCCGGCGGCGGCGCCCGCATGTACGAAGGCATGTTCTCCCTCATGCAGATGGCCAAGACCTCCGCGGCGTTAAGCCGGTATGACAGGGAGGGAGGGCTGTTCATATCGATACTCACAAATCCGACTATGGCGGGCATAATGGCCAGCTTCGCTTCGCTCGGGGATTTCATTATAGCCGAGCCGAAGGCCCTGATAGGATTTACCGGCCCCAGGGTAATAGAGCAGACGATACGTCAGAAATTGCCCCACGGATTCCAGCGCTCCGAGTTCCTGCTTAACCACGGCCTGATAGATATGGTCATACATCGCAAAGTCCTCAAGGATTCTCTCGTGAGGCTGTTGAGTTACTTCTAGGCGGAGCTATGGCACAGGTAAGTCTGAAAGGCGTTTCGAAGGTATTCTCCGGCAACGTATGGGCCATAAAGGACATCAACCTCAGCATAGAGAATAAAGAGTTCGTCGTATTAGTCGGCCCTTCCGGATGCGGCAAGTCGACCACTCTCAGGATAATAGCCGGCCTGGAAGAGGCCTCCCACGGCGATGTTTACATAGGCGACCAGCTTGTAAATCATATCCCGCCAAAAGACCGCAATATAGCCATGGTCTTCCAGAGCTACGCCCTGTATCCCCATATGAGCGCCTATGAAAACATGGCGTTCGGTCTTAAGCTCAGGAAATATCCAAAGGCGGAGATAGATACGCGCGTCAAGGAAGCGGCGGCGGTGCTCGGGATCGAGACGCTGCTGAACAGGAAGCCCCGCGAGCTTTCCGGCGGGCAGTGTCAGCGCGTAGCTGTAGGAAGGGCCATAGTCCGCAAGCCGCTCGTATTTCTTTTTGACGAGCCTCTGTCGAATCTTGACGCGAAGATGCGGGTGGTGATGCGCACCGAGATAAAGAAGCTCCACATACGACTCCAGACCACCATGATATACGTCACCCACGACCAGACCGAGGCCATGACCCTCGGCGACAGGATAGTGGTAATGAGGGACGGGGTTATACAGCAGATAGCGGACCCTATGACCCTGTACGAAAAGCCGGTCAATAAGTTCGTAGCCGGATTCATAGGGACGCCGCCGATGAACTTCATAAACGGGATGGTCGTTAAAAGAGACGGAAAGTTTTATTTCAACGAAGGCAAATTCCGCGTCAAGATAATAGACTCTATGGCAAAGGCGGTGTCGCCCCATCTCGACAAAGAGGTCGTATTCGGCATAAGGCCGGAGGATATTTACGATAAGCTGTTCTTTTCGGAGGCGCCTTCCGAAAATACGATTAAGGCGACTTGCGAAGTGACGGAGCCTATGGGATCCGAGTCGTACCTGCATCTCCATGCCGGCAAAAGCTCCATCATAGCCAAGGTGGGCGGCTACGACAAGCCCGCCGTAAACCAGGATATGGACATCGTTTTCGATATGGCCAAGGTCCACTTTTTCGATAAGGATTCGGGCAGTACCATAATCTGACCGGAAGGTCATAATGATATCCCTCCGCAGCAGACCAGTTGCCGGAATATCGGCGGTGCTTATTTTGGCGCTCTGCGTCCTTTTTTTGTCCGGCCTGTCGGCCGACAGGCAATCTCCCGAATCGCCTTCCCGTCCGAGCCTGATAGTCGCCGCGGTCTTCGCGTTCAATGTGCCGATACTGCTCGCCTGGATAGCTTTCGGCGTGACAGGCGGTATAGCAGCCTTAATATTTTCCTCTATTTCCGTTATCTTCTTCGATCTGAAGATGGGGTTGTACAGCTACCACATACTCATCCTGCCTTTTTTTATCACATCATATACGGGGAATCGTTTTCTGCGGATAAGGGGAGAGATCGACCAGTCGTCCCTTATGCGGACCGAAGACACCGAAGGGGAGATAAACATCCTTGAGAATGCCCTGAAGGAGAAGAGCGGTAGCATGCAGTCCGTGGAAGATAAGCTCGTCAGGTACTCGCTGCTTAAAGGCGTGTCCGAATCGCTGTCAACGGTCCTGTCAAAGGAGGCGGTCAACGGCCTGATAATAGACCAGACCGACAGGACCATCGGAAAGTCCGGGAGGATCATGCTGTATCTGGTGGATACGAATACCCATGAGCTTACGCTCGCCGCGGCCAAAGAAGATCATAAGATAATGGCTAAAAAAGGGGACCCGTTCGACCAGTGGGTGCTGCGCAACAGGAGGTCTTTGATAGTCGAGGATGTGTCAAGGGATTTCCGGTTTTCGACCGGTGATATCGAAGAGGCGAAGGTCAATTTCAGATCATTGATATCCCAGCCGCTGATTGTAGAGAGCAGGGTGGTGGGCGTGCTGAGGACGGACTCGCCCGGGGCCTTCGGATACACGCAGGACGACCTGCGGCTTCTGGGTATAATATCGGACCTCGGCGCTGTAGCCGTACAGAATTCCTGCCTCTATTCGAGGGCCCAGGAGCTTGCGATACGGGACGGCCTCACCGGATTGGCCGTCCGGCGGTATTTCACGGAAAGATTTCATCATGAGTTGAGGCGCGCGGCCAGGAAGAAAGAGGACATATCCCTGCTGATGATCGATATAGACCATTTCAAGGACTACAACGACAAATACGGCCATGCCGCGGGCGATCTTGTGCTCAAATATATGGCAGATATGCTGACGGCCGCGGCTGACGAGGCTGACGTAGTAGGCCGGTACGGCGGCGAGGAGCTTGTGGTCCTCTTGTGCGGCAAGTCGAAGAGAGAGGCGTTTGCCGAAGCCGAGAGTATGCGCTTGTCGGTGAAAGAGCATCCTATGACGCTTCGCGGCCGGAGGGCGGGGCTCACCGTCTCGATAGGCGTGGCCACGTATCCCGAGGACGCCGCTTCGGAGGAAGAGCTGATAAGGATCGCCGACGGGCGCCTTTACAAGGCGAAGACGAAAGGCAGGGACAGGGTTTGCTCAGATTAAAGGTCCTTCCGATGGCAGGTTTTATCTCGGCGCTGGGATTATTCCACATCCTGTTTGCCCGGCAGATCGTCCCGTACTCCGCGGTCAATCTGGTATTTTTATCCGGCGCGCCATTGGGATATTGCTATCCCGGCGCAGCGGCCTATGCGATGTCGGCATCCTCCTGGATAATCCTGTATCCCGTTTTCGTATTTCTGTACAGGATAGATCCTTTAAACGCCGCGGCGCCCATCGCGATATTCAACGGCCTTCTTTTCGCGGGCGTAATCTGCAGAAACATCATAAGCGACAGCGAGCGCGATTGGGCCGCGAGGCTGAGCGAGGGGCAGTCCCGACGTTGCCGCCTGAAAGAGGATCTCGAAAGATCGGCGAAGACGGAAGCGTCCTTAAAGGGAAAAGAGGCCGCGATAATAAGCCTTTATGAGATAACGAAGAGGATGTCGGCGGTCCTGAGATTTGACGATATATTCGGTATTCTAAGCTCTTTCCTTAAGGATAATTTCACGTTCGGGAGATGCGGGCTTCTCATATTAAAGTACGAGGACGACGAGATGAGCGCGGAAAGGGAATATACCGTATGGAACGCCCGAACAAGCGGCGATCCCGGGGCCGGCCCGGCGGACGGCGACAGGCCCGATTACCGGAAGCTTATAGAGATGTTCTCCGAAGGCTTCAGCGGCATATACATGTCCAGGTCCGAAAATCCGCTGTTCTTCGAGGATCTCGGCATGAAGCGTAAAGAGATCGGGACTTTCGCGGCCATACCGCTTCTCAGCGAAAGGAAGATCGTCGGCGTGCTCACGGCGGACAATCTGCCCAAAGAAGACCTGGAGAGGATGACGATACTTTCGATGCAGTTCGCCCTCGAGATAAAGAAGATGAGGCTTTACGAGATGGTGGAGCGCATGGCTATAACCGACTCCCTGACCGGCCTGTATGTGCGGAGACATTTTCTCGAGAGGCTCGGCGAGGAGTTTAAACGATCCAAGCGCCACCAGTTCAAATTCGCGTTTCTTATGCTGGATATAGACGACTTCAAGCGCTGCAATGATACCTACGGCCACCTGGTAGGGGACGCCGTACTTAAGGAGATTGCCAGGATAATTAAAGAGAACGTCCGTGAGATAGATATTACATGCCGTTACGGCGGCGAAGAGCTGGCTTTGGTGCTGCCGGAAACCGGCCGGGAGAGCGGCGTGCTCGTGGCCGAAAGGCTGCGCCGCAAGATAGACGAGAATATTTTTAAGGCTTACGACGAAAAGCTCAAGGTGACCATAAGCGCCGGTATGTCCGTATATCCCGAAGACTCGGCTGAAGTCGATCAGCTTATGGAAGAGGCCGACATGGCGCTTTACGCGGCCAAAAAATCGGGCAAAAATGTTGTATGTACCTATAAAAAAGAGTATAATGGTCACGCTTAATATGACTACAACGGCAAATGACAAAATCCAAACGACAAATCAAATCCAAAAGTTCAATATCCAATCGTGAAGATATTTATAGATACGGCAAATATTAACGAGATAAAAGAGGCCGCCGCGCTCGGGGTCATAGACGGGGTTACGACCAATCCGACTTTGATCGCCAGGGAGGGGCGGGACTTCATAGACGTAGTCAGCCAGATATGCGCGATCGTCGACGGCCCGATAAGCGCCGAGGTCGTAAGCCTGAAATCGGACGAAATGGTCAGGGAGGCGCGGCCTCTTGCCAGGATGCACAAGAATATCGTTATAAAGATCCCGATAATACCGGAAGGCCTCAAAGCCGCCAAAATATTGTCCGCGGAGGGCATAAAGACGAACCTTACCCTCTGCTTCTCCGCGTCTCAGGCGCTCGTCGCCGCCAAGGCCGGCGCGACCTACGTAAGCCCTTTTATAGGCCGGTTGGATGATATAGGGCAGGTGGGAATGGACCTGATCCGCGACATAAAGACCATATTCCGGAACTACGGCTTCGGCACGCAGATCATCGTCGCCAGCGTCCGCAACCCCGTTCATGTCCTGGAATCCGCTCTCGCCGGAGCCGACATAGCGACGGTCCCTTACGGCGTGCTGATGTCTCTGGTAAAACATCCTCTGACGGATATAGGGATAGACCGGTTTTTGAAAGATTGGCAACATGTCCCTAAAAAATAGAGCGCCGCATTCAAAACACATCCTCCGGCTGCTGATCATACCCCTGTACGTCCTTCTTTCTTCCGCATGCGCGTACTGCCAATCCGGCAGCGAGCCGATAATAGTAAACGGCGACAACGTCGAGTATTACCAGGAGAAGAAGCAGGTCGTTGGCACCGGCAACGTCTCCATAGCCTACAAAGACGTCATCCTTACATGCGACAGGATCACCGTAGATCTCGCCACCCGCGACGCCGAAGCTTCAGGCAATGTCAGGATCCGCCAGAAGGACGCCTACTTCACCGGCGACAGCATCAAATATAATTTTGATACGAAAAAAGGCGAGGTGTTGAACGGCTATATAAACGCGGCGCCGTTCTACGGCAGGGCCAAACAGCTGGGCAAGCCGGCCAATAAAGACGAGTTCATCATGAACACCGGGTATGTCACGACCTGCGATCTCGACCACCCTCATTACCGCATTGAAGCAAGACAGGTAAAGATATATCCGGAAGAGAAGGTTGTGGCGAAGAATGTCCGTTTATACGCGGGCAATATACCCATTTTCTGGATACCGTACTGGGTCCAGCCGCTCGGCAGGGAGCGCAAGACGCATATAACCATTACCCCGGGCAACAGCAAGGATTGGGGTTATTACGGACTTCTGGCTTACCGGTATTATCTTACGGATCATTCGAGAGGCGACCTTCTCCTCGACTACAGGTCCAAGAAAGGCCTCGCCGTGGGCGTAAACCATTATATAGATACCAGGGAGGTCGGCAGGGGGGCGTTTAAAGTATATTATACGCAGGAGAACAATAATCTCGCCTTCGAGAAGACTGGGGCGGTCAGGGACAGATACCGCTTCCAGTACCGCCACAGGTGGGACATGCCGGATATGGACACGTCGGCGATAATCGAATTTAACAAGCTGAGCGACGCCAACGTTATAAAAGATTATTTCTACAACGAATACGAAGAGCTCGGCTCCACTCCGGACAACTACATATCCTTCATCACCGCCAAAAAAGACTACACATCGGAGTTTCTGGTGCGTTTCGCGCCGAACCCTTTCTATCCGGTCGTTGAGCGCCTGCCGGAATACAAGTTCGACATCCTGAATTACAAAATAGGGAAGACGAACTTTTATTATTCCGGCAATACCAGTGCCTCGGTGCTCAACCTGACATACGACAAGGCCTTCCCGAAACGGAAGAACGTCAATGTCATAAGGGCCAACACGTATAACGAGCTTTCGTACTCGGCCAGGCTGTTCAAAGCGCTCAGCCTGCGGCCTTATGTGGCGATGGGTAATACCTACTATTCGCGCAATAAGTGGGGCGACACGAATCAGATACGCACGTATTTCCAGGAAGGCGCGGACGCGTCGATAAAGTTCTACAAAATCTATGACTTCAATACGGATTTCCTCGGCCTCAACATCAACAGATTGCGCCATATAATAACCCCGACGGCCGGATACTACAACATAACAACGCCTACGATATCCGCCAATAATCTGACGCGGTATGACGAGATCGACGCTGTTGCCGCGGCGAACGGCGTTACTCTCGGACTGGAGAACAGGCTCCAGACAAAACGTAAGGTCGGCGATCAGATGCGGTCGGTAGACCTCGCCACGCTTATGATAAACACCGACTACCAGTTCAGGCTGAATAAGGATTTCTGGGGGGTGAAGAGCGACAGATTCAACAACCTATTCTTCAAGCTCGAGCTGATACCTTACAGCTGGTTATATATAACATCCGACATGATGATAAATACCAAGCTGTGCTCCGCCGAGACCGCAAACGTCGATTTTGTTGCAAACGGCGGCAAGAGATGGGCGCTGTCCGCCGGCCTCAGGTATCAGGATTCGGCGACCATGCTTTCCAATCAGATCACGATGAGCGGTCGATTCAAGATAAACGACGCGTGGTCCGTGCGGATCTACGAGAGGTTCGATACGGAGACCAAGAAGTGGAGTCAGCAGGAGTACGTCATCACCAGGGATCTCCACTGCTGGATAGCCGAAATTACCATAGCCCAGGGCGATTCCACGGGTAACCCGGCGAACACGTCGCTATGGTTTATCATGAAGCTCAAGGCCTTCCCGGATTATCCCATAGGCATGAGGCAGACGTACTCCAGGCCGCGCTTCGGCGAAGCCGGCGCACGGCAGTAGAGCTTACGGTAAATTTTGTTTATGCCGTACCGATGCTGTGATATAATTTTCGAAATATAAAATGAATCCGGCACCTTCTCCCAGGCGCCGGATAGATAAGAAGGTGCCGGATGAATATCTGCGTAATAGGCTCGGGCTATGTAGGGCTTGTCACGGGGGCCTGCTTTGCGGACCTTGGCAACAAGGTCATCTGCGTAGACAATGACCTGTCCAAGATAGCCAAGCTCAGGAGAGGGGTCATCCCCATATACGAGCCCGGGCTTAAAGAGCTGGTCGCCCGGAACGTGAGCGAGGGACGGCTCTCTTTTTCCACCAGGACCGCCGAGGGCGTTCATAAGTCGGAAGTGATATTTATTGCCGTCGGGACACCATCCAAGGAGAACGGCGAGGCGGACCTCAGTTTCGTTGAGGGGGTTTCGAAAGAGGTAGCCCTTTCGATGAAGTCTTATAAGCTTATAGTCGAAAAATCGACCGTCCCCGTAAGCACTGGCGAATGGGTCGAGCGGACCATAAAGGCATTCAACAGGAAGAACGTAAGATTTGACGTGGCCTCTAATCCGGAATTCCTGCGGGAGGGTTCGGCGATAAAGGACTTCATGAACCCCGACAGGGTGGTCATCGGCGTTAAGTCGGAAAGGGCCAGGGACATACTTGTGCGCCTTTACAAGCCCCTCAAGGCGCCCATTCTCGTGACCGATATAAAAGCGGCCGAGCTTATAAAGCATGCGTCGAATTCATTCCTCGCCATGAAGATATCGTTCATAAACTCCATAGCCAACGTCTGCGACAGGATAGGGACCGATATCACCGAAGTGGCCAAGGGCATAGGCCTGGACAAGCGCATAGGCGAGAAGTTCCTCGACGCAGGCATAGGATTCGGCGGTTTCTGCTTTCCGAAGGATCTCGCCGCTTTCATACATATCGCGGAAAAGAACGGATACGATTTCGGGATCCTTAAAGAGGTGCAGCGCGTGAACGAAGACCAGAAGCTCGTCCTGATAAAAAAGGTCGAAGAGCTGATATGGAACCTTCCGAATAAGACGGTCGGGGTCCTCGGGCTCTCGTTTAAGCCGGACACCGACGACCTCAGATACGCGCCGGCGCTCGATATTATATCGATCCTTGTGAACCAGGGGGTCAAGATAAAGACTTACGATCCGGCAGCGATGAGCAAGGCCAAGTCGATATTGAAGAGAGGCGTGAAGTTCTGCAAGGACGCCTACGAAGTAGTCCGCGGCAGCGACTGCCTGATAATAGCTACGGAATGGAATGAATTCAAGGAACTCGACCTGAAGAAGGTGAAGAAGCTGATGCGCCAGCCGGTGATTATTGACGGCAGAAATATATATAACCCGGCCGAGGTTAAGAAGCTCGGGTTTACTTACGCGGGGATGGGCAGAAGATAGGCTTATAGCAACTCTGGGCGGGTGACACAGCTGAGCCTTTTTTCATATAAGAGGCGGTACGTAATGGGGCTTGTCACGATCTACCGGTGTTACGGCAAGGGTTTAAGATACGTGCAAGAGTCGGACACAGCCTCTTACGGAAATAAAGGCGAAGCTGTGGCACCCTTCGGCAGGCTCAGGGTGTCATCCTGAGCAATGTCGAAGGATGGCAGGACCCGCCAATAGTTTCAGGAGATGGTTATGATAGACGGCGTAAAGGTTAAGAAGCTGAGGGTAATTCCCGACGAGCGCGGAAGGCTGATGGAGATACTGCGCTGCGACGACGGATATTTCCGGAAGTTCGGGCAGGTCTATATGACGACAGCCTTCCCCGGGGTCGTGAAGGCCTGGCACTATCACGCTCTGCAGGATGACAATTTCACCTGCGTCCACGGCAAGATGAGGCTCGCCCTATATGATTCACGCAAAGGTTCCCCGACCTGCGGCGAGGTGAACGATTTCGTTATAAGCCTCGACGATCCCATGATGGTCACTATACCGAAGATGGTCTATCACGGGTTCAAGTGCGTGAGCGACGTCGAAGCGGTCGTCATAAATACGCCGACTCTGCCGTACAATCGCGAGAAGCCGGATGAGTACAGGATAGACGCATACGAGAACGATATTCCGTATGACTGGAGGAAATAACATATGGCATTGAAAGGCGTAATACTTGCCGGCGGACTCGGGACGCGGCTTCACCCGTTGACAAAGATCACGAACAAACATTTATTGCCCGTCTATTGCAAGCCTATGATATATTATCCGATCCAGACGCTCGTCGACGCCGGTATTAAAGACATACTTATCGTTACCGGCGGGATGCACGCGGGCGAGTTCCTGCGCCTTCTCGGCGACGGCAAGGAGTTCGGCCTTACTCATATCAACTATACTTATCAGGAGGGCGAGGGCGGTATCGCTCAGGCATTGGGGCTCGCGCGCCATTTTGCCGACAAGGATAAGATCGTGGTCATACTGGGCGACAACATCGTCGAGAAGAGCATAAAGAGGCATGTCGACGCCTTCAGGAAGCAGCCTAAGGGGGCCAGGATACTGCTCAAAGAGGTGTCCGATCCACAGCGTTTCGGGGTGGCCGGTTTCAGCGGCAAGAAGCTGACCTCCATCGAAGAGAAGCCGGCCAGGCCCAAATCAAAATATGCCGTTACCGGCATCTATATGTACGATAACCGCGTCTTTGAGATCGTGAAGACGCTCAAGCCGTCGAAGCGCGGCGAACTTGAGATCACCGACGTGAACAACGCCTATCTGAAGATGGGCGATCTCGAGCACAGCGTTATGGACGGCTGGTGGACAGACGCGGGCACGTTCGATTCGCTTCTCAGGGCGACGAACCTGGTGGCCTCGGCATCGGGAAAGAAGTGCGGCATATGAAGAGACTGCTGGTCACCGGCGGCGCGGGATTCATCGGATCGAATTTTATAAGGCTCATGCTTGGGAAGTATCCCGATTATAAAATCACGAATCTCGACAAGCTTACCTATTGCGGTAACCTCGAAAACCTGAAAGATGTCGAGAATAACAAGAATTATTCTTTCGTAAAAGGCGATATCGCCGACGGGGCGCTTGCAGCGAAGCTTGTAAAAGATTGCGATGTCGTAATAAATTTTGCCGCGGAATCCCACGTCGACAGGTCTATCAATGACCCGAGCGAATTTTTACGCACAAATATATTCGGTACATACACGCTGCTCGAGGCGGCCAAGAAGGCCGGCACAAAGTTATTCGTCCAGATATCAACCGACGAAGTCTACGGGAGCATAGAGAAGGGCGCATTCAAAGAAGACGATCCGCTTAAACCAAACAGCCCGTATTCATCCACAAAAGCAGGCGCCGACCTTCTGGCGCGATCGTACTTCGTCACATTCAAGATGCCTATCATCATAACCCGCAGTTCGAACAATTTCGGGCCATATCAATATCCGGAAAAGGTGATACCTCTCTTCATCACCAACCTGATGGCGGGAAAAAAAGTCCCTCTCTACGGTGACGGGATGAACGTAAGGGACTGGCTGTATGTCGTCGATAATTGCGAAGGGATCGATACCGTGATGCACCGCGGTAGGCCCGGAGAGGTCTACAATATAGGCGGCGGGACCGAGATCACGAACCTTGAGCTTACGCGCACACTACTGGATATCACCGGAAAAGATAAGAGCCATATAGAATATGTCAAGGACAGGCTTGGCCACGACAGGCGTTACGCGCTGGACATCTCAAAGGCAGAAAAGCTCGGGTGGCGTCCGCGTCATAACTTCAAGGACGCCATACGTCTTACCGCCGAATGGTATAAAAATAACGAAGCCTGGTGGAATAAACTGGTCGCTGCTTAGACCAAGGGCCTATGCCGAAGAGAACCAAAGTATTAATTACCGGGTCGAGCGGGATGCTCGGCCGAGATCTTTGTCGGGAACTCCGGAAGGATTATGTCGTTGAGGGAACGGATATCGCTTCTCCGGAGCCGCGGACCGTTAAATTTTACCAAAGCGATATAACGGATCCGAAGAATATCGGCGCAGTTATCGCTTTGGCCCGTCCGAATTTTGTTATCCATACCGCCGCATGGACCGATGTCGACGGCTGCGAGGGCGACAAGGCCAAGGCGTTCCTGGTCAATGCCGATGGCGCAAAGAACGTGGCGCTTGCCTGCAAAGCGGTTGGCGCCGCGCTTATATACATAAGCACGGACTTTGTCTTTGACGGGAAGAAGGTCTCGCCATACAAAGAGACCGACAAGGTGTCGCCATTAAGCGTTTACGGCGACTCGAAGCTTAATGGCGAGGAGTTCGTCCGGCAAGCTCTGAAGGAGCACTTCATCCTTCGCACGAGCTGGCTTTACGGTGCAAACGGGAAAAATTTTGTAGATACGATAATCGCAAAATCGTCGACGGAAAAGGCGCTTAAGGTCGTCCGCGACCAGACAGGGTCGCCGACATATACGAAAGATCTGTCGGCGGCTATACATAGATTGCTGGACAGGGCCGCGCGGCCGGGCAGGGCAGCCTACGGAATATATCACGTATCTAATTCCGGCAAGGTCTCGTGGTTTGATTATGCCGGCGCGATCGTAAAGCTAGTCGGGCATAAAGCCAAAGTATTGCCGATATCGTCCGCGGAATTAGATAGACCCGCGGCAAGGCCGGCGATGTCGGTCCTGGACAATTCAAAATTTTTGAAATATACAGGCTACAGGATGCGCGGCTGGAAGGCCGCATTGAAAGATTATATCGAGAGTAGATAAGCTGGGGTTGGGTGACCGTTGTCGGGTGACGCAGCGGAGCCTTAGGCGGTACGGGGTGGGGTTAACCAGCTCCCGTGGGTGTGGCGGCAATGGTATAAGATACGTGCAAAAGTCGGACACAGCCTCGAATAGAAATAAAGGCGAAGCTGCGGCAGGACCCGACGCAGTAACCCGGAAGATAATGATTTATCCTCCTTCGCAGAAAACCCCGGGCTTTTAAGCCCGGGGATGATGGTTCGACAATAGCTCACCATCATACTGAGCCTTGTCGAAGCATGAACGTGCTGGCTGCAGCCGCAGTATTATGCGGCCAATGGGTTTTCTGCTTCGGAGGATTCCGCCATCCTTCGACTTCGCTCAGGATGGCGTTCTGAGCTTTTGTCGAAGGACGCCGACAGGCGAATGGAAACTCCGGGCTTTAGCCCGGAAAGCTTCATCGACCGCAAAGGAGATGTATGTTGAATGAACTGAAGAAGAAGATACTGAATAAAAAAGCCAGGATAGGCATCATAGGCCTGGGCTATGTCGGCCTGCCGCTCGCCGTTACATTCGCCAAGAACGGATTCAAGGTCTTCGGAATAGATATCGATAAGCGCCGCGTCGAAAAGATCAGGAAGGGCGAGTCTTACATCCTCGATGTCCCGCAGTCGGAGCTCGCCGTCGTGAAGAAGACCGGCAACCTGTCGGTGACCACCGATTTCAGCGTTATAAAGAGGCTCGACGCCGTCATAATCTGCGTCCCCACGCCGCTTTACAAGACCAGGGAGCCGGACGTCTCTTACATAGT
>Ga0233425_10002789_pt1 | contig 33330 bp, 31 predicted proteins | sample Watercolumn_Towu_2_FD_181712 | JGI IMG/M metagenome (GOLD analysis project Ga0233425, IMG submission 181712) | Freshwater microbial communities from Lake Towuti, South Sulawesi, Indonesia - Watercolumn_Towuti2014_140_MG | ecosystem: Environmental > Aquatic > Freshwater > Lake | place... | reverse complement strand
CCCGGCAGATGACCTGGCCCCGGAAATTGATCTCGCCCTGCCCTTCCACAATGCGGGCGAAGGCCCGAGCCCCGTAGCGTCCGGCAATCTGCACGTACACAAAAGGATTGCTGAAGGAAATATCAATCTCCCCCCGCCCCACCATATTCATATGTTCATCGAAGGTATCCGGAAATACCTGGCGGATGGCCAGGCCGGTGGTTTTTGCAAGGTACTCCACCAACTCATGGTGGCGCTGGTAGGAAACAGTATGGGAATATTGGGGCAGATAGGCATACGTAACCGCAGCCGGAGGCTTGATCACCGTGATCTCCTCCAGCTTGGACAGATCGATCTTTTTCACCGGCTCATCATCGCCGCAACCGGCCAGGAAAAAGCAGGCAAAGGCGAAAACAGCTAAAAAGAGCCGTTGAGCCATCTTGGTTTCCAAGGTCATTTCTTCATCCGAAACAGTAAGATCAGTTCAAGGAACTTTGAACTATTGAGCTCCAACAATATCTTCCACATTGAGATTATGATTTTTCAGCCACTTCCATAAAGTCACCCGGCTCACCCCCAGCAGGCGCGCAGCCTCTCTTTTCTTGCCCCGGGCTTGGTTTAGGGCCCGGCACAACTCCTCCCTGCCGGGGGCCTTGTCCGGCCCATTTTTTCCGGGAACAGCCCGTGGGGCCGCCTGGGGGGCCGCCTGGGGCGCCCCACCGACGGAGACCTGGGGCTGGGCCATGCGGAGCTGGGCCGGCAGGTGCTCCGCCAGGATTTTACCTTCGTGGCATAACACGAAGGCGTATTCCACGGTGTTGATCAACTCCCGGACGTTGCCGGGCCAATGGTAGTCCATCAGGATCTCCAGCGCAGCCCGGCAGATGCCGGTTAAAGGTTTGCGGGTCTTCAGGGCGATGCGCTGGATAAAATTCTCGGCCAGCAGAGGGATGTCCTCCCGCCTCTCCCTTAAAGGGGGGATGGCAATGGGGATGACATTAATCCGGTAAAATAAGTCCTGCCGGAAGGAGCCAGCTTCCATCAACTTGTACAGGTCCTTATTGGTGGCGGTGATCACCCGCACGTCCAGGGGAATGGGTTTTTGATCCCCCACCTTTTCAATGACCTTCTCCTGCAAAACCCGGAGCAGCTTGGCCTGGGTGGCCAGGGGCATATCCCCCACTTCGTCCAGGAAGATATCGCCGCCGTGGGCGGCCTCGAAGCGCCCCACCCGGTTGCGGTCCGCGCCGGTAAAGGCCCCCTTGACATGGCCGAAAAGTTCGCTCTCCAACAGCGATTCATGGATGGCGGCGCTGTTTACCTTAACGAACGGTCCCTGGCTCCGGGGGCTGAGGCGGTGGATGGCCCCGGCCACCAATTCCTTGCCGGTGCCGCTCTCGCCGGAGATGATCACCGGCGCCTCGGACTGGGCCGCGCTGGAGATCAGGGAAAAGAGCTGCAACATGGCCGGAGACTTTCCCAGGATGCCGTGAAAACCGTCCTCCCGGCTGAGTTCCCGGCGCAGGCGGGTGATGACCCGCTCTTTGGCCACCACCTCGCTGATATCGGTGAGGGTCTCCACCCCTCCCATGATCTCCCCGGAGTTATTCCGGATAAGTGCGGCGTTCTTCAAAACGTGTACCAAACTGCCGTCTTTTTTCGCCAAAACACACTTGCAGCGGCGGATGCAGCCGTTTTGGAACAATTCGCACTGCTTGCCGCCCCCGGAGTTCAGGGCGTGATAGCAGGCGTCGGTCTTGATCAGGGCGCAGGGCTGGCCCAGGAGCTCCTCCCGGCGGTAACCGGTGATTTCCTCCAGGGCATGGTTCACCGAGAGGATGATGCCCTGGGGGTCCACCACCGCCACCCCTTCCATCATGGTCTCGATGACTTTTTCCAAGAATCTGTCGTAGCCTTGCTGCAACATGATTTTGCGCCCGGTATCCCGAATTGTTAAGTTAACATTAACATTGAATTACCGTGATGTTAACTTAACATGGCCCAGGCGTCAAGTTTTTTCCAGTTAACCGGTAATTGCCGTAATTTCCAAGACATACATAGCTCTTTCCCCCCCGCGGCACCGGGCATATTTCTTGCTTTCAAGATTAACAGGTAAGAATCTCTAAACCGAGAAAGTTTATTTCCTTTAAATCCGGGGACCGGGGCATGCCCCGAGGCCCGCCCCGATATAACCGTTATTACAGAGAACTAATATTTTCTTTAATAATTAGGAGGAGTTAATGAAAACGAAAACCCTTATTGTGTTAGCAGGGTTGGTCCTCATGGTCCTGACGGCCAGCTCGCTTCTGGCCCAGGCTCCCGGCGCAGGCCAGGCCCCGGCGCCCACGGTGGCTCAACCCGCAGCCCCGGAGGCCCCCAAGGCCCCGGCTGTGGCACCCGGGGCCAAAATGAGCAAATTGGAAGAAGCCATCGCCAAGACCCCCCAGGGGAAGGGCAAAGGCCAGATTGACCCTGCCGCGCCTAAAGGCTTTATGGGCATACCCGGCGCTCCCAGTCATTTTTGGCTGCTCTACATTCTCTGGGGCATTTGGGTGGGCTGGATCTTTTCCTCCGTAGGCGCGTTCGGCGGCATCATGGCGGGTGTGGGCCATATCAGCGTCTTCGGGCTGTCCGATTACGCCGCCCCCTTCAAGAAAACCAGCCCCACGTTGAACAAGATGCTGACGGATTCCATCCGCACCAGCAACCAGTATCTGGTGGGCTTGTCGGCCTTAATTTCCTCCTTTACTTATTACCGCATGGGACGTCTGGTGCTGCCCCTGGGCCTGTGTTTGGCCATCGGCGGCATCGTCGCCGGCTACCTGGTCCCTTTGCTGACCGTCGGCAAAATGGATGTCAGCCTTTACGTGGGTTTTTTCGGCATCATCGTCTTTGCCGTGGCGTTTGTGCTTTTCTATGAGACCACCCCCAAGGGCCAGGCCAGCAAAAAGGCGGCCAAGGCCGCGGCCAAGGCCTTCGAAGACATCCACATCCGCAAATGCGAGATGGACGAGAGCGGCCATGCCGCTTGCGGCGTTGAGGTAAAGCATTGGGGTTTAACCAAGATCGTCTTTACTTTTTACGGCCAGGAATTCTCCTTCAACCCCGTCTGGCCCCTTCTGGGCGGCTTCGTCATCAATGGCATTTCGGCTTTCATCGGCGTGGGGGGCGGCTTCCTCTATGTTCCTTTTCTCACTTCCGCGGCCGGACTGCCCATGTTCATCGTGGCCGGCACTTCGGCCCTGGCGGTGCTGGTGGGCATGATCGTCAACATCTTCAATATGATGGTAGTCCGGCAGGTGCCCGTGGATTTCCTGCTGATTTCCACCGAATTGATCGGCATCGCCATCGGCTCCATCCTGGGTCCGCTCACCTCCAAGAAGATTCCTGAGGTCTGGCTGAAGCGCCTCTTTATTGTCTTGGCGATCTACGTGGGCATCGGCTACCTCACCAAGGGCTTTATGGGCAAATCCATATTCCCGGGTATGTAAGAGTTAACGATTATTACAGGAAAGAGGGGCCGGACCGGTCCGGTCCCCTCTTTCATTGAGCGCAGCGATGGAAATGCATCCCCTGTTTCTCTTCCTGGACCCGTACCTGATCTGGTTCTACCGGCTGACCGGGCGGGGCGAGGTGGACTTTATCCTGGGCACCCTGGCAGTGGCCCTAATCACCCTATTAGTGGGAGAGTTCACTTCCTGGCTGGCGTCCCTGGCAGTGCGGCGGCGGTTTGGCGAGGTAACCGCAGAAGCAAATAAATACCACCAGTTGTCCCTGGAGGCCCTGAAGGCCGGGGACCGTCCGGCCTATGAGGCGACCAACACCCTGGCCAACGAGGTCTTCAGCAAATCCTTTTTCATGCAGATAACTCTGTCGGCGACGTTTTTCTGGCCCGTCTTCTTCGCCCTGGCCTGGATGCAATACCGCTTTCTGAACGTTGAGTTCCCCTTGCCCTTCTATGGATTATCGCTGGGTTATATCGGCATCTTCATCCTGCTGTATATCCCCGCGGTGGTCATTGGCAAACGGTTGAAACGCAAATTTAAGGTTTCCCCAAGGTTTTCTTGAGAAAGGCGAATTCATTGTGGTCAACAATAAATTGGAGTCCGAGAAGATGCCGATGAACCGTGGAACAGCAAGAGATAGCGGTCACGGGAGGACGCCCCTGGCCGCGGCCATTGCCGAACATTTTGCCAAGAAGCAGCCGGTTAAATCCACTTCCTTACATTTTTCCGGGAAAACCCCTCGAGAGGGGGGCCAAGGCGCCCTGATCGCCTTCTGGCAATGTTATCATCTAAACAACATTATGGTAAAATGTATTTTATATAGAAAAGAACGAGGTCCCAATGGGAAATAAAGTCTTCAGCATCTGTTTCATGTGCACCGTGCGTTGCCCCATCGAAGTGGTGGTGGCCAACGACGACGTCGTCTGGATTCAGGGCAACCCCTACGTCCCCGGCATCGAAGGCGCTCTCTGCGCCAAGGGCTCCGCGGGCCTGGCCCTGCTCCACGACCACGAGCGGCCCCAGTATCCCATGATCCGCACCGGTCCCCGGGGTGCGGGCCAGTGGCGCCGGGCCGGTTGGGATGAGGCTCTTGATTACGTGGCCGATAAGCTGAAAACCGTGATTCAGGAATACGGCTCCGAAAGCGTGGTGATGGGAGAACGCACCAACCTCAACACCCATATCAGCAAGACTTTCATGAAGGCCATCGGCTCCCCCAACCACTTCACCCATGACGCCCTGTGCAAGGGCTCGGTGAACACTGCGTTCCGGAGCTTAACGGGCTATACTGACGCGGAAGTCGGCATCGACTACGCCAACACCCGGCATATCGTCCTCTACGGCCGCAATATCTTCGAGGCCCTGGAGATCAAGCCCATCAACAATCTCCTCAATGCCATGGAAAAAGGGGCCAAGCTCACCTATATCGACCCCCGGGTGAGCGTCACCGCCACCAAGGCGGACCGGTACTGGATGATCCGCCACGCGACAGACCTGGCCCTGAACTACGCCTTAATTCGCACCATTCTGAAAGAACGGCTTTACGATGCGGAATACGTGCGGCGCTGGGTGTCGGGCCTAGCCGAACTTCAGGCCTTTGTGGAGCCTTACACTCCGGAATGGGCGGAGGCGGAAACGGGCATCCCGGCGTCCGAGATCGTCGCCCTGGCCCGGGAGGCCGCAGAAGCCAAACCTGCGGTGGTTTTTCATTACGGCTACCGCGGCTCCCATCATAAAAACGAAATCCACCTGCGCCGCTCCATCATCATCTTAAACGCCCTCATGGGGAGCATTGAAGCCAAGGGCGGCCTCTTTTTCAAGAAAGGACCCAAGGCCGCGGGCAAAGGCGACCTGGGTAAATACGTCAGCCAGGAGTTTCCCAAGACCGACAAGCCCCGGTTCGACGGCTCCGGCCGGGAAGCCTTCCCCATCACCGATTCCTCCCATGGCAATGCCCAGATGTTGGGCCAGGCCATCCTCAACCAGGAGCCCTACCCCATCAAGGCCACGATCATCAACCGCTTTGAACCGCTCCAGTCCATCGCCGACAGCAATAACGTGCGCCGGGCCCTGGACAAACTGGACCTGCTGGTGGCCATCGACGTGAACTACAGCGAAATCGCCTGGTTTGCGGACGTGATCCTGCCCGAATCCATGTACCTGGAGCGGGGCGATTCTCTCATGGCGGTTTCCGGCCTCAAACCCCAGCTCTATCTGCGGCGCCCCTGCGTGTCCCCCCGGTACGACACCAAGCCGGGGTGGCTGATTATCAAAGAAATCGCCAACCGGCTGGATCTGGGACAATATTTTCCCTACGAGTCCGTCGAAGACATCTGGAATTATCAGCTCAAAGACCTGGGCGTGAAGATCGAGGATTTTGACGCCAAGGGATTCGTGGAACTGACGGACAAGCCCATCTGGTGGGACCGGAAGGAAGGGTTGAAGTTTAAAACCCCGTCGGGAAAGATCGAACTGGTGAGTTCCCTCATGGAAAATGCCGGTTTTCCTTCCTTTGTCCCCTACGAGCCGGTGCCGGCGCCGCCCGAGGGCTGCCTGCGCCTCACCGTGGGCCGGTGCGCCGCCCACACCCACGTGTCCACCCAGAATAATTTCTACCTCCACGAACTGGTGCCGGAGAACGTGCTGTGGATCAATCCCCGGGCCGCGGCCGGCCTGGGCGTCAAAGACGGCGCTTACGTGGAAGTCGCGTCCGCGGTGGGCAGCGGCAAGATCAAGGCCAAGGTCACGGAGTTCATCCATCCGGAAGTGGCTTTCATGCTCCACGGCTTCGGCAAGACCGTGCCGGCCCAGACCCGGTGCTATCTTAAAGGAGCCAGTGATTCCATCCTGGAAGAGAATATCTCGGACCCGGTGGGCGGCAGCCCGGCTTACGACGACACCCTGATCCGGGTCCGGCCCCTTAAATAGGGGTTGGGGGTGAGAGGAATTTGCCGGTATTTGCCAGCCCCTAACCTCTCATTGCTGATAATAAGAGGAAACTTTATGAGCCAGTATTATCTTGTTCAAGACCAGAAAAGATGCATCGGCTGCCTGAGCTGCGAGGTGCACTGCAAAACCAATAAAGGGCTGCCCCTGGGCCCCAGGCTGGGGCAGATCATGCCCGTGGGCCCCAAGATGGTGGGCCGGGTTCCCCGCATGGCTTTTGTCTTCATGCCTTGTTTCCACTGCGAGGAGCCCTGGTGCGTGTCCGTGTGCCCCACCGGGGCTATGCACAAACGTCCCCAGGACGGTATCGTCTTTGTGGAGCCGTCCTTGTGCGTCGGCTGCAAATCCTGTATTACCGCCTGTCCTTGGGGCGCGCCCCAGTGGCATGCGGAAACCGGGAAAGTGGTGAAGTGCGATTATTGCAAGGACCGGGTGGACCAGGGCCTGCAACCGGCCTGCGTCACCAAGTGCGTCACTCATTGTCTCCAATTCGGCAAGGCCGATAAACCGGAGCAGACCCGCCGCCAGCGGTTTGCCAATACCGTGGCCTTTGAACTGGAAAGCCTTGGTAGACCCCGGTAGAAACAGTTTTCGGTTTTCAGCTTTAGGTGAACCTGGCTGGTTTATAAGGTAAAACTCGTTCATGAAAAATAATGGAAATATGCAACTGCAAATCCCCCGGGCTTTTTATGTGGACGGCCCTCTCGGGGGCCTTTATCCGGTGGAACCGAGCAAGCACAACCTCGACCCCGAGACCCTGGGCAAGTTGGGCGGCGCGGCCGCCCAAGGCGCGATCCGCCCATTTTTCGAGCATGAATGCGTGGTGGCTTTTGTCCACCGCCACGTCGCCGCCCTCTGGGATGCGCCGGGGCTCTGCCGCCATTGCCGGGAAAACTTGGGGCAACTGGAGAATTTGCTATCTTGTATCATTGCTGGTGAAGCCGAGGCTGCCGTTTTGGAGGAATTGCTGTCCCTAAGCGTGGCTTGGAAATCCGAGAGCCATTGCCCCCAGGTGAAAGAGGCGGCCAACCTAACATTAACGTCGCTGATCCACTTCGCCGACGAATACCGCCTCCACGTGGAAAACAAAAATTGTCCGGCCCGGGTCTGCCCCAAACTGCTGCCGGCCCCCTGCCACCAGGCCTGCCCTACCAACATCGACATTCCCAGCTTTCTGGGCTACATTGCCCAGGGCAGCCACCTGGAGGCCCTGGAGGTCATCCGCCGGGATAATCCCTTCCCCTGGATCTGCGGGTTGGTCTGCCCCCGGCACTGCGAGAAGGTCTGCGTCCGGCAACACCTGGACAACCCCATCAATATCCGGGACTTGAAGGCCTTTGTGGCCGAGTATGCCACCAATCACGGTGAGTATCTGCCTCTGAAGCCTGCGCCGGCCAAGGAACAGCGGGTGGCCGTTATCGGCTCCGGCCCCTCTGGCTTAGCCGCGGCCCACTTCCTGGCGCTTAAAGGCTATGGGGTGACTATCTTCGAGTCTTTGCCCACCCCTGGCGGCACCCCCGGATGGGGGATTCCGGCCTACCGCCTGCCCCGGGAAATCCTGCAGCAGGAAATCGATAATCTCCGGAAGATGGGGGTGAAGATCCTGGTTAACGCCCCGGTCGGGCCGGGACGGACCATTAACGACCTGTTAACCAGGGACGGCTATGACGCAGTTTTCATCGCGGTGGGCGCCCAGGACTCCTTCCGCATCGCCGTTGAGGGGGCCGATGCAGAAGAGGTCTACTGGGGGGTGGAATTCCTCCGGGAGGTGTCCTTAAACGGCAAATGTCCCACCCAAGGGAAAAGGGTAATCGTCATCGGCGGCGGCAACGTGGCCATCGACGTGGCCCGGGTGGCCCTCCGGGTGGCCCAGGTGTCCTTGCAGCGGGGCGCCACCAAAGTCACCATGTTCTGCTTGGAAGCCCCCGAAGAGATGCCAGCCTCCCAATGGGAAGTGGAAGAGGCCGTGGAAGAGGGCATCGAAATCCTGCACCGCTGGGGGGTGAAGCGGATTCTGACCCAAGGGGGCAAAGTCGCCGGCATCGAACTTAAAAGGGTGGAGCGGCTCTTTGACAGCCAGGGCCGTTTCGCCCCCACCTATTTCGAAGACCACACCATTATTCACGAAGCCGACGCGGTGATCTTCGCCATCGGCCAGAAGGCCAACCTGAACTTCCTGACCCCGGAAGACGGAGTGGAGCGGACTCCCCTGGGCCTGATCAAGGTTAATCCCCTTACCCTGGCCACCTGCCGGCCGGGGGTGTTTGCCGGCGGCGACGCGGCCACCGGCCCGGCCACGGTGGTCAAAGCCGTGGCCGCGGGCAAACAGGCGGCGCTGAGCATTCACCATTATCTTTCCGGAGCTGCCGGGACCACGCCGCTCTCGCAGCCGGCCAAACGGGCGAAAGCGCCTTTCTTCAATATGTTGGCCGTGGATAAGATTGCCAGCCGCCGGGTGCCCATGCCGGCTATGGAGGCCGACGAACGGATCCTGGATTTCTCGCCGGTGGAGTTGGGCTATACCGAGGCCATGGCCCAGCGGGAGGCCCGGCGTTGCCTGCGCTGCGACGTCTGCATCCGCTGCGGCGCGTGCGAGAAGGTCTGCCGGGAGCAGATGTACGTCCACGCCCTGGAATTCAAGGCCATCAGCGACACGGAGCGGATTCTCAGTGACTACCAGCGCCCCCAGGATCGCTGCATTACCTGCGGGGCTTGCGCCCAAGCCTGTCCCACGGGCGCCATCGAGTACCAGGAGGCCCCGGATCGTCGGGAAGTGCGGCTGTGCGGGTCCATCCTCAACCAGTTGCGGAACCTGCGCTGCCAGGCCTGCGGAGAACCCTTTGTGCCTTCCCGGTATCTGAGCTTTATCAACAGCCGCAGCGACGCCCTCATGGGTAAACCGGTGCTGCGCCGCCTCTGTCCCAAGTGTGCCCGGGCGCAACGCGCGGCGGCGTTTACCACTATCTGAGCAATATGGGCAAGTCCGACGCCGCTTTTCCTCAGGTCATGATTGTGGAACCGCAGGGATTGGCGGTCCCCCTTAATTTGCCAAAAGCCAGGGCTCGTGCCCGCCTCTATTTGCCCTTTCTGTGGAAATATAAATTTCTCCATGAAAAAAATTGCCTGGTCCATTATTTATGGGACCGGGCCTGCCAGCTTTTGGAAGCCGCCGGTTGCCGCCGCTGCCGCGGGGTTTTGCTGCAGATGGAAGAACTGCTGGGCCAAATCGTCGAGGGCTTAGGAGAAGAGACCACGTTGGCGGCATTGGAGGACCTATGCCGGGAGTCTCTCGCCGCTCCCTGCTGCCCCCAAAGCCGGGGGGTGGCCCGCCAGGTGGCGTCTGCCTTACAAAACTTTCAGGAAATTTTCCTGCTTCACGTCCGCAACAAATATTGCCCGGCGGGAGTCTGCCCCAAGCTCCTTCCCTTCCCGGTCCTGCGCCCCCAAAAACGGCGGAGAGTGCCATTCCAGGTCATTCCTGCGTTAGAAAAAATCGCCAACCATCGCACCCCGGTCCCCATGCTGGACCTGGAACTGCGGAAAACCACCTTTATGCCTGTGGAATTAGGCTGGTCCGACGTCCAGGCCGTCAAAGAGGCCCAACGCTGCCTGCGCTGCGACGTCTGCATCCGCTGCGGCGCGTGCGAGCGGGCCTGCTGGCAGATGGGGGTTAATGCCCTCAGGTTCAGCCCCATATCCGACATCGAAAGAATCCTCACTGGCTACCAGCACGCGCAACAGACCTGCATCGCCTGCGGCGCCTGCGCCATCGCCTGCCCCACCCAGGCCATCGATTACCAGGAAGGTGAAGGTTTCCGGGAGGTGCGCCTCTGCGGCACGGTGCTCAACCGCCTGGAGACCGCCAAATGCCAGAACTGCGGCGAGCCCCTGCCCCCGGCCCGGTATCTGCAGTACGTCACCGACCGCAGTGACGCGGCCATGGACAAACACGTGCTGCGGCGCTTCTGCCCCAGGTGCGCCCGGAAGAAAAGGGCCGCCTCGTTCGTTAAACTTTGATGGCAAGGCGGGTCCCCGTGCCCGCTGTAAAGTTCAAAGTTCAAGGTTCAAGGTCGAGGGTCTCCAACTTTGAACTTTGAACCTTGAACTTTGAACTTTTTTAAGCAGATTCCCTTCGTTTTTGATAAATTGACACAATTATGTCCGGCCAACCTCAAGCCCGCAAAGCTTCCCCCTTACGGCCCCTGCTATTCTTGCTCCTCCTGGCCGTGGTGATCATCACCGTCCGGGTATTCCACCTGGACCAATACCTGGAAAAGGAGCGCCTGCGCCAGTTCGTGGCCGGTTTCGGCGTCTGGGGGCCCGTCATTTACCTGATTATCTGGACCGTGGCCCCGCCTCTGTTCCTGCCGGGATTGCCCATCACCCTGACCGGGGGCGTGCTCTTCGGCCCCTTTTGGGGAACGGTCTATACCATCTTCGGGGCCACCGCCGGGGCCACCCTGGCCTTCCTGGTGGCCCGCTATCTGGCCGGGGATTGGGTGGCCGCCAAACTCCAGGGCACCAAACTGGCAAGCCTGGATCAGAAAGTGGCCAAAGAAGGCTGGGAGATCGTGGCCTTTACCCGGCTCATTCCCATCTTTCCTTTCTTTTTGCTGAACTATGCCTTCGGGCTGACCCGCATTCCCTTACTGCACTACGTTCTGGCCACCTTTTTCGGCATGCTGCCGGTGACCGCGGCTTATGTCTATTTTTCCGCCAACGTCCTGGACCTGTTCCAGGGAAAATTTTCCAAGGAACTGCTCATCGGGGTGCTGCTGCTGGCCCTGGTCTCCTCGATTCCCTTTATTTATAAGAAGTTCAAGGCTAAGAAAGGGGAGTCTGGGGAACTTTAAATACCAATTGATAGGGAGCGGACATGCGGGAATACGTTATCCATCCCCTGGTGGTGGGGGCCAACCAAACCGATCAGGGCGTCATGACTTACCTCAAGGGCTACGGCAAACGGATCTGGATTCCCATTTATGTCTTCTATCTGGAAGGCGGGCCGGAGAAGATCCTGGTGGACACGGGGCTGGAGCAGTTCATGGTGCCCCAGGAGGTCCAGGACGAATACGGCATTAAGGTGCAGGAGTTTGAAGAGGCCCTGGATACCTTCGGACTCAAGCCCGAAGACATCGATATCATCATCCACACCCATCTGCACAACGACCATTGCGAAAACGACTACAAGTGCACCAATGCCAAGGTCTACGTGCAAAAGGCGGAGTACGATTTTTTTCAAAACCCCCACCCCCTGGACCACCGCTATTTCCCGGACCTGCTGGACGATGTGGAGGTGGTGCAGGTGGAAGGGGACCGGGAGATTGTCGAAGGCGTGCAGGTGCTGCTTACCCCCGGCCACACCGCGGGCGGCCAGTCCGTGGTGGTGAACACCAAGAAGGGCAAGGCGGTGATTACGGGTTTCTGCTGCAACGAGCAGAATTTTCCCGCGTCCGGGCCGGTGGTGCCCTCGGGCGTGCATATCAACGCCATCGACGCTTATGAGAGCGCGGCCAAGGTCCGGGAGATGGCGGATATCCTGCTGCCGCTCCATGACCTGTCCCTGGGGCGCCGCCGCAGTATCCCGGAATGATCAAGAAGGAGGGGTTTATGATCAGGGTTTGGAATGGAACGGCCAAATGGAGGCTGCGGTTGATCAAACTCCTGGCGGCGCTGGCGGTGGCTGCCTTGGCGCTCACCGGCGGCCCCGCGGCCGCGGAGAGGTTGCGCATCATTCCCGTGCCCCCCAACGTCACGGCCCAATGGACGCCGCTGCCCGATCTGCCCCAGGTGTCTTATGCGCCCAATATCCCCACCGATGTTTTCAAGCACCGGGGCCGGTATTATTTCTTCTGGGAAGGCGTCTGGTATCAAAGCAAGACCGTCAAAGGCCCCTGGACGCGCCAGGACCGCCCCCCGGCCGTTCTCTCCCACATCCAGGCCGCCTATTTCAAGACCCTGCCCAAGGGAGGCGCCCAACCGCCCGGGGCCGGGGCGCCGGCTCTGCCGCCGGCCGGGGGGATGGTGACCCCCGAGGGACAGCCCATGGCGCCGCCGCCGCTTCCGCCGATTCCCGAAACGGCCGCGCCCGCGCCCCCGGCTCCGCCGGCCGAAGCCGTGGCGCCGCCGCCGGAAGCGGTGACGCCGCCTCAGCCTCCGGAGACCGCAGCGCCGCCGGAACCGAGCGCACCCGCGGCGCCGGAGACCGCGGCGCCATCGGAGCCGTCTGCGCCCGGGGCGCCGGAGTCCCAGGAATCAGCCCCCCTGGCCGTCCCCGAGGGGGAGATGCCGAAGGCGATGTGATAAGGAAAGTAAAAAGTTAAAAGTAAAAAGTAAAAAAAATAATCAGTGATCAGTGATGACAGTAATAAGTAATAAGTGATAAGTAAAAACAAGACGCCTGCCGATCACTGATCACTTTACTTATTACTTTTTCCTTTTTCCTTTTTACTTTCTACTTTCTCCCGGACCATCTGGATATTTAACCTCACCAGGGGCTCCAGATCCCGGTCCCCGTACTCCGCTTGCAGGGGCCGAAACGCCAGGCAGACCCCGTCGACCTCGCAGACCCGGTTGATCTTCACTTTATAGCCCTTGGCCTTGGGGAGGGCCTGCTGCAAATAGGCGAGGCCTTCTTGGTATTTTCCCTTCTTGACCATGATGGCCCCCAGGTTATTCAGGGCCAGGGGATTTCCCGGCTCTTTTTTGAGGGCCTCTTCGTAAAGCTTTTGGGCCTCGTCCGTTTTGCCCGCTTCCAGCAAGTCGTAGCTCCGGATCATCAGTTGGGTGAAATCCTTGCCGGTCTGGGCGAAAGCGCCCACACTTCCCAGCCAGAGGGTCGCGGCCACGGCCGCGGCCGCCATTAATATCTGCTTAGCTTTGCCGGTCATCATCTTTTAGGCCTTTTTCCCTTTTATATTAAACCAATATTAAACCAAAATTGTTAGGTAACATAATCGATAATTTTTATTTAACGGAAAACGGAAAACCGTAAACGGAAAACGGCACTACTCCTTTAAACGGGGATCGATGGCCTCCCGGATTCCTTCCCCCAGGAGATTGTAGCTCATCACCGTCACCAGGATGGCCAGGCCGGGGAAGAAGGAAAGCCACCAGGCGATTTCAATGTTGTCCTGGCCCATGGTGATGATATTGCCCCAACTGGGAGTGGGGGGCTGCACCCCCAGTCCCAGGAAACTCAGGGCGCTCTCCACGAGAATGGCCCCGGCCACCCCCAGGGTGGCGGAGACCATCACGGGTGTCAGGGCGTTAGGTAGCAGGTGCCGTAGAATGAGGCGGGCGTCGGACGCCCCCAGGGACCGGGCCGCAACCACGAATTCCCGTTCCCTTAAGGACAAAAACTCGGCGCGCACCAGCCGGGCCACCCCCATCCAACTGGTGAGGCCGATGACCACCATGATGTTCCAGATGCTGGGCCCCAAGACGGCGATGACCGCCAGGATCAAAAACAGAGTGGGGAAGCAGAGCATCACGTCCACCAGGCGCATGCAAACCTGGTCGATCCAGCCGCCGTAATAACCCGCCAGGCACCCCACGATCACCCCGATGAGGGTGGCGATGCCCACGGCCACAAACCCCACCATTAAAGATACCCGGGCCCCGTAGATGATGCGGGACAAAACGTCCCGCCCCAGGGTGTCGGTCCCCAGCAGGTGGGCCTGGCTGGGGGGCATGAGCATCTCCTTGAGATTGATAAAGCCGGGGTCATAGGGCGCCAGCCAGGGCGCGGCCAGGGCCACCGCAAACATGCCCGCCACCATGACCAAACCGCTCATGGCCAGGCGGTTGTTGCGGAAGCGGGACCAGAATTCACGTTTTTGCATAACGTCTTGTCTTTGCGTCTTTGCGTGAGTAAAAACTCACGCCAGGTCTCCAAAAGGAAGTCTTTCCCTGATAGCCTGATAGACTCTGCCGGCGACTCGGCGATATTCCTTCACTTCCTCCAAAGGAGGAACAGGCGCGTCACCGGGATAGCGGAATTCCCAGGCAAAAACCGTAAGTTCCCGTGCAGCCTCCAAAACTTCCTTGAGGCTTTGATCCACAGCTTCGCAAGCCATAGCCAGTTCGTCAAGATCGTGGGTTTTCCGAAAAATCCGGTCATGCGCGGCGAGGAAGCCTTTCATGGCCTTCTCTGCAGCCTGCTGGCAATGAAACAGGGCATCCTCTATGAAAGGTGGCGATGCACCCAAATCGATATCCGCTCCCCGAAGATCGTCGGCTGCCTTTTTGAGCCAGACCCGCACTTCACCAATCTTCTCAGGCTGCATAAAGGAGCATTCCTTCCCTGGATACCGTGGCCGCCAGAGAGCAAATAACAGTCCGTTTAGCTTCAAACTCGTCGCGAGTCAGAACAATGATCTCCTTGGGAACCCCCAAACCACAAAGGGCCCTAAATGCCGCTTGATCCCGGCGATAACGGGGCAGGCTGGAAGCGGACACCACCATCAGCAGGTCGTAGTCGCTATCCTCCCTGGCTTCACCCCTGGCTCTGGAGCCATACAAATATATGGCTTCCGGATTGAAGGCCGCGACCAGGCGGGAAACAATCTCGGTAAGAATGGGGTCTTCCAGGTTCATAAGTTAATTATGGTTTCGTTGAAATAAGTTGTCCAATTATTCGGTTAAAAATAGATTCACCCCGTCCGAATCCGCGGGTCAACCAAGGCATATCCCACATCAGCCAGGAGGTTTCCGATCAAGGTGAGGAGCGCGCCGATGACCAGTTCCCCCATGACCAGGGGGTAATCCCGGGCCATCACCGCCAGCCAGAAAAGCTGGCCCATGCCGGGGATGGCGAAGATTCTCTCGAAGATGACGCTGCCGCCGATGAGGCCGGGGACGCTCAACCCCAGCATGGTGACCACGGGCAGCAGGGCGTTGCGCAAGGCGTGCTTGAAAATCACCGTGCGCTCCGGCAGGCCCTTGGCCCGGGCGGTGGTGATGTAGTCCTGGCGGATGACTTCCAACATGGATCCCCGCATATAGCGGGACATGCCCGCCAGGCCCATGAAGGCCGCGCCCAGGACCGGAAGGGTGACATGGGCCAATAGATCCTGCACTTTTTGCCAGAAGGTAAATTGGGGAAACTGCAAGGACCGCAGCCCGGAGATGGGCAGCCAGTCCAGGTAGACCCCGAAGAACAGGATAAGGAGCAGGGCCAGCCAGAAGCTGGGCATGGCGAAACCGAAAAAGACCAGGAGCGTGGTGGCCTTATCGAACCAGGAGTGGGCCCGGTAGGCGGCGATCACGCCGATGGGCACGGCCAGCGATAAAATAATCAGCATGCTCATCAGGTTGAGGCTCAGGGTGACGGGGATGCGCTCCGTGATCTTATCCCACACCGGGCGGCGGTCCGGGGAGAAGGAGCGGCCGAAGTCCAGGAAGGCCACCCTTTTCAGCCAATCCCAGTACTGCACGTGGAGCGGTTTGTCCAGGCCGTACAGTTCTTTCAAGCGTTTCTGGGCCTCGAGAGAAACCTTGGGGTCCATGGTGGTTTGCAGCTCCACGGGCGTCCCCGGGGCCAGGTGGATGACGGTAAAGGAAATAAGGGTGATCCCCAGGAGCATGGGGAACATCAGGAGCAGTCTTTTCAGGAGGTAGAACCACATGGATTTTTAACTAGATTTCTTTTTGGAGCCCAGGGCCGCGTCGATTTTTTGCCGCAGTTCCTTAATGGCCGCGTCATAATCCTTTTTCCCGAAGATGGCGGTGCCGGCCACAAAGACGTCGCACCCGGCCTGGGCCACGAGGCCTACGGTGTCGCCGTTCAGGCCGCCGTCCACCTGGATTTTGACCGGCAAGCCGGCATTGTCGATCATCTCCCGGAGGCGGCGGATCTTGGGGAGCATGGCCGGGATGAAGCTCTGGCCGCCGAAGCCGGGGTTGACGCTCATGATCAGGACCATGTCCAGGTCCTCCAGAACGTACTCCATTGCTTCCAGGGGAGTGGCCGGGTTCAAGGCCGCCGCGGCCTGGCACCCGGCCTGGCGGATCTGCTGCAAGGTGCGGTGCAGATGGGTGCAGGCCTCCACCTGCACGCAGATGAGTTGCGCCCCGGCCCCGGCGAAGTCTTCGATGTAGCGCTCCGGTTGAGAGATCATCAGGTGCGCGTCGAAAAACAAGGGGGTGGCGGGGCGCAGGCATTTGATCACCGGCGGCCCCAAGGTGATGTTGGGCACGAAATGGCCGTCCATCACGTCGATGTGGATCCAATCCGCGCCGGCCGCGGTCACCTTGCTGATTTCCTCCCCCATGCAGGCGAAATCCGCGGACAGGATGGAGGGCGCGATCAGGGCCATGAATACGTCTCCTTATGCTGAATTATCCGTTTTAAATTAGCTCATTTAACCGGGGGATGCAACTGATCTGAAAAGTTCAAAGTTCAAAGTTCAAGGTTCAAAGTTAGGCTGCTCCCTCTGCCGTCTTGACACCATCACTAAGCTTCCTTTATCTTGATTGCCATTCTGGAATCGGAATCATCTCAACCTTGAACTTTGAACTTTGAACCTTGAACTAAGGAGATGGTATGCGCGCGGTGGTGCAGCGGGTCAAAGAGGCCTGGGTGCTGATCGAGGGGGAAGAAGTGGCCCGCATCGGCCAGGGGCTGCTGATCTTGGCGGGAGTGGCCGCGGACGACGGCCCGGAGGACGTGGCCCACATGGCCCAGAAACTGGCCCATTTGCGGATCTTTGCCGGGGACGGCAAGTTGATGCATCTCTCCCTGCTGGATCTCAAAGCCGAGGCCTTGGTGGTCTCCCAATTCACCATTTTAGGGGACTGCCGCAAGGGCCGGCGGCCTTCCTTTGACCATGCGGCCCCGCCGGAGACGGCCGAGAAGCTGTACGAAGACCTGGCCGCGGCCCTGGCCGGTTACGGTGTGAAAGTGTCCACCGGCCGTTTCCGGCAGATGATGGAGGTGGGTTTAATCAACGACGGCCCGGTGACCCTGCTCCTGGACAGCAAAAAGGCGTTTTGAAGGGTTTATTTGGTCTTGACAAAACCCGCCTGCCGGGATAAACAAATCGCTTGGGGGCGGGGTAGCTCAGCCGGTAGAGCAGCGGACTGAAAATCCGCGTGTCCCCAGTTCGATTCTGGGCCCCGCCACCAATGATATCAAGGGGTTAGCTCAAGTGAGCGGCCCTTTTTTTCTGAGTTGTTAGCACCGTGTATAGCATTTGCAAAAATGGTTAGCATCCGGGCGTCCAATCATCCGGTATAAATGGCCGTGGCGCGGTGAAGATCATCTTCAGAGGGGGCCATATAATGAATGTCCATCCCCTGGAGAGAATGGCCTAAGATCCTCCCAGAGTCGACACCTGTTCATCTTACTCGTCGACAAGTGTCTCCCGATACATCAGCATTCCGTGGTTGCCGTTGGCGGTGCTGTCCCGGGTGGTTTCTTCGAAATTGTATAACGCGGCCAAGCCGGACTCGCTCCCGGTCAGCGTCTTGTTCATATTGTTTTTGATGGCGGATTGCGAACGCGCTCCTTTCCAAATACGCAGTTCTCGCAGTTGGATCTCGGAAATATAGCGGTCGGAATTGATGGAGGACAAACATGTGGGCCATTCCCACCTGGAACCAAAGAGCCGCACTCTCGTAAGGGAAGGTCTGGGATTCGGTCCTTTGCAACAAACCTTCCGCCTGGTTCAACAGGATCGTTACCCGGGGCAACCCGGGAAAGCCCACGAATATGGATAGTTCCAGGAGATGGGACAAGGTCAGGAGCAACCCCCTGGCGTCTTTCTGCTTTTGGAACAGCGTGAAGGCCCGCAGCAGGCTGGAGATATATTGCGCCGCGCCGCTGGTCCGGCCGGTGATGAAATAATAGAACAACAGCCAGGGGTGGTCCTGCACCAGGTCTTCCGGCAGATTTTGCAGCCAGCGGCCCAGATCCGCGGTTTTGGCCTGCTTCAGGAGTTGAAGGCCGACTTGCTCGATGGCGGTCACTGCCCGGTCCGTGGCCCCGGCCTGCAAATAAAAATCAACCGCGCTTTCCAGGTCTCCCCTGTCCTCCAGAAGGGAACCGGCACGCAAATAAGCGGACACCTGTTGCTCCGGGGAGAGGGCAGCCCGGAATTTTGCCTGCAAAAAATCCTTAAATAACTGGTGGTAGCGATATAACCAGCCCCGTTGCTTATCGAAGATGAGCTGCACGAACAGGTTCCTGGCGCTCAAGTCCTCCAGGATGTCCCGGGCGTTGCCCTCCCCCAAATAATCCCGGATGAAATCCGGGTCCACGATGTCCAGGATGGATGATTTCAGGAGAAATTCCTGGATCTCCGGCGGCCGTGAGGAATAAATGGATTCCTCGAAATAGCCGGACACCTCCGCGGTGAATTTCTCCGTGGCTTCTCTGGATAAAAAGCTTTCCCGGGATTCCTTCGGCAAACGCTCCAGGATCTCGCTCAACAGGATCAAACCGCCGATCCAACCTTCGGTGAGATCGCTGATCTGCGCCATCAGGTCGTAAGGGAGCAGGAGTTTGCGCACTTTCTGGAAAAACATCCTGGTTTCCTTGGGAGTAAAAGCCAGTTCTTCGTTGCGAATCAGATGGATTTGCTGTTTGACCTTCAATTCCTGGAGCTTGAGGGGGGGCATTTCTCGAGACAGCATGAGCAGGCGGAGGTGCGGCGGGGCCACCTCCAGTACTGCCTGGATGAGGCGAAAGGCGGCAGCCTGGGGAGCGAGCCGGTCCAGTCCGTCAAAAACCACCTGCACCGGCGTTTGAATGCGGCTCAACAAAGTTAGCAGCCAATCCCGATATAACAGCGTCTCCTCCCGGGGACCGGGGGGCAGGGTGGGGTAACTGAGCAGGGGTGTGAGATCAATCTCCGGCAAGGCCCGTTGTAACGAATGCACCAACAAATAAAACAGGTTCACCGCCTCTGAGTCCTCGGGGCCCAAATTCAACCAGGCCGAGGGAATCTTGGAGGTGTTTGCATAAGATAGGGCCAGAGTGGACTTTCCCTGGGCCGCCTGACCTAAGATGAGGATCAGCCTTTTGTGACGTTTCTGCTCTAAGCGGTCCAGCAGGCGAGGGCGAAGCAAGACGTGGGGGAAATCGGGGGGAATAATTTTAGAAGCGCTCAAAGGCGGTTGCATTTTTCCCCTCCAAAAGGAAGCAGCCGTCCTTAAGTGATGATTGCAGAGAAAATCCAGGATCAAGCGTTAGGGCCATTTCTATAGGCGTGGTTAGAAGATGGGGAGACGTTTTCGAAAAGCTCTGCTGGCGCCTTTTGCTTTCGGCCAAGGATTCCAGCAACCACACGGTGGAAAGAGGCAGATGGGTATTTTGAAGTCTTGTCCCCGAAAACTCATCAACTTTCAGGAACCCCAAAGAAGGCTTCATCCTTCCGCATCGTCACGGCATGGTCATGACGTCCGCTGCTACCCAGTAATGGGCCACGTTGGTCATTTCGTTCCAGCCTTTACCGGCGTCAGCCTATGATATTAAACGGAGAATATCACAATTTACCAAGAAAATTCGATAAATTTCTGAAGTGGCAAGCTAAATTGCCATCTGTTGGTGCCATGGATTGCTTAGTGCACACCGGTGGTAGAGGCACAGCCTCGGCCTCTTCACCGGCGCACATTACCGCGGGCCGTCCTCCGTTTGCTCCTGACCCCAAATCCCGTCAAGCTGCCGCTAGCCTTCCTTAGGGCAGCATCGTCTCCGTATCATACCTGCAGAACACTGCAAAGAAATAATGCTGGGCGATTACTCTCGAGTCGCGGTATAAAAGGAGGATAATACTAGTTTCCAGCCGACCGCCATCACCAATGACCATAACAAGCTCTGGGATACTTTGCGGGTGCAGCGCCAGGAGGAAATGGCCCTGTTAACCCCCGTACAGCAAGGGAAGTATCTCATGGCCCTGAAAAAGTGGCGCCAGGAGATGTGTCTGAAATATGAAAAGCCGGGAACATATGACGGATATGGTGCGTGGAACGCACCCGACGAGGTCTGATGAAATCTCCAAGCGATAGCTACCGGGAGCGGTCCCTGAAGATCCACGGGATGATCTGCGCCAAGTGCGGCCGGGAATTCACTCATCGCAACCGGCAGTTGCTGACCGTGCACCACAAGGACGGCAATCCCCGGAATAATCCTCCGGACGGCTCCAATTGGGAGAACCTCTGCGTCTATTGCCACGAAGACGAACACAGCCGGGGACTCTTAGGGGAGTATCTTAACGGGGATTAACTTATGCTACTTTCCTAATTTGGTCGAGACCAGGGCCGCGCTCCGGCTAAGTTGACTGATGCCGTTTTTCGAGCCTTTTGCAAAAGTCTTTAATCTTGGTATCTTTTCTCTGCGCTCTCTGCGTCTCTGCTGTGAAGAAAGCTTTCAGCTTTCAGCGATCAGCTTTCAGCTTTAAGGAACAAAGTCAAAAGCAACACCATAGACCTATTTGAGGGAATTTTAGCTCCAAACTGCTGGTATTTCTTTTAAGCTGACAGCTGACAGCTTTTTTCATCGCAGTTCTTCATGGGCCTATGACCCACCCATAAAACATAAAAAGTTTGGTGGGGCGGGCCTCCGTGCCCGCCCTGACGACGGGCGGCCAGGGACTGCCGCCCCACCAATTAACTTTTGAAGCAGAGACGCAGAGGACGCAGAGAAAATTCGGATCAACCCGCATTTTGCAAAAGCCTCTTTTTTCGTTTTGCGTTTTTCGTTTTTCCCTAATAGATGGTATTGTGATTATGTAACTTTCCCCAGATAAGGAGAACCACCGAACCTATGAGCCGGGACGAATTACTGCCGCCCTGCAGCGCCGCCTGTCCGGTGAACACCGATGCCAGGCGCTATGTGGGCCTTATTTTCCAGGGCCGTTACGAGGAGGCCATGGAGGTGATCAAGGCCAACAATGCGGTTTCCTCTGTTTGCGCCTATATCTGCGCCCACCCCTGCGAAGACGCCTGTAGGCGGCAGTACGTGGAAGGTCCTGTGGCCATCAGGGCCTTAAAACGCTTTGTGATGGATTACACCCGGGAATACCGGCGCAGCCGCTACCGCCGGGCCGACATCACCCGGCCCCAGCGGGTGGCCGTCGTGGGCAGCGGCCCCGCGGGCCTGGCCGCAGCCCGGGACCTTCTCAACCTGGGCTATCCCGTGACCCTCTTTGAACGGGAAACGGAGCCGGGGGGCATGCCCATGAACGCGGTCCCCAAATTCCGGCTCCCCAAAGCCGTGGTTTGGGAGGACCTGTATGAACTGGAGGCCCTGGGCGCGGAGTTCCGCACCGGCATGGGCTGGGGCCGGGATTTTTGCCTGAAGGATTTAAAAGAGCAGGGGTATGACGCGGTTCTGCTGGCCATCGGCCTGCAAAAAGGCCGGGGCCTGCCGGTTCCCGGCATGGACGCGGCGGGGATCCATCTCGCCCTGCCCTTTCTGCGCCAGGTGGCCCAGGGGCATGCTCCCGCCCTGGGACAAAAGGTGCTGATCGTGGGCTGCGGCAACGTGGCCATGGACGCGGCCCGGGCCGTGAAGCGCCTGGGCGCGCCGGAAGTGTTGATGATCTGCCTGGAAGCCCCGGGCCAGCTCTTCGCCTCGCCGGTGGAGACCGAACGCACCAAGGATGAAGTCATCGACCTCATCTATCAATGGGCCCCCAGGGTGGTCCAGGCCGAAGGGGGCCGGGTCCAGGGCATCGAACTGATGGCCTGTACGGACATCTTTGACGACGTGGGGCGGTTCGCCCCCAAATATGACCCCAGCAGGACCATGCGCCTGGAGGCCGATACCGTGATCTTCGCCATCGGCCAAGAGGCGGAGTTGGACGCGGCTACCCAGGAAAACCTGGTGCAAGGAGGCAGGGTGCTGGCGGACCGGCAGACCATGGCCACTTCGGCCCCCGGGGTATTCGCCGGAGGGGTCTTTCTGGCGGGGGAGTTTTTTACCGGGGCCAGCCTGGCCATCGGCGCCGCGGCCAGCGGCCGGCAGGCGGCAACGTCCATCGACCATTATCTGCGCACCGGCGCCTACCTGACCGTCACCGACTTCTGTCCCCGGCCACCCTCCAGGTTGCCGGAAAAGCAGGCCTCCAGGATCTGCCGGGTGCCCACCCGCCCCCTGAAAGAACGGCCGGTGGAGGAAAGGCTCAAGGATTTCGACTCAGCTGAACTGGTTTACGAGGAAGGGGACGCCCTCATCGAAGCCCGGCGCTGTCTCCATTGCGGCCGGGGGGCGGAGGTGATCGACCGCAAGTGCGTCCGCTGCCTCACCTGCGTGCGTTGTTGCCCCTTCGAAGTCCCGTATATCGAAAACCAGGCGGTCTTTCCCGAAGAGACCTGCGTGGCTTGCGGTTTCTGCGCGTCCCAGTGCCCGGCCTTCGCCATCAATATCAAGCGCCTGGAGCCGTTGGAGGTGCGGAAAAAAGCGGCGGAAATCCTCCTGAAAAGAGGCCCGGGCCCTGTCACCTACGGCTGTTTGCGGGGTATTTCCAGCCGGGAGGAACTGAAGACCGAGGGTACGGTCTGGTGGGATTGCTTGAAGCTCTTGCAGATGGAAGACCTCCTGGCTCCCCTGGAATTGGGGGCCACGTCCTTGGCGCTCCGGCCATGCCGGGAGGATTGCCGGCTGGAGACGGCCTCGTCCTGGCTGCAAAGGTTGGTGCAGAAGACCAACGACCTGCTGGTCACCATCGGCATGGGGGAGAGGGTGAGTCTGGCCGAATGAAAATCAGTTCCGAGTTCCAAGTTCCTGGTTCCGAGTTAGTTCAAAGTTCAAGGTTCAAAGTTCAAGGTTATTCCGGGGTCTGCAACCCTTTAAATAATGAGAAGAACCTGTCAGTGTTCCTTTAACTTGGAACCTGGAACCTGGAACTCTTCTCAACAATGTCTTAATTGGCGCGTATAACGCACAAAACCTTGAACTTTGAACTTTGAACCTTGAACTCTCATGACATACCAAGTCATTATTATCGGCGCCGGGATCCTGGGGCTGGCCAGCGCCTATCATCTTCTTAACCAGGCCCGGGGGCTCAGCCTGCTGGTCATCGACCGGTTCTGCGGCCCCGGCCTGGGGAACACCGCCAGGAGCGCCGCGGCCTTCCGGGATATGTTCTCCTCCCCCTTAAACCGGGACCTTAGCCGGGGGAGTATCGCCTTTTACGAACAGATTCAAAAGCAGGGCACCCGCCTGGGTCTCCGGAAGATCGGCTACCTTTGGCTGCTGACTGCTCAGCAGGCGCAAGCATCCCGGGGAGTCCTGGACTCCCTGGCGGCCGCGGCCATCGAGTTCGACCTCCTGGAGGTGGGGCGGCTGCGGCCGCTTCTCCCCGAACTCCGGGCCGGCGATATCTCCCTGGGCCTCCTGGGCAGCAATTGCGGCATCCTCAACCCCAACCTGCTTTGCCGGTATTATGAGCAGCGGGTGCGGGAATTGGGGGGGAAATTTTTCTACGGCGCGGAGGTCAGCGGCTTCACCCTGGATCATGACGGCCGCATCACCGGCGTGGACGCGGGCGGGAATTTTTTTGAGGCGGATACCGTGGTGGTGGCCGCGGGCGCGTGGATGAACGCAACCCTGGCCCTGGCGGGACTGGGGGGCCAGGTAGTTCCCAGAAAGAGGCAGTTATTCGCGGTGGCCGCCAAGGCCGGGGCTTTGCACGGACTCATCCACTCCCGGGGTTTCAATGCGGACGGCCTGCTGCCCTTCACCATTCTTCCCGGGGGGGCTTATTTGCGGCCGGCCACCGGCTTTTTTATTCTCGGCTATGCCAACGAAGATCAGCCCCCCGGCCTGGAGGACCATCCGCTGGCAGACGCGGACTTCTTCGAGAAACGCCTCAGACCCCAGGTAGAGCGATATTTCCCCGCCTTCCAGGGATTAACCCCGGAATATTCCTGGGCCGGGCACTATGCCGACCACCCCCCGGACAACCTGCCCTTGGTGGACCGGGTCGGCGGGGCCATCGTGGTGGGCGGTGACAGCGGCAGCGGCATTATGAAAGCCGATTCCCTGGGAAGGATCGCAGCCGGGTTGTACCTGGGCCGGGAGCAGGTGGAGTTGGGACAGGGGCGGCCTTTTCGGGTTAAGGACCTGGCCCTGACAGGGAGGAGACTGGCTCCGGAGGCGCTGATTATTTGAGTGATCACTGATCACTGGTTACCAACCCTGAGCCAGGCATGACACGGATTATATCCCGGAGGAAACCCTCATGTTCCCGCCTTTCGCCAATGAGCCTCTTAGCGATTTTACCATCCCTGCCAATAATGCGGCTTACCGCGAGGCCCTAGCCCTGGTGCGCCGGCGTTTGGGCGGCCACTGGCCTTTGGTTATCAATGGCCGGCAAGTGGAGACCGGCCGGCGGCTAGTCAGTATTAATCCCTGCAAGCCCTCGGAACTGGTGGGAACCGTGGCCGCAGCCGGGCCGGAGCAGGTAGACCGGGCCCTGGACGCGGCCTGGGGGGCCTTCCCGGATTGGGCCGCGGCGCCGGTCGAGACGCGGGCCGCGGCCCTGGTCAAGCTGGCCGCGGAGATGCGCCGCCGCAAGCTGGAGCTGGCCGCCTGGCAGACCCTGGAGGCCTCCAAGAACTGGCTGGAGGCCGTCGCCGACGTGGCCGAAGCCATTGATTTTTGTGAATATTACGCGCGGCAGGCCCTGGACTTCGCGCAGCCCTTGCCGGTGCTGCAACAACCCGGGGAAATAAATCAATCCTGGCTCCAGCCCCTGGGGGCCGGCGCGGTCATCCCCCCCTGGAATTTCCCCCTGGCCATCCTGGTGGGGATGGCCATAGGCCCCGCGGCCGCGGGCAATACGGTGGTGGTCAAGCCTTCCTCCTACACGCCCGTCATCGGCGCGATCTTTATGGAACTGGCGGCGGCTGCGGGCCTGCCGTCCGGGGTCATCAACCTTATCCCCGGCCAAGGCGGCGAAGTGGGGGATTACCTGGTGGATCACGCCAAGACCCGTTTCATCAATTTCACCGGCTCCCGGGAAGTGGGGGTGCGCCTCACGGCCCGGGCGGCTGTGGTCCATGCCGGGCAGCAGTGGCTGAAACGGGCGTTTACGGAATTGGGCGGCAAGGACGCGGTGGTGATCGATGAGACCGCGGACCTGGACGCGGCCGTCCCCGCGGTGGTGGCCAGCGCTTTCGGGTTTCAGGGCCAGAAGTGCTCCGCCGCGTCCCGCCTGATTGTGGTTCAGGAAGTTTATGACGCGGTGGTGGAGCGTTTAGCGGCTGCGGTCCGGGGCATCAAAGTGGGGCCCGCGGAGGACAATTTTCCCGTGGCCGCGGTGATTTCCGAGACGCAGCAGAAAATGATCCTGGGGGAAATTGAGAAGGGGAAAGGAGAAGCGCGGCTCGTGGCCGGGGGCCGGGCCCTGGATCTGGACGGCGGCTATTTCCTTGAACCCACGATATTTATCGACACGGCCCCGGACTCGAGGCTGGCCCAGCACGAAATCTTCGGCCCGGTGCTGGCCGTGATCCGGGCCGGGGATTTTGAAGAAGCGGTGCGGATTTTTAACGGCACCGAATACGGCCTGACCGGCGGCCTCTTCAGCCGCAGCCGGGAACGCCTGGAGAGGGCCAGACGGGAATTTAACGTGGGCAACCTCTATCTGAACCGGAAAATCACCGGCGCGCTGGTGGGGGTGCAGCCCTTCGGGGGTTTCAAGATGTCCGGCTCCAACGCCAAGGCCGGAGGGCCGGATTACCTGCGGCTTTTTTTGGAGATGAAGACGGTGGCGGAAAAGCTTTAAAAGACAGTTTTTAGTTTTTGGTTTTTAGTTTTTAGTTTTTAGTTTTTAGCTCTGGTTTTTGAGCTCTATTCTTTCAAATATTGCGTGATAAACCCACCATCTAACATTTTAAGACAATAAATATTTTTGGCGAAGAGACTAAAAACTACAAACTAAAAACTGTATTTCACGTCCAGGGACTTCGGGTCTTTTTCTCTTCCGAGAGGTAGCGGCCGATGACCTGGGTGAGGAAATCCTGGGTCTCCCGGATTTCCGGCACCTTAAAGCCGCTGTCCACCACCCGCTGGGGGCCGGCGTTATACGCGGCCAGGGCCAGGGGCAGAGAGCCCCCGAATTCGTCGATGAGCATACGCAGATAGCGGCAGCCGCCGTGGATGTTGTCCCGGGGGTTGAAGGGCTCCTCCACCCCCAAAAACAGGGCGGTTCCGGGCATGAGCTGCATCAAGCCCATGGCCCCCTTGGGGGACACGGCCAGGTGGACGAAATTCGACTCCACCTTGATCACCGCCCGGATCAGGCTGGGCGGCAACTGGTAGATTTGCGCGGCTTCCCGGATGATGGGCTCCAGGTGGGCGCCGGCCAGGGCCCAAGATGGACCGCTCCCTATCCCGGCCCGGGGCGGGGCATTGGTGATGACCAGACGGCCCTGGGAGTCCCGATGGGCAGTGATGCCCCGGTAGCGGGGGGGCGCCGGCTCCACGGGCAGGGCCGCGAGGGAAGCCCAGGCCAGTTCGGCCAGGTCCGCGACTTGCGGCAGTCTGGGGGCCTCGTCCTGAGGCAGTTTGGGGACTTCGATGTGCAGGAGGTTGGTGACCTCCGGAACCCTGGCCGCAGTGCTCACCGCGGCCAACAGCACTTCCCGGGTGTCGGCCGCGGGCCGCAGGAACACCGGGGCCTCCATGACCCCCCAGTGGTTCACGGCCTTGATGTGCCAGAATCCCAAGCGGTCCCGCAGGCGTTGAATCCGCCCGGTGCCGCCGATCTCCGCGTCCAGGGAGGCCGCGGTTTTCACGAAAACCGGGGGCAGGTCCGCATTGTCCGGCAGGGGCGCGGGCGCCGGATTTTCAGCCGGTGGGGGGCCGGTGGCAGACGGCTCCGGCGGTCCGTTCACCGCGGTTGCGGCCAGAGCCAATGCTCCCGGCGAAACCTGTGATTCCCCGGCCCCCGGTCCCTCATTGTCAATGCGAATGACCCCGTGCCGGTCCCGGTAGCGGCGGATGGAGCCGCCGGCGACCGCGGCGGCAGGGGGCCCCGCCGTCGCGGTCTTGGCCGGCAAAGGCGCAGCCGCCGTTTGCTCCGGGATCCAGGAGACCGGCCGCAGAGGGGACGTCAGGGGCGGGTTTTCGTCCCGATCCAGGGTCTTTTTAGCCAGGGGCTTTCCCGAAACCTCGCCATTTCCCGCAGGAAGCGGACGGGGCGCGGCCTCCGCCGGTCCGGGCGCAACGTTGGTGATGACCAGAACCCCCTCGTGGTTACGGTAACTGCGAATGCCGCCGGTGGGTTTTTCCTGCCGCGGCGGAGACGGCTCCTGGATTATGGGATGGGACAACGGCCGTGGAGCCTCCGGGTTAAAAGCCACGTTCTGCACCGGCAGTTGCCCGGAAGCAGCCGCAGGCTCCGGGTTCCCCGGGACGGCAGGGGCTCCGGCCGCCGGCCTGGCCATCGGGGGGATATGGAGGAGGGAATCAGGCGACGCGGCCGGGGAACCGGGGTGCTCCCCGGGAACCGTCCGCGTGGCTGCGGTTTCCGGGGCAGGCCCAGCAGAACCGGCGGCGGTGGCTTCGCCGCCCCCGGGCTGCGCCGCCGGGGTCGCGGGAGCGCTCGCGGCCGCGGGCGTCACCAGGGTTTCCCGGCGCTCCGGGCGCGCTTGGACTTCCGCCATCGGGGATTCGGGAGAAACGGCCGGAGAAGCAGGCGGAGGAGCCAAGGCAGCGCTGGACTTCTCCGCCGGCAGCGGCTGAGCCGCAGCGGCCGGAGGCGGCCCGGTTGGCCTCGCTGTCTGGAGCCGTCTCGGCCCGGTCTCCTCCACGTTGCTGATGCGGATCACTCCCTGGCTGTCCGTAAAGCGCTTGATCCCCGCAGCCGCGGGCGCGGCCAGGAGGCAGGAAGCCATGAGGGTGAGGAGAAGTTTCAGGGGCCAGGACATAACTGCCTTAAAATTTTATAGAGTTGATAAGGCACTATAATCCCGTTGCTAACCATGGTAATGTTAAGAAATACTTTAATAAAAGTCAAGTGCCGCGAGTAACCGGTTGAAGTTCGATGGAGTTTGTTATACAGAAGGTTGTCAGGCCTCTCAAAAATTTCTCCGGCCCCCAACACATCCCTTCCCCAGAAAGGCAGGAACATGGACCTCGGCATTTTGGAACAGATGGACGCGGCCGGCCTCCGGGAATACCTCAGGTTTTTACTGCATCATTACCGGGTCATGGACTCTTTTTGGTATCTCTATATCGCCGAGAAGTTCGACGAAGCCACTGCGGACCGTCTCAACGAACGCGTCTGGGAGAAGGTTCCGGCACCGGCGGTGAAAGACCTGCTGCGGCGCTTCCCCCTTAAGGAGCGGGGCCTGCCGGGTTTTGTCCAGGCCCTGCGATACTGGCCCTGGCATATTCTGGTGGGCTATCAGATTGAGGAGAGAGAAGAAGAAGTCATCATCACCGTGCCCTCCTGCCCCACCCAGGAGGCCCGCTTAAAACGCGGATTTTCCGAATATCATTGCAAGGAAATGCACCGGGGCGAATTCGCCAGCTTTGCCCAGGCCGTCGATCGCCGCATCCGGACGGAGTGCGTCTTTGCCCCCCCTGATCCCCATCCCCCGGAGATGATCTGCAAGTGGCGGTTTTATTTGGCAGATGAGTAACTAATAAATCAATTAATATTAGATAGTTATATTGTAAGGAAAGATTTTTCACTTGCAATTTTGGTGTATAGAAGGTATAAAGGCATCATCAAATAAGGCGCACATTGCAGAGAGGGGAATTAGCGGACAAGAGGTCCAGGAACTTTCTTAAATCCCCCAAAGGTTGCACGTCATCGCCATACCCAAGGGGGTTTCCGAATGGTGCACCGGATTATCTTGAGTACCGTAGTTCTGACCCTTAACCTTAACCTTATCCCTAACCAGCTCCAGGCTTCTCCCCTCCAATTTATCAACCGGCTCTTTCAGCAACCCGCGGTGCCCGGTGTGCAGCCGGATCTTTTTCCTCCCGGGACTTTTCAGGACTTTGGGGCAACCTTTGCTTCGAGGTGGACGGGGAGCCTGCCCCCCAATAACGGTTATTCCCTGGAGAGCCTTTCTCCTCCCAAATTACCGGTGAAACCTGGGCGCGCCGCCCTGCCCCCGCCGGACGGCGCTCCGGCCCCGGCTGCGTCCCTCCTTAAACCCCAGGCGGAACCAAACCTCTCAAACGGGGTCATGGCCGTGGCCTTAAACCAGTTGCAAACTCCTTACAGGCGCGGGGGGTCCTTGCTGAGCGGCCAGAGCACGGATTGTTCGGGGTTTGTAAAATATGTCTACCATAATTTCCGCATCGACCTGCCCCATTCCAGCGCCGCCCAGGCCCGGAGGGGAAAGGTGGCCGCGTACACCATGGATTTTTCCAAATTGGAGGTGGGGGATCTGCTTTTTTTCCGCCAGGCCAGGTCCATCGATCACGTGGGCATCTATGCGGGTGACGGCAAGATGATCCATGCCTCCTCCCGCCGCCGCAGCGTCATCGTCACCGACCTGCGGCATCCTTATTACGCCAACAACTTCGTGGTGGCCAAGCGTCTCCTGGGAAAACCCTGACGGTTTCCCCCCCCCAAAAAAAAGACGGCCCGGCGGCCGCCTTCCCGATGCCCATGTCTTTTCCTTATCACTCTAGCCTGAATGGACCTCGGTTTCGGTCTGGTTTTCTTCTTCAACTGCCGGGGGGGCTTCTTCTTCCGGGGCGGCCTGAGCTTTCCCCTGGCGGCGTTTCATCTTCTCTTCGTTTTTCTGTTTTCTGGCCATTTCTTTGGCCCGCTTTTCCCAGCCGTATCGATTTCTTGCCATTGTCTAGTTACCTCCCTGTCTTGAGAAGTTTCAAGTTCCAGGTTCCAAGTTCCAAGCTCAAGGAATGCGGTTTGACTACTCTGAAGTTTCCTCTCCGGATATGCTTGGAAGCCGGCGCTACCGCAGATTTTCAGTGCTTACGGTGAGGTCGCCGGCCCCATGGGAACCGAGCTAAAAAAAATCGAACTCCGGGACCCTAAGGCCGCCGGAGTTCTGCGTGTCAGGACTTGGGGCTTAGAGTTTCACCACGTTTTGGGCTTGGGCGCCTTTGGGGCCCTGAACCACCTCAAACTGCACTTCCTGATTTTCGGCCAGGGAGCGGAAGCCTTCTCCCTGAATGGCGCTGTGATGTACAAAGACATCAGGACCGTTATCCCGGGAAATAAAGCCATATCCCTTGGAATCGTTGAACCATTTTACTCTGCCTGTTTCCTTCATTAAAAACCCCTTCTGCATCTACTGCATGAAATTTATCCTGCCCAAAGAGCAGGGCGAACAGCAGTCAGGCAAAAAAAAACCGAACCGGAGATTTAGCATCTCCGTCCGATTCTGTTCCAGGACGCTACGCCCTGCTTCAGTCTGACATGCTAAACTATAACTAGAATAACAATAAAATCCCGAATGTCAAGAATCAAATACTCCCCCGGGTTGTTTATTCCCGGACGAACCGCAGGGAAAAACATCTTCGGCAACAGCATGGACGCTTGTGCCGTTATTTGCCGGATTCAGGAACCTTCCAGGGGAAATCCCTCAGGCAAGGCCCCCGAAAAAAAAAGTGCCGGAAATGGCAAGAAGCTGATAATTCAGCATTATTCCCGGGAAACCGGCTTTCTTGTGACCTTTACAAGGTAGCACCGGGATTATATTTTTTACTATCTTTTTTCTAGTAATTTTGGCATTATATCCGTCACCACTAGATGGTTCCTTGAAGGCGCGCATGAGTGCTCGAATTGCTCTCTCGGCGGTTCTGCAAGGGACGGCGGCGCTGCTGCAACTGACGGCCGCGGTGTTGCCCCTGCGGCTGATCCGGGTCACCGGCTGGATGATTTCCTGGCTGGTGATCTCCGGCGCCCTCTGCGTTATGACGGTGCGGCGGGCTTACAGTCTCTGGCTCCTGGTGGCGGCAGGCTTTCCCCCGCAATTCCCCTTCGATGAGATCATCGCTCTGGCCATCTCTCTGCTGATGCTGCTGGGGGTGATCACCATCACCCCTTTTCTCCAGACCTTTAAAGAATCTGATAAAAAACTGCGCAAAACCGGCAGGATTTTGGTGTCCCAGGTGGCGGCCAGCACTGCCCAGTTACAGACCGCCAAGGAACAACTGGAGGGGGAACTGCGGGAGCGCCGCCGGGCCGAGTCCGCGTTGGCGGACGAGCATCAACGCCTCTATTCCTTGCTGGAGGCCCTGCCGGCCATGGTGTACCTGAAGGCCCCGGATTATACCATCCGCTTTGCCAATCGCCGCTTCCGGGAGGATTGGGGAGACCCGGAGGGCCGTCAATGCTATGAAATCTTCGGCCGGGGCGAAGTCTGCCAAAAGTGCTTCTCTCTGAAAGTCCTGGAGACCGGCGAACCCCTGCGGGAAGAGTGGGTCCGGCCCTATGGGGAGCGGGCCTATGAATTCTTCCATTACCCCTTCAAAGACCTGGACGGCTCTCCGTTGGTGCTCACCCTGGGCATCGATATTACCGGGCGCAAGCGGATGGAAGAGGCCCTGCGGTGCAGCGAGGAGAAATACCGGCTGTTGGTGAACCAACTCCCAGCCATGGTGTTCAAAGGATACGCGGATTGGAGTGTCGATTTCTTCGATAACAAGATCGAAAAGCTCTCCGGCTATAGCAAGGAAGATTTTGATTCCCGCCGCCTCAAATGGTGCGACGTGATCCTGCCGGAAGACCTGGATTATGCCAATCAAGTCTTCCTCAAGGCTTTGAAATCAGACGGCGCTTACGTCAGGGAACACCGCATCCGCAGGAAAGACGGGGAGATTCGCTGGGTTCAATGCTGGGGCCAGATTTTCTTTGATCAGGAAGGCAAGATTGACTATATCAGCGGCGTCACCTTTGACGTCACCGCACGCAAGGAACTGGAAGAAATCCTGCTCCAGAGCGAAGCCGGCCTGCGCCGCCTGGCCTCCCAACTCCTCACGGCCCAGGAGGAGGAACGCAAAAGAATCGCCCGGGAACTCCACGACGAACTGGGGCAATCCCTGATGATCATGAAGATGAAAACCCGGGCCATACAGCGCAAAGCCACGGCCGAAGATCATCCTCTATCGGCTGACTTAAAGGAGATGGATGCCGTTCTGTCCGAGGTGGTGGAAAACGTGCGCCGCATTTCCCGGGACCTCAGCCCCTATATCCTTGCCGATCTGGGCCTGGAGGCCGCTCTCCAGCGCCTTCTGGAGGAATTCAGCAAACATTATCCGGTCAAGTTGGAGCTCCATGGGGAGTTTGCCGGGCTGAACCAGGCATTTCCCGAGGCGGAGCAGATCCACGTCTATCGCCTCTTTCAGGAATCCCTCACCAACATCGGCAAACACTCCGGAGCCACCGGCCTTAAGGTGGCCGTCAGCCGTGGCGATGGGAAGGTTTCTTTCCTGCTGGAGGACAATGGCCGGGGCTTTGACGTGGCTGCCTTACAGGGCCCTCCGGACGACGGCAAAGGCATCGGCCTGGCGACCCTGGGGGAGCGGGCCCGGCTGTTGGGAGGCAGCCTGGCCATCTCCAGCGAACCGGGAAAGGGCACGAAGATAGAGATGGTGCTGCCTTTGAGGGGGCAGAACTGGTAAGTAGCCGGGTCTTTCAGAGCACTGCCATCAGCCTGATATTTTGCCCCTTACTTTGCGCCTTTGCGACTTTACTCGAGAACTTATTGAGTAAAAAAGGTCCTGATGGCCGCACTGCCGAAGGCCGCGGCCAGGACCAGGGCCGCCGTTAGGATGGTCATCTGTTTCAGCCTCAGGAATTCCATCATTTTTCTCCGGTCATAAAGAAAAGGAGAGTGTTAACATAAGATACATTATGTGTTATAATGCCTCCTGAAATCATCCAGGAGGTGGCCCATGGACCTTTCGTGCAAAAGATGTGGCAGCACCTCGTATATTAAACATGGTTTTGTGCGT
>Ga0233425_10002788_pt1 | contig 33332 bp, 27 predicted proteins | sample Watercolumn_Towu_2_FD_181712 | JGI IMG/M metagenome (GOLD analysis project Ga0233425, IMG submission 181712) | Freshwater microbial communities from Lake Towuti, South Sulawesi, Indonesia - Watercolumn_Towuti2014_140_MG | ecosystem: Environmental > Aquatic > Freshwater > Lake | place... | reverse complement strand
CCTCGTTGAATAATCTGGGTGCGGCTTATACTAACCAAGGAGATTATCCCAAAGCGATTCGTTATTTAGAGCAAGCGTTGTCCATAAGAAAAAAAAGCTTAGGGGAAAGACATCCCGAGCTGGCTGTCTCCTTGAATAATCTGGGTGCGGTTTATGATAGTCAAGGAGATTACCCCAAGGCGATTCATTATCATGAGCAAGCGTTGTCCATAAGAAAACAAAGCCTAAGGGAAGAACATCCTGATGTAGCCAGCTCGTTGAATAATCTGGGTGCGACTTATACTAGCCAAGGAGATTACCCCAAGGCGATTTATTATCATGAGCAAGCATTGCGCATAAGGAGACAAAGCCTCGGGGAAGAACACCCCGATGTAGCCAATTCGTTGAATAATCTGGGCGCGGCTTATGCTCGCCAAGGAGATTACCTCAAGGCGATTCGTTATTATGAGCAAGCGTTGTTCATAAGAAAAAAAAGCTTAGGGGAAGAACACCCCGATGTAGCCAATTCGTTGAATAATCTGGGCGCGGCTTATGATAGTCAAGAAGATTATCCCAAAGCGATTCGTCATTATGAGCAAGCGTTGTGCATAATGAAACAAAGCCTCGGGGAAGAATACCCCGATGTGGCCAGCTTGCTGAATAATCTTGGGGAGGCTTATGCTCGCCAAGGAGATTATCTTAAAGCGATTCGTTATCATGAACAAGTGTTGTCCATACAGAAACAAGGTCTCGGAAATGAGCATCCAAAGATAGCTTTTTCTCATAGAAAAATAGGGGTGCTTCATTACAATCAAAATAATTTTTCTGAAGCAAAAGAGCATCTTGAGCAAGCACTTCAAATTTATAAAGTAATGCCTCAACCTAACCAGCAGGATATAGAGACAGTTGAAAAACTACTCTCTGATTGTGAGAGACAATTGAAACCTTCTCGTGGATTTGGATGTTCTGTTATGTAGATATATTGAAAATGGCACTTATCTCTTTTGAGGGGAAAGAAAAGAGAAAGACAAAGGGAATTGCCTATTTTCCTTCCATTTGCAAATTATTTTATTCCCCTTTAAGATATTTTCTACAGGTTCCAAGGATGGACACTTTATATAGGATTGGTAATGAATCATGGATGATCATTTTACCCAGCCACACTATCGCCCTATTTATCGGGAATTGCGCGTCGGTACTCGCTCTTATTCCATTATCGATTTAGATTTGGCAAAAGAACGGGCCTATGCCTTTTTAGAAGATGCTTGGCGTTTATTAGAACTCAATAAAATTTCCCTCACCCAACAACGGCAAATTTATCGCTGCTTACTCACTGCCACGGATTTAGGCTCGGAAGAAGCGCCTTATTTATTTGCCTTACAATTACTCAATCCAGAATTAGACCCTCCCTTTGCTCGGGAAGAAGCTATTCACTTTTTAAAAATTGCCGCAGAGCGAGGACATGGAGATGCAGCCTATCGCTTGGCCACGGCCTATGGAGGCATGGGACGTTTCCCTGAGGTGGAAGGCAGTGGATTGATGTATTTCCATCGTTTATCTCCTCGAGAACGGCAACAAGGAGCAGAGCAATATTTTGAAATCACCCTTGCACAAAATCATCAAGAAGGCATTGAGGATATGATCATTGCTTATGCCTATGGTCGAGGATACATTCCTAAAAATGTAGAACGTTTTGTGAATGTGTGTGAACAATTGGTGAAGAGAAAAAATCAAGCGGTGGTGTTGGGGTATGGTGCGTGGTTAGCAGGCATGACGGTGGAAGGTCAAAAGCCCTTAGCGGAAGCAGTGCAATTGCCTCCCGATCTTCCCCGTGCCTTGGATTTTTTACTCATGGCTTCTCGAGAGGGAGTGTTGGAATTATGTCAACATGCCCTTCATTTAATTTGTTTAGCCATGATGGAAGGTCGTTGGAATTTAAAATTTTTTAAAAAACGATTGCTTCGAGAGGCGGAAGAAGGGCATCAATTACTTGCTTTTTATTTTGCATGGTATTCTATTCCTGAGAATTTACGCCCTTCCTCTTCTTCTTTTCTCCAACATTATTTATTGCTTCCCTTAGCAGATTTAATAGAGCCCGATGAGGAACAAGCGATTTTTTATTTAAAACACGCTTTGTTTGGAGAAAACGAACTTCTTCGCATTGAATCAAAAGCATTGCTAAGAGATTTATTTGGTGAACGAGAAGAGCGGGTTTTACACGAAAAAGAAATATGAAGCCTCATCGATGATAAGGATGCCCTGAAATTAAGGTGTAGGCGCGATACCATTGTTCCGCGAATAAAATTCTCACCAGGGGATGGGGGAAGGTGAGGGAAGACAAGGACCATGTTTGATGAGCCCGTGCAATGCACTGGGGAGATAATCCATGGGGTCCTCCAATGAGAAACTTCAAAGGATTTCCTTGTAATTGCCATTTTTTAATTTCTTCTGCCAACTCAAGGGTTGAAAAAGAACGGCCTTTCACATCCAATGCCACTACCCAGTCTCTTTCATCAATATGTTTTAATAACAGCGTTTCCTCTTCTTGAAGACAAAGGGCAGCAGGTGCATTTTTATGGCGTTTTGATAAGGGAATTTCCGTGAGGGTGATTTGATAGTGGGAAGGTAATCGCTTTCCGTATTCTTCATATCCCTCTTGAACCCAAGAGGGCATGTGAGTGCCCACCGCCAGCAAATGAGCTTTCATGGATTAAGACTTTAAATCCGTTTCCCATAAACGTTCTAGATTATAAAAATCTCGAGTCATGGGAAGCATGATGTGAACAATGATATGAACTAAGTCCACAAGGATCCATTCTCCTTCTTCTTCCCCTTCTACGCCTAAGGGAACAATATTTTGAGTTTTTAAATATTCAACTAAATTTTTTGCAATGGATTTTACATGGCGTGAAGAATTACCGCTGCAAATAATCATTTCATCTGTAATATTCGTTAGAGATTTCACATCAAGCACTAAAATCTCCATGGCCTTCATGTCGTCCAGTACCTTAAGTACTAGGGATTGTAATTTTTCATTTGTCATTATAAAACCTAAAATTTATAAAGTCGGTGTTCATCAATATAAGCCAGTACTTCATCGGGCAACAAAAACCGAGGACTTAAGCCTGCTTTTAATTGATGTCGAATGGCAGTGGCGGAAATATCCAAGGATGTAATTTCCTGGACATAAATAAATCCGGAGGTATTTTGATCTAATCCTTCTCTATCGTCAAGGAGATGTTCCTTAAAAAAAGTATGGAGGGGTTCTGTGAAGGTGAGGGAAGAGCCAGGACGGGTCATTACAATGAGGTGGGTGTGATTTAATAATTCTTTCCAACGATGCCAGGTGGGTAATGTTAAAAAGGCATCGGTTCCCAGTAATAGGCAGAAAGAAGCCTTTGGATGCTTTTCTCGTAATAAGGAAAGGGTATCAATGGTGTAAGAGGGAGTATTTTTTGAAATTTCCACATCACTTACAAAAAAATTTTTTTCTTTGGCAATGGCATATTGAAGCATGGTGTATCGTGCCATGGCGGGGGTGGTGAGTTCATGGTTTTTGTGAACGGGATGTTTGCAGGGGATAAATAAAACAGAGTCTAAAGCAAGAATGGTTTTAATTTCTAAGGCAGCTCGCAAGTGTCCATAATGAACGGGATCGAAGGTGCCTCCCAAGAGCCCAATTTTTTCCAGTGATGTCATGATAAAATCCTTCTGTGAGAAAGAGCCGATTTTCCACAAGCCCGTAAGGTTAAATCTTCAAAAGCATCCCATAAAGAACCACACTGAACTCCTTTAAGAAGTTGATCTAATTGAGCGGCTTCTAATAAAAGAGATTCAATATGAGAAATGGAGTATTCATGCAGGGCATTTTTTAATAAGGTGTTTCGAGTGATGCTGATTTTTAATGTTTGAAACGTGGCTTCAAAAGATTGGCCCTGGGAAAGTGCTTTTTGTAATTGCAATAGAACTCGCATTTCTTTGCAAAAAGCCCATAAAAGATGAGTGGGTTCTGCATCACTATTTTGAAGGGTCTTTAGTAATAGGAGGCCTCGGGGAAGATTTTTTTCTAACAAGCTATCCACCCATTGATACACGGAATATTGTGCTTGATGTTGTACTAAACTTTGTAATTGCTCAAGGGAGAGAGTTCCTGTGTCATACAATAATTTTAATTGTTGTATGATTTGAAGAGCGGCTAATAAATTATTTTCTAATTGTTCCGCTAAAAATAATAAGCCTTGGGGAGAAGTGTTTAAGGATTCTTTTTGAAGGCGTGCTTTTAAGAAAGCAGGAAATTGTTCTTTTTTAATCGGCCATACTTGAAGTAAAACACAATGTTTTTCTAAGGTTCGAATCCAAGTGGCTCGAGAATCTAAATGTTCAAAGAGAATCACTAAGAGGGTTTGGGGAGCTGGATTTTCTGCATAATGAAGAAGGGTTTTTTGTAAAAGGGCATTGGGTTTTTCAGGAAGGCGTAATTCAAAATAAAGTGGCTGTGGAAATAAAGAAGGAGTAGAGATTTCCGCTAAAAAAGTAGAAGCATCGAAATGGGAATCCACAAACATAATTTGAGGAGGTGCAAATCCTGCTTTCTTCGCTGCCTGTCGAATGTCTTCATTGGCTTCTTGTAAAAGAAGGGGCTCTTGTCCTCCCAATAAATAAATGGGCGCCAAGGATTTAGAGAGATGATGAGTCAGCTGCTCGGGTTTTATCTTCATAATCACTCACTGCTTTCTTAACTTCAGGGGCGCTTAACTCTCGAACCAATTGGTAAATGGTATCTTGTTGCATTTCTTTATGCAAAGCATCCGTGGCATTTCCACTACTGAGAATTTGATCCTCTTGAACGGTGTAAAGCCGATGAGTATCAATTCGTTGGGGCCCATAAATGATAAGGCCTTTTTCATCTTGTAATTGATATTGAAGAGTGAGTTGCAATCGATATTGTTTTGTTTTCGCACTTGCGCTTTTTGTCACAGACACAGAAGAAAAAGACTCTCCAAACACCCATAAAGTAATGGGCGCCATGTGGGAGTTTTCAACGAGATGGATCCGTAAAGCTTGCAATAATTGTCGTAATTGAATGCTACTATCGGAATAAGGATCCGCTGTATCTAAATAAATGGTTTGCAGGGAGGGGGGTAAGGGTTGTGGTTTTCGTAAATGAAAACCACAACTGCATAAGAGGAAAAGACTCAAAATGAGAAACCACAAACGTACCATACTATTCAGCCTCAACCACCAAATTGATGAGTTTTCCAGGAACGTAAATGACTTTTTTGAAGTTCTGGTTTTTTACATGGGATTTGATTTTGTCATCCGCTAAGGCAATGGCTTGAATGATTTCTTCCGTGGCATCTTGAGCCACATCAATTTTGCCCCGCAGTTTCCCATTCACTTGCACCATGAGGGTTATTTGCTCTGTTTTTAAAGCTTCGCTTAATACTTTTGGCATTTTTGTTTCTAAGACTTCTCCAGGAAATCCGAGATACTCCCAAAGGGCATGGCAAATATGAGGAGCAATGGGAGCTAAGATGCGTAGCAAAATCCCCATGCTTTCTTGTAACAAGAGAGCCATAAATTGAGGATGGGGATCTAAAGAAATGTCATCCATTAAATTTAATAATTTCATGGCGCTAGACACCACCGTGTTTAATTGAATGCGCTCGTAATCATGACGAGCTTGTTGGAGGATTTGATACACTTGCCGTCGGCGCTCAAGCCAAGAAGGAGGTGCTTCTACCCAAGAAGAAGTGCTTTGAGATAACTTATTGTTGATTTCATTTAAGTTGCGAATACAAGGATGATTCATCGCAAATTGCCATAATCGATTTAAAAATCGAGAGCAACCCGCTACGCCACTATCAGACCATTCGAGGGATTGATGGGGAGGTGCTGCAAACATCATGAATAAACGCACGGTATCTGCCCCGTATTGTTCAATCAAAGGTTGAGGAGCCACCACATTGCCCTTAGACTTTGACATTTTTGCCCCGTCTTTTAATACCATGCCTTGGGTGAGGAGACGAGTGAAAGGCTCATCCGTATTCACTAATCTTAAGTCTCGCATGGCTTTATGAAAAAATCGCGCATAGAGTAAATGCATCACCGCGTGTTCAATGCCTCCAATGTATTGATCCACTGGCGTCCAATAGTTTGCGCGATCATCTAACATGGCATTTTCTTGATTGAAACTCGCAAAGCGAGCGTAATACCAAGAAGACTCCATGAAGGTATCAAAGGTATCTGTTTCACGACGAGCAGCACCTTTGCATTGAGGACAGGAAGTTTCATAAAATTCTGGTAGGGTTGCTAAGAGAGAGCCCGGTTGATCAATGTGAACATCTTCGGGAAGCACAATGGGTAAATCTTCTTCGGGCACTGGAACAACACCACAGGTATCACAATAAATCATGGGAATGGGGGCGCCCCAATATCGTTGACGGGAAATGCCCCAGTCTCGAAGTCGATAATGAATTTGGGAAGTTCCCTTTTCTTCAGACACTAATACGTTTGTTATTTTTTCTCGAGCCTCTTCAGAGGAAAGCCCATTGAAGGCATCACTGTGAAAAAGAATGCCCTCTTCGGTGAAGGGATTTTTTTCATAATCCCATTCGGTGGCTTCTCTTGGATGAACCACGGGTTTAATGGGGAGTCCATACTGAAGAGCAAATTCGTGATCTCGCTCGTCATGGGCGGGCACTGCCATGAGGGCTCCCGTGCCATAATCCATCACCACAAAGTTAGCAATCCAAATAGGGATTTTTTCCTGTGTTAAAGGATGGATCCCATACAGACCCGTGGCAATTCCTTCTTTATGAAGAGTTGCTAATTCTGCTTCCGCCACTTTAATATTTTTGCAATGTTCAATAAATTCAGCAATGGCAGGATTTTGTTTTCCTACTTCTTGAGCCAGAGGATGGCCCGGTGCAATGGCTAAGTAACTCACACCCCATAAGGTGTCTACTCGAGTGGTGAAAACTTTGAGAGGAATTTCATGGTGGGGAACAAAAAAACTTAATTCCACCCCTTCCGATCGGCCAATCCAATTTTTCTGCATGGTTTTTACTTCATTGGGCCAATGTTCTAAATGATTTAAACCTTCTAATAACTCTTCTGCATAATGGGTAATTTTAATGAACCATTGATGGATTTCCTTACGTTCAATGAGAGCGCCGCTTCGCCAACCCCGTCCATTCACCACTTGTTCATTAGCGAGGACGGTCTGATCCACGGGATCCCAATTCACCGTGGATTTTTTTCGATACACTAATCCGTGTCGATATAATTGGATGAAAAACCATTGTTCCCATCCGTAATAGTGGGGATCACAAGTGGCGAATTCGCGATGCCAATCAAAGGAAAATCCCAGTCGTTTTAATTGTTGACGCATCACCTTGATATTTTCTCGAGTCCAGGTGGCGGGAGCCACTTGATTTTGAAGCGCTGCATTTTCTGCAGGTAATCCGAAGGCATCCCAACCCATGGGGTGAAGTACATTCTTTCCCATCATTCGTTGATAACGAGCAATCACATCTCCCAACGTATAATTTCGCACATGTCCCATGTGTAATTGACCACTGGGATAGGGAAACATGGATAAGCAATAAAATTTTTCTTGATCGAAATTTTCTTGTGCTTTATTCACATGATGTTCTTCCCAATGTTGCTGGATCCTTGTTTCCAGGGTGTGGGGTTCATAGGTATAAGATTCTGTTTCCATGAAAAACCTCGTTTAGTTTTAAATCAATTTGATGGTAATGATCCGCGTAGAATACCTGAGAGACGGCGTTTCGCAAACCATTTTGTAAGAAGAGGAAGCCCTAAAAGTAAGAAGATTACGCCCATGATGGGCCCTTGTCCATAAAACACAATGGGGGTGATACCTTTCATGGGTTGTAAGGAACCTTGCAAAGAACTTTTGATGAATAGAGGTAATTGTTGAGTGATTTGACCTTTGGCATTAATGAGGGCAGTGGCGCCACTGTTTGAAACAAAGGCCAGGGGTTTTTCCGCCTCAATGGCCCGCCATTGGGCAATTTGTAAATGTTGGTAGGGAGCAATGGAATGTCCAAACCAAGTATCATCACTCAAGGTTAATAATAATTGGGCGGGGGCGGTGCTTAAATAAAAAAGAGGGCCATAGGCAATTTCATAACAAATAAAAGCACTCACTTGAAGAGGGCCCACTTGAATGAGGGGTTGTTGTTTTTTTCCTGAAGAGAGATCGGACATGGGAAGATCAAAAAACTTTGTTAAAGGACGAAGCCATTGATGAAAAGGAACGTATTCTCCAAAGGGGACTAAATGACGTTTTAAATAACTGCCATGACCTTCTCCCAAGGCAGTTAATCCATTGTAATAAGTGTTGGGTGTTCCTGGATCACTCATAGGGGCAGTGGCAATGAGAGTGCTGTGTTGTTCCTTTGCCCGAGTAGTTAATTCGTGAAAGTAAGAAGCTTCTGCCCAAGGGGGTGCGGTGATGGCGGATTCAGGCCATACCACTAGGTTTCCATGGGATAAAAGGGGAAGGGTCATGGTTTGGTAAAGGATTTTCAGATTTTCTAATTCTTCCTCAGACCATTTTGTGGATTGAGAAGCGTTCCCTTGTACCAGGGCCATGGAAATGGGGTGTTCTGTGGGAGTGGTCCATGAAATAGTATGGAATCCTTTTCCCAAGAGAAGAATTAAAAATACCATCATTAAGGTGCGAAAACGGTATGAAGGTTCTTGAAGACCATACAATAACAGAGAAGCCATGCAACATAGAAGGAAAGAAACCCCATAAACTCCCACTAAAGGTGCCCATCCTTGAAGAGGGCCTTGGGTTTGGGAGTATCCCAATAACACCCAAGGAAATCCTGTAAAAAGCCAGCTTCGTAACCATTCCACAAAAACCCAGGTGGCGGGAAATCCTAAAAGGCGGCTATAAGCAGTTTTCTTTGGAAATAAATAAGCAAAGAGGGCCCCTTGTAAGGCTAAAAAACCAGAGAGAATACTCACAAATAAAAAAGTTAAAATAGTTGCCATCCATAAAGGGCTTTCTCCGTAGGTGTGAATACTAATAAAAACCCAATATACGCTGGTGGAGAAAAACCCTAAGCCGAAGGTAAAACCAAGAAGCGCTCTTTGAGCCATGGGTTTTTCTTCTTGAACATAAGCCAGGGCCATCATGGAAAACACTGCCAAGAGCCCGTGATGAAAAGGGGCAAAGGCAAGAGTGAGAATCCCACCGAAAAAAAGTGTGATGAAGTAAGGAACATATTTTTTCATGGGAGGCAGAATAACAAAGATTGGAAAATGGGTATATACTGCCTTCCTTTTATTTTTATAGATTTTATAAGGCATGTTTTATGTGGTTTAAGAATATTCAAGCTTTTCGCTTAGTGGCGCCTTTTCAACTAAGGCCCGATCAATTAGAGGATTATTTACTCAATGATGTGGCTCGTCCCTGTGGCCAATTGGAAATGTCCACCTATGGATGGACTCCTCCCTTGGGGTGGCCTCACACGGCCTTAACCCATTCTGTGAATGGCTGCATTATTTTAGCGGCAAAGAAACAAGATAAGTTATTGCCGAGAACCGTGGTGCGAGATCAAGTGGAAGAGCAAATTGCCCTCATGGAACAAGAGCAATCTCGGAGTGTGGGTACTCGAGAACGCCGTCAAATGATGGATGAAACCACCGTAAAACTCATGTCGAAAGCCTTAGTGAAATCCAGTACTTTGTGGGGTTATATTGATGTGAAAAACCAATGGATTTTAGTGAACACGGCGTCTCGTGCCAAGGCAGAAGAATTTATTATTCTATTGCGAAAAAGTTTGGGAAGCCTTCAAGTGATGCCTTTTTCCTTTAAACGAAGTATTTCTAAAGTATTAACCCGTTGGGTATTAAATGATGAATTGCCTTCAGATTTTACTTTTGAATCTCAATGTGAATTACGTGCGCCCCAGCAAGAAAAAAATATTGTGCGAATGGTGAATCAAGAAGTACAAACCCATGAAGTGTTACAACACATTGAAGCGGGAAAAGAAATTATTAAATTGGCCTTGACCTGGAATGATCGAGTGAGTTTTGTGCTTCACCATGAATTTAGTTTAAAGCAAATTCATTTATTGGATTTGGTAAAAGAACAAGTGGAAGATACGGAGCTTTCCACGAAAGAAGAATTGTTTCATGCCAATGCAGCCATGATTTGTGGGGAATTTTCCTTATTGTTACCTCGTTTGTGTGAAGCCTTAGGTGGCGTGGCGGAAGAGGTGGAGCGGGAAGAAGCGGTGGCGGTGTAAGGCTAGGAAGGGCTCACACTGGATTGAGGAGAAGGTTTGTCGAAGAGGGTTTCTAACTCAGAGAGGGATTGAAGATTTTTTAAGTTTTCATAGGCGATATTCATTTTTGGATCTCTTCCTTCTCCAATCAAATGGCTACGAGCATAAAGGGAAGTGAAAAAGCCAGTTCTATCTTTTCCAATGTCTTGAAGTTCCTGTATTAATTCTTTATCGTTTATTTTCCCATCCTTAAAATTTTCTAAGGCAGTTAAGATGGATTTTTTCCCCGTGCTATTTTTTCCGATTCCCTCATTTTGAAAATGAGATTGAAGTAAGTCAAAATAATAACTTTTTTCGAAGGTTCTTAATTGATGATTGGGATCTTGAGCATCTCGTAAAAAAGAATACAAAAAGTCTTGATGAGGCCCCGAGACTTCTATGTGTTGTATGGTGTATTTTCCAGTGCCTGGATCACAATGTGTTTCAATAGTAATGGTTCCGGGGATTTCGTAAGTTTCCCAACGTTCATTCATTCCACCATCATCACCGAGATGTCGTTTCAATGTGATGTTGGATAAGGTGTGTGTAAAACAAAAAGTACCGTTTTTATTTTTACTAACAATTCGCTCTTCTTTTTCAGGTTCGAGTTTTAATCTAAGAGGTGGAGTATCTCCCTTACGCTGTAGAAAATTAGAAACTCCTTCTTGCATCCGCATAAATAGTAGGGAAAAAGCAGTTTGAGAATAACAAGGTCTTAAAATTTCTTTATCTTCCTCTGTTAAGTTAAAAGAAACATTTCTCCCTACATCCACTGCCATTGCCGTAGGTATTAAAGGGCGCCCCATAAGACCAGGATTTTTAATGTCTTTAAAAAAAAGCTTACGAGAAGATGAAGTGGGCATGACTAAACCCCAAATACCTCTTTTAATACCTGTAATCAAAACTTAGCCTTTTTTACAGAAAGATGCAAATTCTCTAAAAAAGGGAAGAGGAGAGGAAAGGGCCTTATTCTTCAGAAGCAGGGAGTTTTTCCACTTCGAGTTGACGCACTCGGCGTTTATCGGCGCTGAGAATATGAAATTGAAAAGACGCTAATAAAATTTTTTCTCCTGCGAGGGGTACGTGGCCTAAAGCGTGAGTCACTAAGCCTCCAATGGTATCAAATTCTTCTTCACTTAAAGACACGTGGAAATATTCATTGAAATCTTCAATGGGGGTTAGCCCATTCACAATGAATTTTTCTCCCTCCAAGGCTTGAATGAAAGGGCCGTCATTGGTGTCAAACTCATCTTCAATATCCCCTACGATTTCTTCCAAAATATCTTCAATGGTGACTAATCCTGCCACGCCACCATATTCATCAATCACAATGGCCATGTGATTATGGGTTTTTCTAAATTCGGATAATAGGACGGCTAATCGTTTGCTTTCGGGGACAAAATTAGCAGTTCGTAAAATTTGTTTTAAGGGAAAGGCTTCATGGGATAAATCTTTTAAGTTTAATTTTAATAAATCTTTTGCCATCACAATGCCAATGACTTCATCGCGATTTTCGCCAATTACAGGAAAACGGGAATGAGAAGAACCTGTAATCTTCGGTAAAAACTCATTCACTGTGTCATCGATTTCTAACACAATCATTTGGGAGCGAGGTAACATAATATCTCGCACTTGCATTTGAGAAATTTCAAAAACCCCTTCCACCATTTCCAGAGAATCACTGTCTAAAATATCTTTTTCTTCAGCAGCGCGAAAAATCTCAATGAGTTCTTGGCGATTTTTTGGTTCGCTTCTGAAAATATTCTTCAGAGGTTTTAAAATACTTTTTAAAGAAAAACTATTAGAAGGAGAAGGTTCATCTTTCTTCATGATGGGGGGGAGCTCCTGCATTGATTACTTCATAGGGATTGGGAAAGCCTAATTGCTTCATAAATTCTATTTCTAAAGTTTCCATGGACTCTGCCTCTAGGGGATCTACATGATCATATCCTAAAAGGTGTAACACGCCATGAATGGATAAATGGGCCCAATGGGCGGTGAGGGATTTCCCTTGTTCTTGAGCTTCTTTTATCACTAAAGGCGCACAAAATACCAAATCTCCTAAAATAGAAAAAGGTAATTCTTTAGGAAGTTGGCAGGGAAAAGAGAGTACATTGGTGGGTTTGTTTTTTTTTCGAAATTCAAAATTTAAATGCTGACTTTCCGCTTCATCCACAAAACGCAAAGTAATTTCCCCTTGAGCTTTTTCATGGGAAAGCACGGGCATGATCCAAGATTCAAACTCTTTTTCTGAAGGTAAAGAAGTTACCTCGGTGGAGAATTGTAAACAAAGTAGGGAGGACATTATTCCTTACGACCTGTATTCATTGAATGAAGAGCATTATAAGCGTTTACGATAGCTTGCACCAGAGGATGACGTACCACATCTTTTGATTCAAATACGCTAAAGCTAATATTGGGCACATCACGTAATAATTCGATGGCTTGAATTAAACCGGATTCTTGGGGTTTGGGTAAGTCAATTTGAGTTAAATCCCCCGTCACCACTGCCACAGAACCAAATCCTAAACGAGTTAAAAACATTTTCATTTGCTCTCGTGTGGTATTTTGTGCTTCATCTAAAATCACAAAGGCATCATTTAGCGTGCGGCCTCGCATGTAAGCGAGGGGAGCTAATTCAATAATATTTTTTTCAATCATGCGAGATACTTTTTCTGAACCGAGCATTTCGTATAAGGCATCAAATAATGGTTTGAGATAAGGATCAATTTTTTGTGCCACATCTCCCGGCAAGAATCCCAATCGTTCTCCTGCTTCCACCACAGGACGTACCAGCACTAAACGATGGACTTTTTCTTTTAATAAAGCATCCACGGCGCAAGCCACCGCTAAATAAGTTTTTCCCGTTCCTGCGGGGCCTGTGGCAAAGTTGAGATCGTGATTTAAAATATTTCGAATGTATTTTCCTTGATTACTGCCACGAGGAGTTAAGACTCCAAATTTTGTGAGTAAATTTAATTTATCTAATTCTTTTTGGTTCGTTTCTCCTGGCGTATGGAAATGTCCTCGTTGATGCTGGGTGGCTTCTTGGAGTAAGAGATAAATTTTTGCGGAATCAATTTCTCCTTGGCCTTTGGTTTCTTGATATAGTTGATGAAGCAGTTGGGAGGCTTTCCGTACGGAATAAGCCGCTCCTGTCATTCGAAATTGATGCCCCCGCCGATGAATGACCACTCCTAATTGTTTTTCAATAAGGTGTAAATGTTCATCAAATTGACCGCATAATTTTGCAAGTCGCTGATTATCAATGGGATCTAAATCAATTGATGTTGAATCCACCGTCGTATCCAAGGATGAAGTCGCTCCCGTTTTTGCTGGTTCCTTAGATGTAATTATATGTGATTTCATAAAAAGATGTTTCTTAAGTTAACCTTCATGGGAGTTACAAATTTCTCCCAGCGGTTCTCGCTGACACCCTTCCGATGGGGGATTCTCAAGGGGGAGAGAGGATTCTCCCCCTTGAGAGCGAGCCCAAGCTTGGCTTGGGCGAAGTTTCAAATCACAGGAAGGAGTTCCCAGCGGGAACTCCTGGATTTCCCCCCTGAGGGAGTTGGGAAGAGCTTCGGTGATGCGTACCTTATGAATTTGCCCTATGGAGGAGGGATCTCCTTCAAAATTCACCACTCGATTATTTTCCGTACGGCCCGATAAAAGGTGGGATTGTTTTTTCGCAAATCCTGTAATGAGAATGGGTTGAATGGTTCCCACCATGGATTCGCTAATGAGGGTGGCTTGTTGCAAGAGACGGTGTTGTAATCGCTGTAATCGCTCTTTCTTCACCGCCATGTCTACTCCATCATGAAGCTTCGCTGCGGGAGTGCCGGGGCGAGGACTATAAATAAAACTAAAAGACGTATCAAAGCCAATGGTGGCTACGAGGTTTAAAGTTTGTAAAAAATCTTCTTCCGTTTCTCCGGGGAAACCCACAATAAAATCAGAAGACACAGAAATATCTGGGCGTACTGCTTTTAACTTTTGGATTTTTTCAATGAATTCTTCCACCTTATAACCTCGTTTCATCATGGCTAAAATGCGATTTGAACCACTTTGAACGGGTAAATGTAAATGATTCGCTAATTGAGGAACTTCTTTATAGGCTTCAATTAAGGCATCAGAAAAAGCAGAAGGATGGGAAGTGGTAAAACGAATTCGTTCAATTCCCTCAATGGCGGCAATGTAATGAATGAGTTGCGCTAAGTCGGCGGTTCCTCCCTCATAGGTGGGGCCTTGATAATCATTGACGTTTTGTCCTAGTAAGGTGACTTCCACCACTCCTTGTTCTCGAAGGGCCACAATTTCAGATAACACATCATCTAAGGGGCGAGAAATTTCTTCTCCTCGAGTGTAGGGTACAATGCAATAAGTGCAGTATTTACTGCATCCTTCCATGATGGAAACAAAAGCGGTAGGTCCCTCTGCACGAGGTGCAGGTAAGGCATCAAATTTTTCAATTTCTGGAAAACTCACATCCACAATGGGTTTTCTAGAGGTGGTACGCTCCTTCATCATTTGAGGAAGTCGATGAAGGGTTTGAGGCCCAAATACTAAATCCACGAAGGGGGCTCGCGCTGTGATGTCTTTTCCTTCTTGACTGGCCACACATCCTCCCACACCAATGATTAAGTGGGGATTATTTTCTTTGAGTTTTCGAAAGACGCCCAATTCAGAAAATACTTTTTCTTGGGCTTTTTCTCGAATGGAACAGGTATTTAATAAAATGATGTCTGCTTCTTCAGGAAGTTTGGTTTGTATCACTTGTTCTGCAGCGTGTAATACGTCAAACATTTTTTGAGAATCGTACACATTCATCTGACAACCATGGGTTTCAATGTATACTTTTTTAGGAGAAGTCATGGGGAAACTCCTAGGACTCTTGGGATTGATGAAGTAATTTTAGTAATTGCTTAAAAATTTTTGGATTGCCCGCCACAATGTCTCCTGTTTCAAGGGAAGTGTCTCCCCCTTGTAAATCACTGGTTAAGCCACCCGCTTCTCGCACTAATAAGATCCCTGCGGCAATATCCCAAGGCTGCAAGGCCATTTCCCAATAGGCATCTAATCGTCCTGCTGCCACATAGGCTAAATCCAAGGCCCCTGATCCCGCTCGTCGTAAATCTGTTACGTTTTTTAATACGTGGCCAAAGGCTTTGAGATAGGGAGATACTAAGGTGGGTTGGCGAAAAGGAAAACCTGTTCCGATGAGGGCTTCATCCATAATGGTTTGTTCACTTACGCGAAGCCGTCGATGATTCAATTGAGCCCCTTGACCTCGAGAGGCGGTAAATAATTCTTGGCGAACAGGATCATACACCACCCCATGTTCCAAACGTCGATCCTGTCGAACCGCAATGGAAATGGAATAATGGGGGAGTCCCCGCATAAAATTAGCAGTTCCATCTAAAGGATCGATGATCCATTGAATGGCATCTTGATTGTTTTGGGAACCGGACTCTTCCGCCAAAATAGAATGTTGGGGGTAAGCGGTTTTAATGATGTCTAGAATAATGGCTTCAGCCCCACGGTCCACATTGGTGGCGTAGTCATGACTTTCTTTCTTATGAAGGGTGACTTTCTTTAAATCCTCCGAAGACCGCAGAATATAATCCCCGGCTTTACGAGCCGCCGTAATAGCAATGTTTAAAAAAGGATGCATAGGTTAACTCTTTCTATATCAAGGGGTCCCATCATAATAGGTGATGGGAAAATTAGCAATATATCCTATCAATGGTTCCCTACTATATCTATTTTTTGTTAATATGCAAATCCATTGCTCAATGGTGTTTGGAAATAAGAAACAAGGTGACTGGTTTTGTTTGATTTTATTAATATTGTATTGGTGGAACCTTCTCATCCGGGGAATGTGGGGGCCACGGCTAGGGCCATGAAAACCATGGGTTTTTCTCGTTTAGTGTTGGTGAACCCAAAATCCTTTCCCCATCCCCAAGCCATTGCCTTGTCGGCGGGGGCAGAGGATATTTTAGAAAATGCAGTGGTGGTGCAAACTCTGGAGGAAGCCATTGCAGAATCTGTGTTAGTGGTGGGCACCAGTGCGAGATTTCGCTCTTTATCATGGCCTTTAAAAACAGTGCGCCACTGGGTGGAAGAAATTTCTGTGGCACCTTTACAAGGTCCCTTGTCTATTTTATTTGGTGCAGAACGCATAGGTCTTACCAATGAGCAATTGCACCAATGTCATTCCCATATTTGGATCCCTACAAATCCCGAGTATAGTTCTTTAAATTTAGCCAGTGCAGTGCAATTGATTTGTTATGAATTGCGACAAGGATTGATGAATCAGGAAAAGGAAAAAATTTCTTTGTGTGTTCCCACCGTGCCTAAAGCAACAGCTCAAGAGTTGGAAGGGTTTTTTAAACATTTAGAAACTATTTTGTATCACACTCACTTTTTAGATCCTGCTCAACCGAAGCAACTCATTGGGCGATTGCGGCGTTTATTTTTTAGAGCGGATTTAGATATTCAAGAGGTGAATATTTTAAGAGGGATTTTAAGTGCCGTTGGGAAGATGACTTTTTCTTCCTCCTCTCCCTAACCTTCTCCCACGAGGGGAGAGGGGATAGGAGAGGGTTCTTTATCCATTTTGCTCTCTCTCCCCTCGTGGGAGAGGGTTGGGGAGAGGGGGAATTTGTTAGGTGGCTTTTTTGTTGAGAAGAAATTCTTCTTGGGAAATGTATTCATTGGCTTTATCAATTTTTGCTGCTAAATCTCGTCCAATAATATCTTGAATATTAATGTAAAGGCTTGGGTTTCTTTCATGGATTTTTTGAAGAGTTCCAGCAGACCAGCGAATCACCGTGACCGAGCCTTCTGCAATGCCATCTTTGGAATAATTTCCTTGGATTAAATATCCCATTTCCCCTAAAAAGTGATTGTGAGGTAATAGAAAATAACTGCCTTGAGGCTCACTAATACGTACTTTGCCTTCTAAAATAAAATATAAATATTTCGCGGGCTCTCCTTGATGAATGATGAAGGTATTTTCAAACTGTAGTTGTTCTCCCAAAGAATAGAATTGTAAAAATTGTCGAGGAGTCATTAAAAAGAAAACTTTTTTATAAGCACCTTTTAAAGAGGAGGGTAAGGCAATGGGTTGGTGATCTAAAATATAACGACCCATTTGAAATAAATTAGTGATTAAAATAAAGGAATTCATGATGGCCATGCTGGGAAAATCAAGAAAGATCCCTGTTAAAATATTTCCAATACTAGTGATTAGTAAGAAAGAACGTAACCAAAGTATCTTCGTACATGCAAGAGCAATCAGTTGAAATGTGGCTCCAATTAAATAAAAAATTTCATGATAAGACATAATCATCCTTAAAATTTACAATGCTTGAATTCTCGATAAATGTTCTTGAATTTTTTCCAACGCTTGAGTGGCTTCTTGCAAGGCTTTTTGTTCTTTCTCCACCACTGCTTGAGGCGCACGAGCAACAAAGTTAGGATTTTCTAAGCGGATTTTTAATTGTTGAAATTCTTTTTCCGCTTTGGAATATTCTTTTTGAAGTCTTATTAACTCCGCTTCTTTGTCAATGAGATCTGCCATGGGAATGAGAATTTCCAAGTCCCCCGCAAGGGCGCTGGCAGCGGGGGGGAGTTTTTCTCCTTCTATCCAAGTAATGGATTTCAGTTTTGCTAGATTCATTAAAAAAGTTTCGTGAAGTGTTAATTGTTTTTTATCTTCAGGGGTTCCCTTATGAAATAAAACATCTAAGGGTTTTCCTGGAGAAATATTCATTTCTCCCCGAATAGTGCGAATGGCTAGAATCACTTTTTTCAACCATTCAATGGAATAAGATGCTTTGTCATCTGCTTTGGATTCATCGGGTGTGGGGTAGGGTTGATGGGAAATACTATTTCCCTGAAGGCCCAGCAAAGGAGCCACCCGTTGCCACATTTCCTCTGTAATAAAAGGCATGATGGGATGAAGCAATCTTAAAATGGTTTCAAGGGTGGTGAGTAAGGTCCATCGGGTCCCTTGTTGTTCTTCAGGAGACCCATGGTCCGTGAGAATGGGTTTGGATAATTCCAAATACCAATCACAGAATTCGTGCCATGTGAATTCGTAAAGGCATTGGGCCAATAAATCAAAACGAAACTCATCAAAATGTTTAAGAGCCGTGGTAATGGTTTTCTGTAATTCAGAAAGGATCCAAGTATCGGCTAAACTCAATTTAAGAGGAAGGGGAGATCCAATGGAAAATTTTTCCTCCGTATTCATGAGTACGTAACGAGTGGCATTCCATAATTTATTACAAAAATTTCGATATCCTGCTAATCGGCTAATGTCAAAACGGATATTTCGTCCCGTGGAAGCCAACATACAAAAAGTGAGTCGTAAGGCATCGGTTCCATAAGGGGCAATTCCTTCGGGGAAAAGTTGTCGCGTTGTTTTTTCTATTTTTTTCGCCATGGCAGGTTGTAAGAGCGATTGAGTTCTTTTTTCAATAAGGCTCTTTAAATCAATGCCGTCGATGAGATCAATGGGATCTAAAATATTTCCCTTGGATTTCGACATTTTTTGCCCTTCACTGTCTCGAATGAGTCCTGTGATATAAACCTTTTCAAAGGGAACAGTTCCCATGAATTTAAGGCCTAACATCACCATGCGAGCCACCCAAAAAAATAAAATATCAAAGCCTGTCATTAAAGTTTGTGTGGGATAAAAAGTTTGGAGTCGTTCTGTAGTGTGAGGCCAGCCTAAGGTGACAAAAGGCCACAGGGCAGAGGAAAACCAAGTATCTAACACATCTTCATCTTGGGTGAGGGGAAGCGTTGCACTGAGTTGATATTTTTCCCGTGCTTTTTCTTCCGTGGCGGCTACATACACATGACCTGTGGCATCATACCATGCAGGAATTCGATGTCCCCACCATAATTGACGGGAGATACACCAATCTTCAATGTGATGTAACCATTGAAAATAAGTTTTATTCCAGGTATCGGGGGTGAAGGTAATACGTCCTTCTTCCACAGCGGCAATGGCAGGTTCTGCCAAGGGTTTTGCTCTTACGAACCATTGGTCTGTGAGATAAGGTTCTATTACGCTACCAGAGCGATCTCCTCGAGGCACCGTCATGGTGTGATTTTCAGTTTTTTCTAATAAATGTTCCTTTGTGAGGGCTGCAACCACCGCTTCTCGTGCCACATAACGATCCATTCCTTCATACGCAGGAGGAACGTGAACATTGAGTTTTGCATCGGGGGTGAAAATATTAATCATGGGAAGGCTATGACGTTTCCCCACTTGATAATCATTGAAATCGTGGGCAGGAGTGATTTTAACGCATCCCGTTCCAAAGGCAGGATCTACATAAGTATCTGCAATGACGGGAATGGTGCGATCCGTGAGGGGCAAATGAATGTAATGCCCAATGAAGTGTTTATAACGAGGATCCTCTGGATGCACTGCCACCGCTGTATCACCAAACAATGTTTCTGGCCGAGTGGTGGCCACCACAAGAAAATCCTTTGAATTCACTAAAGGGTATCGAATATGCCACAATTGGGCGGGTTCTTCTTCACTCACCACTTCTAAATCAGAAATCGCCGTTAATAAAACGGGATCCCAATTTACAAGGCGTTGTCCTCGATAAATTAAATCTTCATCATATAATTGGATGAATACTTCCGTCACCGCTTCACAAAAAGCATCATCCATGGTGAACCGCTCATGTTCCCAATCCACGGAGCATCCTAGGCGACGAATTTGTTTCATGATGGTATTGCCAGAAGTTTCCTTCCACGCTTTCACTCTTTCTAAAAAAGGTTCTCGTCCTAATTCCAAGCGAGAAGTGCCTTCCTGTTGTAATTGACGTTCCACCACCATTTGAGTGGCAATGCCCGCATGATCGCAACCCACTTGCCACAGGGTATTATCTCCTTTCATTCGATGATATCGAATCAAAGTATCCATGAGGGTTTGTTGAAATCCATGACCCATGTGAAGGGTACCCGTTACATTGGGAGGTGGAATCATGATGCAATATGGATTTCCTTTTCCGGAAGGTTTGAAATCTCCCTTTTCTTCCCATTGGGCATACCAGCGTTGTTCAATTTGTTTTGGGTCGTAGGTTTTATCCATGATGTTGTTTGCCTATTAGAAATAAAAGTTATGTGCTTTTCTTTTGTAAGTCATGGGTATTCAAGGCACATCCTTGTTCTCGAAAATATCGATAATGAGTTCTCGCCTTTTCCTTTGCTTCATCATCTTGAATAATAATTTCAATGACTCGTTTGAATGCATGGAATTCTACCGGAATCTTACTTGAGAGCAAGAGTAAAATGTGAGAAGAAGGGGAAAGTTGGGTGGGAAGGATAGTTCCAATTTGAATGGGAGGGGGAGGGGTGATGTTTTCTCCCACCAATTGATGGGGAATAAAACTCGTATCTGTATAAACCCATAAAAGTTCATCCATGGCGTGAGCCGTGAGTTCATCCTCACAAAGCACCAGCACGGAATGGTGTTGGTTGTAGGCTTTTTCTAAAAGCCGACAGGCAAATCGTCGTTGCCCGTCGGAGTGTTTTTCAGAAATGAGGTAAAAATCAACTTGCGGTTTCATGAGCACTCATCAATGAGATATTGAGTGAGCAAAGGAACGGGGCGACCCGTGGCTCCTTTTTGAGAACCCGATAAATAAGCAGTGCCCGCAATGTCTAAATGAGCCCAGCGATATTCTTCTGTAAATTGAGCAAGGAAGCATGCGGCAATGATGGAGCCAGCGCCTCCCGTGCCAATGTTGGCTAAATCTGCAAAGTTTGATTTTAATTGAGAATCGTAGGAACGCCACAAGGGAAGTCTCCAAGCACAATCTTCACTACGATGGGCGGCTTTCAAAAGATTTTCTGCCAAAGCATCATCGTTACTGAATAATCCAGTAATTTCTTGTCCCAAAGCCACCACAATGGCTCCTGTGAGGGTTGCCATGTCTAAAACCACTTTTGGTTTGTATCGTGCGGCGTAAGTGAGTGCATCGCAAAGCACTAAACGACCTTCCGCATCCGTATCTAGAATTTCAATGGTTTTGCCACTCATGCTGGTGACAATGTCTCCGGGTTTGGAAGCACCACCACCGGGCATGTTTTCCGAAGCAGCCACAATACCCACCACGTTAATGGGAAGCTTTAATTCCGCCACCGCTTGCAAAGTCCCCATCACACTGGCGGCACCGCACATATCAAATTTCATTTCATCCATGTTGGTGCGAGGTTTCAAAGAAATACCTCCCGTATCGAAAGTAATGCCTTTCCCCACCAACACATAGGGAGATTGAGAGGCTTTTTTACTTCCCTTGTATTCAATAATGATGAGTTTTGCAGGCTGGTGGCTTCCCTTAGACACGCTGAGGAGGGAACCCATGCCTAATTTTTTCATGGCGGCTTCATCTAAGGAATGGCTGCGAAGGGAAGGATATTTTTTTGCAATGGCCAAGGCTTGTTGAGCCAAGTAGGTGGGAGTGCAACGATTGCTAGGTAAGTTAGCGAGGGCACGACAAGTATTCATTCCTGTGCCAATGGCTTGTCCTTGTAAAAGTGCAGTTTTTAATTGTTTATCTTCCACGGGGAAAAGAATGGATTGCAAAGCATATTTTTCAGGTTTTTTACTTTTTGTTTCCCCATATTGGTACGTGGCTTCTTCGCTTAAAATCACTGTTTGACGCACGGTCCAAAAGGTATTTTGAGATTCCACCGTGACTTCCGGTAAGGTTTGCAAACAGGTTTTACTGGGAGTGGTTAATAATGTTTGTAAGGATGCTCTCACCACACGATGATATTGATGGGGGGTGAGAGGTTTTTTCCCCAAACCCACTAGCACTACCCGGGGAATGGAAATACCTTGGACTTGATGTAAGAGGGTGGTTTTCCCTAATTCCCATGACACGTCTCCCGATTTAATAAGGGAAGATAATTGACCTTTGCTGGCTTTGTCCACGACATCACCACTGTGAGTGAATTTGCCTTTGTCGTAGACACCAAGGATAATACAATCACATTTTTGCTGAAGGAGGGATTGAGGGCGAATGGCGCTAAATTTCATGAAAAACTCCTGTTTAGTATGGATGAAGGGAAATACCCGAAGATTATCATCGAATTATTTATAGAGATCAATTTAGTGATTGTTTTTCGTTACTTAATGAAAGAAGTTTATGCAGCCCTCTCTGTGGTGACGGGGATTTTGTTATTTATTTTTATTTGTAATCAATTTGTTCGATACCTGTCCCGTGCCGCTGCTGGAAAAATGGGAGTAGCCTTAGTATTTAAAGTGATGTTGATTCAAATTCCATTTTTAGCAGGATTGCTTTTGCCGGCGGGTTTGTTTTTAGGCATTTTATTAGCCTATGGCGCCATGTATGTGGATAATGAAATGACGGTGTTAACCGCTTGTGGCATGAGTCGGGCCCAATTGTTGAAAATGACTTTTTTCATGAGTCTCGGTGTTTTTTTATTAACACTGGTTTTAAATGGTTGGGTGAGCCCTGCTTTATTAAGACAACAAATTAAAATCATGGAAGAGGCCCAAGCCAATGCCTTGGTTCAAACTTTAATTCCAGGGCGTTTTCAAATGGCCAATGGGGGAAAAATTATTTATTACATTGAAAAACTGTCCAGAGCACATCAAGAGGTGCGAAACATTTTCGTAGCGCAGCAAGAAAAAACAGGGAATGGGGAAGCGTGGAGTGTAATGGCAGCGGCCCGTGGGTATGAATTATTTTCTCCAAAAACCAATGATCATTTTATTGTGGCGGAATCGGGTCATCGTTATTTTGGTGAAGCAGGAAGCCGACAATTTAAAATGATTGATTTTGGACAATATGGTTTGCGCCTTCCTAGTGTGGCGTCTCAAGAGGGGATTGCTTATGAAAGTTTCCCCACGAAAGAATTAATTCCACTTTATTTTAAAAACTCCATGGCAGCGGCAGAACTGCAATGGCGAATTTCCATTCCTCTTTCTGTTCCTATTTTAATATTGCTGGTGGTGCCCTTATCAAAAGTCAAACCAAGAAAAGGACGCTACGCTCAATTGCTCCCTTCCATTTTAATTTATAGTATTTATGCCAACATGATGTTTGTTTCTAAAGGGTGGGTGGCTTCAGGAAAGGTACCCATTATGATAGGCATGTGGTGGTTGCATGGATTGTTATTATTGGTGGCCTTGAGCTTTTATTGGAAACCTTCTTTTTCAGGAATGTTTAATAAAAAATTGAAGGAGCAGGGTGGGTGAAAATTTTAGATTACTACATTGCTCGCACCGTGGTACTGACCACTCTCTTAGTATTATTTGCTTTTATTTGCTTAGGATTTTTCGTTCAACTCATGGGAGAGTTTGGCACCATTGGGAAAGGCCATTATGGAATGGTGCAAGCTTTAAAATATGCAGCCCTCACTTTGCCTCAAATGATTTATCAAATTTTTCCCATGATTGGTTTAGTGGGTGTGATGTTGGGATTAGGGACTTTAAGTCATCATCATGAACTCATGGTGATGCGGGCGGGCGGTGTTTCCATTAGGAGTATTACGCGAGCTGTGTTATTAGGTGTTTTAGTGATGGTGGGTGTGATGACTCTTGTGGGAGAGTGGGTGGCGCCTTCCTTATTTCGCACAGCGGAATTATTTAAAATTGTTGAAAAAAGTGGTGGGCAAGCCATTACTGCAAAAAATAGTTTATGGGTTCGAGATAAAAATAGTTTTATTCACATAGAACGAGTCTTTGGAAGTAAAACCCTGCAAAATGTCACTCGTTATGTGTTTAATGATGAGCAGGTTTTGTTGGAAGTATCCCATGCAAAAACCGTCCATTTCAAAAAAGGAGTTTGGCAAGCACAAGAGGTGAGTACTTCCTTTTTAAAACCGGGAGGTGTGGTGTCCTCTACTTCATCTTTTGCTTTATGGCCCGTGACTTTGATCCCTGATGTATTGCAAGTGGCTCAAATTGCGCCGGAAGAAATGTCTTTGCCCAGTTTGCTTTCCATGGTGAATTATAAAAAAGCAAATCATCTCAATGTGGCTCATTATGAATTATCTCTTTGGCAACGATTGTTACAACCTCTTGCCACGGGAGTGATGATGTTTTTAGCCATTCCTTTTATTTTTGGCCCCATGCGATCCGTCACTGCGGGGCTTCGTTTATTGGCAGGTATTTTAATGGGGTTTGGATTTTATATTTTAAATCAATTTTTTGGGCCCTTTAGTTTAGTGTATCAATTGCCTCCTTTTGTGGGTGCCATATTACCCACTCTTTTATTTGCTCTCATGGCGTACATGATGATGTTGAGAGTTTCCTAACCATTCCCTGGCGTTTCCTTCCCTAGCGTCTACACTCAATCACTGTGTCTCTATGACATGTGACATTGTGCTGAAGGGAATCTATCCAGTGATGGAGCAAGTGACACCATGGAAGAGGAATGGGGGGAAGCCGGTGAAAACTTTTTGTATTCACGAGGCATGTCTTATGAAGAAATAAAAAGAAGAAAACGTACTTTAAAAGAAAATGTGAAAACATTTTCTTTCCCTCAAAAAAAAACTCAAATACAAGAAGCCATTCAAAGAGGATGTTATTTTACTGTAGAAGTTTTATTACCTTCTTACTTAAGTGACATCTCGGATTTTGCCCTACGGGAACAAGAAAAACATCAATTAGCTCGTGAAGCATTATTTCATAACAAAATTCTAATTCAAACATTGATTCAATCTTATGGTGATGTACCGCGAATTGTAATGGATGCTTTAAAAATAGGAAGAGGGGAACATTCTCATCTTCTTTTTAATCGGCCGAATGCTTCTTTAGAACAACTTCAAATTCTTTTTCAGGGAATGCCAGACTACAAGGTAGCAAAAAATCACATTGATGGTCGCATAGATTCTTTATTAAATCGGCAGCGATTTACTTTTTTGAAGGGAGCGGCTTTAAGTTCTGTATGCCCTGCATTTACTATTGCGGGAGGATTAGCAGCACTTTTTAGCCCCATCGGAGGGTTATGGTTGGTGCCCATACTTACCATCGCTTTATTTCCCATTATTTTTCTACCATTTTTTTATGTGAATTATAAAAAAAACGTACAAGAGTATGATGCCTTAAATAAGGAAAAATTATATAGATTGTGGGCTACTTCTCAATTGCGAAATCGGTATGAAGCACTCAGAGGACGTCGTGAAGAGTATGAAAAATTTTTAGTTGGTTTTGATAGCGCAGAAAATAAAGAAGAATTTTTAATGGGACGATCCCTATTGCCTAGAGAGGAAGAAGGTTCCCGGGCATTATTTTATGAAAATATAACAACGGATTTTTCTTCTGGAAAATTAAAATTGCGTTGCCATGAGTTACCACAAAGCACTTTATCTGCCATTAAAGCAAAAGCAGCTTTTGATCATGAAAATTCTGTGGATTGGGCTTTGCGAGAAGATTCATTGTTTGCGTGGATGGGTTATTTTAATGATATTTTATGTCCCTTAGGTGCGGCCATGAGTGTGACTTTTGTGACTTTTGCTTGTATTCATAGCACCATTGGATTTGCTTTTTTAGGAGTAGGGTTAGCGGCTTTTTTAGCAACCCCCGTGGGAGCTATTGCGGCGGGAGCCATCGTGGCTACTGCACTCACCATTATTATTGGGGTTCTCATGTATAATGTGGCTCATCAACAAACGAAGGCACAACAAGGGGAACGTAATAAGGATTTTTTCCTGAGTCATGCTGAGTGTAAGCGCACCTTCAAAGCAGTGCGAGAGGAGGAAGCTCGGGGAGAAAATCTTTCTGGGGAAATCCAAGCACTAGTGCCTTCCCCGGGGACTTTTGCTCCTTGACATCCCTTCCCCACTTCATTAAAGTGGGTTTTTTTTGCGAGGGGTGCCCATGGATATTCATTTTTTACGTCAATCTTTTCCTGCGTCTCAAAAACAATATGAAACAAGTTCTCGTTATCCGGATTTGAAGATTCCTTTTAAGAAAATCCAATTGACTAATGGAGAAAGTTTTTCATTGTATGATACGGCGGGGCTTTATACAGATCCCTCTTATTCTCCTGATCCGGGGAAAGGACTGCCTTCTCTACGATCTTCATGGAGTTTTCATGAAGAAACTTTAGAGTCTTATGAAGGTCGCAATATTCAACCGAAAGACAATGGTTATGTGGATACCAGTAAATCTTGCCGACACACGGCCCCAGGATTACAGCGTACTCCAAGACGTGCTCGAAAAGATAAAGGGGTGACTCAATTATATTACGCAAGACAAGGCATCATTACGCCGGAAATGGAATATGTGGCCATTCGTGAAAATCAAGGAAGAAGTGGCACCCAAGGAAAAATAACTCCCGAATATGTTCGGGATGAAATTGCCCGAGGCCGAGCCATTATTCCTGCCAATGTGAATCATGTGGAGTTAGAGCCCATGATCATTGGCCGAAATTTTTTAACAAAAGTAAATGCCAACATTGGAAATTCTCCCGTGACTTCCTCCATTGATGAGGAAGTGGAAAAACTCATTTGGGCCATTGCTTGGGGTGCAGACACCGTCATGGATTTATCCACGGGGAAAAATATTCATAACACTCGTGATTATATCCTTAGAAATTCTCCCGTTCCCATTGGAACAGTTCCTATTTATCAAGCTCTTGAAAAAGTAGATGGTATTGCAGAAGACTTAACGTGGGAAATTTTTAAAGATACTTTGATTGAGCAAGCAGAGCAGGGGGTGGATTACTTCACCATTCATGCAGGGGTTTTATTATCTTATATTCCATGGACTGCAAAACGAATCACCGGCATTGTGTCTCGAGGGGGATCCATCATGGCAAAATGGTGCATGTCCCATAAAAAAGAAAATTTCTTATATACCCACTTTGAAGAAATATGCGAAATCATGAGGGCTTACGATATTAGTTTTTCCTTAGGAGATGGATTGCGTCCTGGATCTATCGCAGATGCTAATGATGCCGCTCAATTTGGAGAGTTAAAAACTTTAGGGGAATTGACGCAAATCGCTTGGAAGCACGACGTGCAAGTGATGATAGAAGGTCCTGGACACGTGCCCTTACATCTATTAAAAGAAAATATGGATAAGCAATTAGAATATTGCTTTGAAGCGCCTTTTTATACCTTAGGTCCTTTAACCACAGACATTGCTCCCGGGTATGATCATTTAACCAGTGCCATTGGTGCTGCTGTGATGGGATGGCATGGCGTGGCCTTGTTATGTTACGTCACTCCCAAAGAACATTTAGGATTACCCAATAAAGAAGATGTAAAACAAGGGATGATTGCTTATAAAATCGCAGCTCATGCAGCGGATGTGGCAAAGGGACATCCCGGTGCCCAAGCACGAGATAATGCTTTATCAAAAGCACGGTTTGAATTTCGATGGGAAGATCAATTTAATTTGTCTTTAGATCCAGAAACCGCACGTTCTTTCCACGATGAAACTCTCCCCCAGGAATCCGCAAAAAGCGCTCACTTCTGCTCTATGTGCGGCCCTAAATTCTGCTCTATGAAAATCAGTCAAGAAGTCCAGGATTTTGCGAAGATAGAAGAAGAATGAGAATTTTCCTTTGATCTGCCAACTTTTTTCCGGGCACATCTTTATGCTCGTAATAGTTTACTTTCTGTCTGGTGCATAAAAACTGAACCATGTGCTGATTATCGCTAGGTTTATGAGATAGAAAACTTAATAGACCTAACACAATAAAATGAATAAGATATCATTTAAATGTAAAGTTTTCTAAGGAAGGAACCCGTGACAGATTTGATCTTAATAGCTATCACCTTAATTTTTTTCAGCCTTTGTTTTATCTTAATTCGTTTTTTTGATTCATTATCAAGGAGCGAATAATGGGGCTTTATTTAGTCTGTGGGTTAATCACTTTTGTACTATTTGTTTATTTGCTAGTAGTGTTATTCAGACCTGAATTATTTTAACCAAGGAAAGGTTTCTATGATCACGGCAATGGGTATTTATCAAATCACTTTATATCTGGTTATTCTTCTCATCCTTGTTAAGCCATTAGGTTGGTATATGGCACGCGTTTATGAAAATAAGCCATTTGGATTGGATCGAGTGGGCGTGCCTTTTGAGAGTGTTTTGTACCGCATTTGTGGTATTAATCCTAAACAAGAAATGAACTGGAAAACTTACCTTTATGCCATGCTTTTTTTTAACTTATTGGGAATGCTAGCAGTTTACTTTATTCAACGTTGTCAGTTTTACCTACCTTTTAATCCACAAAATTTTTCTGGGCCATCTGCCCATTTAGCATTTAATACCGCGTCTAGTTTCGCTAGCAATACTAATTGGCAATCGTATGGTGGCGAAACCACGATGAGTTATTTGACACAGATGGTTGCGCTCACTGTGCAAAACTTCCTTTCTGCTGCAACCGGCATGTCTTTACTTGTTGCTTTGATAAGAGGTATCGCAAGACACGGAAGCAAAAATCTAGGTAATTTTTGGACAGATACTATTCGTGGAACGCTCTATATTTTATTACCATTAGCTTTTATTTTTTCGCTTATCCTTGTTTCTCAGGGCGTAATACAAAATTTTAAACCTTATCAAAAAGTATCTTTATTGCAGCCCATTAAATATAGTCAAACGGTTACGGATCCCGAGGGACAATCCAAAACAGAAACAAAAGAAGTAACCGAGCAAGTGATCGCAATGGGGCCTGCTGCATCACAAATTGCTATTAAACAATTAGGAACAAATGGCGGTGGGTTTTTCAATGTGAATTCTGCTCATCCATTTGAAAATCCAACACCATTAACAAATTTTCTGGAGGTGCTTGCAATATTGCTCATTCCGGCCGCACTTTGTTATACGTTCGGTGTCATGGTCAATGATAGAAGACAGGGATGGGCAATATTAGCCGCCATGTTTATTATATTGATTCCATTCCTTATGGTTGCTGTTATCTCCGAGCAACAAGGCAATCCTGCTTTCACGCAAATGGGAATTGATCAAACATCACAACCCAATTTAGCTTCAGGCGGCAATATGGAGGGTAAAGAAACGCGTTTTGGGATTGTTAATTCTGCTCTTTGGGCAACGGCAACCACAGCCGCATCCAATGGTTCAGTCAATTCTATGCATGATTCTTATACGCCCCTTGGAGGACTTGTGCCTTTATGGATGATGCATTTAGGGGAAGTTATTTTTGGTGGAGTGGGTTCAGGTTTATACGGCATGTTGATGCTAGTCATTATTACCGTATTTGTTGCAGGGCTGATGGTTGGCAGAACACCAGAATATTTGGGCAAGAAAATTGAGCCTTTTGAGATGAAAATGGCCTCAATCGCTGTCTTAGTCATGCCACTCGTCGTTCTGCTCTGCACCGCAATAGGAGTCGTGACTGACATGGGTATTAGTTCACGTGCTAATCCAGGTGCGCATGGATTTAGCGAAATTCTCTATGCTTTTTCATCCATGGGAAATAATAATGGCAGCGCTTTTGCGGGTCTTAATGCCAATACGCCCTTGTACAATATAGTAGGCGGAATAGCGATGTTGATCTCACGCTATTGGATTGCGATCCCTGCACTTGCTATTGCTGGATCCTTGGTGAGAAAAAAAATTATACCTATCAGTAGCGGAACCCTCACAACTCATACGCCGTTATTTATTATTTTGCTGGTGAGCATAACGATCATATTAGGCGCACTTTCTTTTCTACCAGCATTAGCATTGGGTCCCATCGTCGAACATCTTATGTTATGGGGGCAATATGGCCGCTAAACATTCACTTTGGGATATTAGCATCATAAAACATAGTCTTCGAGATGCTTTTTTTAAATTAGTACCGCAGCATCAAATTCGCAATCCAGTTATGTTTACCGTGTATGTTGGTTCTATATTAACGACGTTTCTTTTTTTTCAAGCGCTATTTGGACAAGGAGAAGCGCCCGCGTCTTTTATCTTAGCCATTACTTTATGGCTCTGGTTTACATTATTTTTCGCAAATTTCGCGGAAGCAATGGCAGAAGGTAGAGGTAAAGCGCAAGCACAAGCTTTGCGAAAAACTCGTCGTGAAATTCAAGCAAAAAAATTAGCAAAACCATCAAAAGATGCCAAAATAACCGTGATTCAATCAGCAAGCTTACGCGTTGGTGATATTGTATTAGTTGAAGCAGGCGATTTTATTCCTAGCGATGGTGAAGTCATTGAGGGTATTGCCTCCGTCAATGAAAGTGCCATTACTGGTGAGAGTGCTCCTGTTATTCGCGAAAGTGGCGGAGATCGCAGCGCTGTTACAGGCGGAACACAAGTTATTTCGGATTGGTTAATCATACGCATTACCTCTAATCCCGGTGAAACTTTTTTAGATCAAATGATAGCACTCGTGGAAGGCGCAAAACGGCAAAAAACACCTAATGAATTAGCGCTTACGATTTTGCTTGCAGCCCTTACTGTCGTATTTTTATTGGTTTGCGCTACCTTGTTGCCATTTTCTATTTATAGTGTAACTGCGGCAAATGCAGGAACTGTCGTAACTATTACCGTATTAGTCGCTTTATTTGTTTGTTTAGCACCAACCACCATCGGAGGTTTACTTTCAGCAATTGGTATCGCAGGCATGGATAGAATGATTCAAGCCAATGTAATTGCCATGTCAGGACATGCGGTTGAGGCAGCAGGTGATATTGATGTTTTGATCTTAGATAAGACGGGCACAATTACCTTAGGTAATCGACAAGCAACGGAATTTATTCCTGCTGAAGGTGTAACGATTGAAGCATTGGCCGATGCTGCTCAACTTGCATCATTAGCTGATGAAACACCTGAGGGACGAAGTATCGTTATATTAGCTAAAGAAAAGTATGGTTTACGCGGGCGAGAAATTACCGAGTTAAGCGCAACCTTCATTCCCTTTACTGCTGAAACCAGGATGAGCGGCGCAAATTTACCAGGCCGACAAATTCGCAAAGGTGCGAGTGAAGCGATCGAACTTTATGTTAAAGAGTTAGGTGGAACATTCCCCGATTTTGTTAAAAAACATGTGGATCAAATTTCTCGAAAAGGTGGCACAGCACTTGTTGTTACAGAAGGTAAAAATATATTAGGAGTGATTTATCTCAAAGATATTATTAAGGGTGGTATACGCGAACGTTTTGCTCAATTACGGCAAATGGGTATTAAAACGATTATGGTTACAGGTGACAATCCTTTGACTGCGGCAGCCATTGCAGCAGAAGCTGGTGTCGATGATTTTCTCGCAAATGCGAAGCCGGTAGATAAGCTCAAACTGATTCAACGATTACAAACAGAAGGTCATTTAGTTGCGATGACTGGTGATGGTACAAATGATGCGCCAGCACTCGCGCAAGCGGACGTAGCTGTTGCAATGAATACAGGGACTCAAGCAGCAAAGGAAGCGGGAAATTTAGTTGATCTTGACTCCAACCCAACGAAATTAATTGAAGTCGTTGAAATTGGTAAGCAATTATTAATGACAAGAGGATCGCTGACAACATTTAGTATCGCCAATGATATCGCAAAATATTTTGCTATTTTACCTGCTGCCTTTGCAACAACTTATCCGGCTTTAAATGCTTTGAATATTATGCATCTTGAAACTCCTCAAAGCGCTATTTTATCTGCTGTGATTTTTAACGCATTAATCATAATTTTTCTTATTCCACTTGCTTTACGCGGTATTAGATATCGGCATGTCTCTGCAACTAAGCTCTTACGAAGTAATGTATTTATTTATGGATTAGGTGGTCTCATTATTCCGTTCATTGGTATTAAAGTAATTGATTTGATGTTACTAGGATTGGGTTTGACATAAGGATATGGCATGTTAAATGATGCGTTAAGGCAAATAAAAGTAGCATTTCTGGTACTCATTTTGTTTACTATTATGACTGGGTTGATCTATCCGCTAGTTGTGACAGGATTCGCACAACTATTTTTCCCGTGGCAAGCAAACGGAAGTCTTATTGAACAGAATGATAAAATAATTGGTTCCGCTTTAATTGGACAATCATTCGATTCTCCAGATTATTTTTGGGGGCGTCCTTCTGCTACGAGTCCTTATCCTTATAATGCCGAAGCTTCATCAGGTTCTAATATGGGACCCTCGAATCCTAGTTTTTTAGAAACTGTAAAAGAACGAGCATTAGCTATAAAAAAATCTGATTTAGAAAATCACTTATTGATTCCTGTTGATTTTGTTACTGCTTCTGGTAGTGGTTTGGACCCTGAAATCAGCCCATTAGCTGCGTATTATCAAGTACCCAGAATTGCTAAAGCACATCGTATTTCTGAAGAAGCCATCCGAGAATTGATTCAAAACCAAATAAAAAATAGAACATTTATTTTATTAGGGGAGCCGCGCGTTAATGTTTTACAGCTAAACATCGCTCTGAATAATTTAAGGAGTAGCAATGGCAGAAAAACGACCTAATCCTCAAAAATTATTACATCGTGCTCAAGCAGAAGAAATAAAAGAAAGACGCGGCAAACTTAAAATTTATTTAGGTGCCGCCCCTGGTGTTGGAAAAACGCATGCAATGCTACACGACGCCCTTGAGGAACGAGCTAAAGGGTTAGATGTTATAATAGGTGTTGTAGAATCACATGGTCGCAAAGAAATTGAATCCATGTTAAAAAATTTTGAGATTCTACCACGTCAAATAATTGATTATCACGGAAGACAACTATCCGAATTTGATCTCGATGCAGCGCGTAAAAGACATCCTGGTTTAATTTTAATAGATGAAATGGCTCATACGAATGCACCAGGTATACGTCATGCTAAACGATGGCAAGATATTAAAGAAGTTCTGGATCGTGGAATTGATGTCTATACAACACTGAATGTACAACATATAGAAAGTTTAAGTGATAATGTTGCTCAAATTGTCCATGTACCTATCAAAGAAACCGTACCGGATTCAATGATTGAAATGGCAGATACCATTGAATTAGTTGATATACCTCCCGATGAATTATTAAAAAGATTACAAGAAGGAAAAGTTTATATTCCAGAACAAGCAACTCTTGCTGTCGAACATTTTTTT